>Ga0187777_10001039_pt1 | contig 18158 bp, 14 predicted proteins | sample 1015_Q2_SP5_10_M_FD_132416 | JGI IMG/M metagenome (GOLD analysis project Ga0187777, IMG submission 132416) | Tropical peat soil microbial communities from peatlands in Department of Meta, Colombia - 1015_Q2_SP5_10_MG | ecosystem: Environmental > Terrestrial > Soil > Wetlands > Peat | place... | reverse complement strand
AGGTGTCCTACGATAACCGGTGGGACCATAAATGCCAATGAGAACTGCTACGCCCATTGCGCCGGCAACATGGAGAGGAGCGCTGTCCGGACCGACTGCGGCCTGCACCTGCTCATACAGCGCATACATCTCCTGAATCGGCGCCTTACCAAAGAGATTGCAAACCCGTCTCCTCAGTTGCCCAGGCTCGAAAGCACTCAGAATGTGTTCCGCGAGCGGCGCATCGGCAGATGATCCCATCAACAGCACATTGAGGTTCGTACGTGCCAGCACCTGCTGAATGAGCGTAGTCCAGTAATCCTCGGGCCAGCACTTGCTTTTCCATTGGGTCGCCGGGGCCATCGCGACTACGGGGGAGCTCTCTGCGAACGCCTGCTTCAGCACTTCCGCGGCACTCTGCCGGAGCGGCTCTGGCAGCGCCGGCGGCCAAACTTTGTAAGTAACCTCAGTAGCGCGTCGGGGCCACCAAGGAGCGCCAGTTTTGTCAGCGCATCCGGCCGGCGCCGGATTTGGGGCTGATGGCGCGGCTTGGTACTCGCCGCGGTGATGGTCCAGCATCCGCACCAAGCCCACCATATGCTCCAGATGAAATACAGTCGGATCGAAATACGCCCGTGAATCCAGGTATTTCTCCGTATAAAAAAGGCTGCTGAATTCGCGGCCGTGCGCATATCCGATGCGGCGCCGGATCCCGGCCACGTAAGCAAGCAGGGCCGTCTTGAATAATCCCTGGACATCAATCGAAACGTCATAGCCGACCGAGCGTATTTCCTTGACTAACGCCGTGAATTCGCGTGCGATGGCAGGCCATCGGGACATGCGGAAAGCGGCCTGCTTCCAGCCGTTCCGGGAACAGCGGTGGATGTAGTCGAGGGCTGGGTGGCCTTCGATCGCAGGCGCTAGTTCGGTGTCAATGGCCCAGCCGAGCTTGGCCTCCGGAAAGCCTTCGCGCAGCATGGTCAGAATGGGCAAAGTTTGAATCACATCACCGAGGGCGCTGAAGCGTACTAAAAGGATCTTGCTCGGCGGCTTTGCAATAGGGAACGCCATAGAGTCTGATGGCTTCAATCGCCCGACTATCTGACCACCAGCACTTCCCGCACATTGTCCCGCGCCAAGAAGAACTTGATGGAAGAGAAGTCGCGGAACAGGTTTTCGATGTGGCGATTGTTGAAGACGCGCTGCAGGCGGAAGCGCGGCCCAGGCTGGAGTTCGAGCGTATCTTCGCTGGCGATGTGGTAGCGGTAATAAGGGGCGTCGGGGCCGGCATCGCGGGTATGAAAGAACGCCAGCAGGATGCCCTTGGGCTTGAGGATGCGGTGGATGCGGTTCACCATCGGCTTGACCAGCGCCTCGTGCAGATAGTCGGGCGTGTCCCAGCAGAGGATGGCGTCGAAGGTAGTGCTGGGGCCGAACACCAGGTTTTCGGCCAGGAAACGGTCGGCGTCGCGGGTGGGACGGCCATCTTCGGCCTGTACCACCAGCGCTGGGTCCTGCGACCCCTGGAGCACGTCTTCGTTATGGACCTTGTGCCCCAGACCGGTGAGATAAGCGATATTGGTGGGGGAAGTCGGACCCAAGTCGAGGATACGCAGGCCCTCTTCCTCATCGATGGCGCGGGTGAACTCGGCCAGGCCGCTGGAGCGGCGCCGCAGGCGCTGGCCCCGTTCGGCCGCCGACGGGGCGGTTGCGGCTTCTGGGCTTCCCCGAAACAGACGGAAGAGATGGTGCGTCACGGAACTCATGTACCGCTGGACCCGATTCTACGCCAGAATCGACTTCAAGCGTTACTTCAGGGATCGCCGCGCTACTTTTTCTGCTCGACCAGTGCTTCTTGTGTAGCGCCAGAGACAGCAGGCGTTCCCGTGAAACCGCTCGCGGCCCCGGCGACAGCGACCGTCTCCGCGGCCTCGCGCTTGGGCTCGGCCTTGGGCGCTTCGCGCTGGGTCTCCACGCCGCCCTTGAAGACGGCGCCGTCTTCGATGACGATGCGCTTGGTGAGGATGTCGCCGGTGAGCATGGCACTCTTCTTCAGCTCGACGCGCTCGCTGCCGTGAACGTTGCCGTTCAACTGCCCGTGTACCACCACGTCGCGCGCATGGACGGTGGCCCGCACCCGGCCGTGCGGCCCGATGGTGAGGTGGTGCTCCCGCAGCTCGATGCTGCCCTCCACCTCGCCGTCGAGATAGAGGTCCTCGCTGCCCGAGAGCTCGCCCCTGATCACTACCGACTTTCCGATGTGAGCGACCTCAGCGCGTGCGCTGTCGCTCGGCCTGGAAATTTCCATGGCAATCTCCCCGCCCGGCTTGGGGCCACACTCCCGCTTCGTCTCCGCCAATGGGCGAAGAACAACTTCCGAACTATACCCTCTCAACGGGACAGGCAGCAATCGGGAATTTGGCCGTGTGGTTGATGTCCTGGGGTCATCCCCGCGGATGATGCCACAGAAGATGGCCTGCCCAGAAGCCGGCCTGTGGCATGATGACGCAAGCAACACCACGGGCGCGCACGGCGTCTAAATGTAAAACCGCTCTTATGAGGATGGTCTGTAGAAGCCTGATTGCAGCCTGGATCTGCTGCCTGCTGTCAGCCGCGGTGGCGGCCCAGCAGGCGCCACCTGCAGCCACGCAGCAGGTTCCCGCCCAGGAGCTGGTGCGGCGCGCCATCGCCAACGAAGAGAAGGCCAGCCAGCAGCACGTGCGCTTGCTGTACCGCCTGCGCACGGAGAAGCCCAAGGCCGGCGCTATCACCAAGGAACTGGTGGAGACCAACGAGGGCGTGGTGGCGCGGCTGATTGCCGTCAACGACAAGCCGCCCAGCGCCGAACAGCGCCAGACCGACGACGAGCGGCTGCAGAAGCTGGCCAGCGATTCCCAGACCCGCACCGCCAAGCGGAAACAGCAGAAAGAAGACGAAGAGCGAACCACCAGGATGGTGAAGGCGCTGCCCGACGCCTTCCTCTACGAATACGACGGCTTCGAGCCCGGCAAGAACGGGCAGCAACTCATCCGGCTGAAGTTCAAGCCCAACCCTAGGTACGAAGCGCCGAACCGCGAGCTGCAGGTCTACTACGGCATGGAAGGCAGCATGCTCATCGATCCCGCGGAAGAGCGGCTGGTCAAAATCCAGGCGCATCTGTTCAAGGGCGTCAATTTCGGATGGGGGATTCTGGGCCACCTCGATCCCGGCGGGCAGTTCGAGGTCGAACAGTCGCGCGTCGGCGGCGACCGCTGGGAGGTCGCGAACATGCGCCTGCGTTTCACGGGCAAGATTCTGCTGTTCAAGAGCCTCAACATCGACGAGCATGAGACCGCGTTCGACTACCGGCGCGCGCCGGACGATTTGAATCTCGCCCAGGGGATCGAATTGCTCAAGAAGCAGCCGGAATACCTGGCAGAGCAGAAGAGCCAGCAGCAATAGCGCCGGGGCATCTCGCCGGCGGACACACTCATCCGCTTCCAAAATATGTGTGGAGACGCAGCATGCTGCGTCCCTACAGGAACTACTCCTGCAACGTGGACTGTTCGCTCTCCGGTGAGCGCAGCAGGCGCTCGACCGAATAGGGCACGCGGCGGGAAGGCTCGTGGTAATGGCGGGCCTGCATCTCGCCCAGCAGGCCGAGGGCAAGCATCTGCACGCCGGCCACGATCAGCACGGCAGAGAAGATAATGAAGGGCCCGTGCTCGTCGATAACGTCCATCCTGGGGTGCATGAACTTGATCACCGCCAGCCAAGTGGCGACGGCACCCCCGATCAGGATGCCGGCCATCCCCATGCTCCCGAAGAAGTGCAGCGGGCGCGAAAGATAGCGCAGCAGGAAGCGGATGGTCAACAGGTCGAAGAAGACGCGGAAGGTTCGCGAAATGCCGTAGTGGGAGTTGCCGTGCTCGCGCTGGCTGATGCGGATGGGCACCTCGCAAATGCTGGCGCCATACCAGGAAGCCAGGGCGGGAATAAAGCGGTGCAGCTCGCCGTAGAGCGGGATCTGCTGTACCACGTCGCGGCGATAGCCTTTGAACGTGGTGCCGAAGTCGTGGATGCGGACCCCGCTCAGCTTGGCCATCATCCAGTTGGCGCAGCGTGAGGGAATGCGGCGCAGCCACAGGTTGTCGAGCCGGCGCTGCCGCCAGCCGCTGACGATGTCATACCCGTGGGAGAGTTTTTCCAGAAACTTGGGGATGTCCTCGGGATCGTGCTGCAGGTCGCCATCCATGGCGATGATGTACTCGCCCTGGGCGTGGTCGAAGCCGGCGGCCAGGGCGGAAGTCTGGCCGAAATTGCGGCGCAGCTTCACCACCACCACCCGGCTGTCCACGGCGGCGATCTCTTGCAGCAGGTGGAAGGTAGCGTCGCGGCTGCCATCGTCCACGAAGACCAGTTCGAAGCCATCGCCGGTAGCCTCCATCACGGCCTTCAGGCGGTCGTAGAGGGCTGTGATGTTCTCTTGTTCGTTATGAAACGGAACCACGATGGAATATTTGATCATGGGGAGGTGAAAGGATTATACCCTGCGCACGCGCGGGGTTAGGGTACTTTTAACGCGCACCGGGCGGCTACGCAAGGGGCTCGTTGGGTGTCCTTCTGGGCACCCCGGGACCCCGGACCGCTGGTGTGATGGGGGTCACGTTTGGCTGTGACCCTCGCCCTAGGCCGGTGTGTGGCCGGCGCGTTTTCATAAGTGCTGGCCAGAATTAAGCAGTGTGGGGTGGCATGATGTTGAACTTCGAAAGCGATACTCAGCGAGTTACGGCCGAAATCACCACCAGCGATGTTTTGCGCATCGCTCGCGAAGTGGGTATGCCGGTCAGCACTAAGGAGGCGGAGCGTTTTCTGCGCGATGGCGCCCGCGCTCACCGGATGTGGAAGCACATGATCGACGCCGGGCGGCAATACATCGCCGAGAGCCTGGAAGCCGAACGCCGCGAGATCTGGTGGAGCGAGATTTCCGGCGAGCCGGACGAGGGACCCCAGGAGTACGACGCATGATAATTCTATGGTCGCTGCTGGCCGTGGTCTTCGTGCTGGCACCCACGATTACCGGGGTGCTGGTGTGGACGGAGAAGCCCGGCCGCCAGTAACAGCCACGCAGCTTGGATACAAGCCTTCGCAACGTTGTTCTGATTCCAGAACAAGATGTTGATTTTTTCCCCCTGCTATGTGTGCCCCGGCTACGCTGTGCCCTCAGCCCGATCCACCGCCGAGGCGCCAAGAATGAACGCACCACAAAATTTCCGCAGGATTGCAATTATCCTCACCCTGGCCACGGTCGGCTTTGCCGGCAGGGCTGTAGCGCAGGGTCTGATCCCCTAGACTAACTGGTCGTTAACGTACGTGGACAGCCAGGAAACCAGTTGCTACAACGGGGCGGCGAGCAATGCATTCGACGGCAGCTCCAGCACCATGTGGCATACGCAGTACTGTGGCAGCACCCCGGCCATGCCCCATGAGATTCAGATCAACCTCGGGGGCTCGTACATTTTAAGCGGCTTTCAGTATCTGGCGCGGCAGGACGGCTGCGCACACGGCTGGATCAGCCAATATGAGTTCTACGTCAGCGCCGACGGCGTGAATTGGGGCACGCCCGTGGCTAGCGGAAATTTTAGCTACGGCGGGCTGAGCACCGCCTGTCCGGGTGGCGGCGTGCCTGCTCCCATGCAGGTGAGCTTCTCCCCTGTGACCGGCCAGTTCATTCGTTTGCGCGCACTGTCGGAAATCAATGGCAATCCCTGGACATCGGCGGCTGACATCGATGCGATCGGTATGCCGGCGCAGAACGCTGCCCTCTCGCAGGTATCCCTGTCCCCGGCCAACGTAATTGCCGGGACCAGCTCCAATCTGACGCTCACGCTGACAGGGCCGGCCCCGAACGCCGGGGCGCAGGTTACCCTCTCGAGCACGAATCCGCCGGTTGCCACGGTGCCCGCCACCGTGACCGTCCCTGGAAATGCAATCAGTGCCACTTTTACGGTAACCACGGCCGCAGTGACCAGTTCGGCCTCTCCCGCCATTTCGGCCACCTACAATGGGGTGACGAAAACTGCCACGCTGGGCGTCTACTCCGGGGCCGCGATTCCGCAGACCGGGTGGTCGGTAGCCTACGTGGATAGCCAGGAGACGTATTGCTACGGCGGGGCCGCCACCAATGCCTTTGACGGCAACTCCAGCACGATGTGGCACACCCAGTACTGTGGCGGCAACCCGCCGACGCCGCATGAGATCCAGATCAATCTGGGAGCGTCGTATACCCTGGTTGGTTTTGAATACCTCGCTCGCCAGGACCACTGCGCGAACGGCTGGATCAAACAGTATGAGTTCTACGTGAGCGCCGACGGCGTGAACTGGGGAACGCCGGTCGCGACTGGCGCGTTCGATTACGGCAGTCTAAGCAGGGCGTGTCCCGGAGGAGGCGTTCCTCCCGTGCTGCAGGTGGCCTTCCCGCCGGCCACCGGGCAGTACATCCGGCTTCGGGCGCTCTCCGAGATCAACGGCAACCGCTGGACTTCGATGGCCGAGATCAATGTGCTGCAGCAGACATCTCCTCCGCAGTACCAGGTCTCGCCTGCGAGCCTGAGCCTGCTAGTGGGCCAGTCGCGGACCGTATCCGTTACTGACAGTTCCGGAAATCCCGTGACCGGCCTCTCTTGGATAACGACGGACCCGAGCATCGTGAGCCTATCCACCGATGACCCGCCCCTCCTGACGGGAGTCGCGCCAGGCTCAGCCACGGTTTACGCGGCTGATGCCCCGATAGCCGTTACGGTCTACGCGGGCTCATCGCTGCCGCCGGGTACCCCGGTGTGGTCCGTACCACTGGGTGGGCCTGGCGCGCCTAGTATCGTCCCCGCTGTGCCCAGCGCCTCGGGTGCCGATATTTTTACGGCCGATACCGCCGGCAACCTTTCAGCGATATCGAACGATGGAACCATTCTATGGGGTGTGCCCGGTGTCATCTGGAGAGGTACGGATGCGACAGGGCAAACGGTACCTGTCAGCCGTCTCATCCCTGATTTCTCAGGGAATGTGCTGCTCAAGTCTCCTTTTCAGTCCACCCATGCTGTCCAAAAAGTAGACCCCACCACGGGTCAGCTGACGAATCTCTATACGTTCTCACTTCCTTGCGCAACCTGCACCGTGGACGCTCCCAGCAATATCTTCACTAGCCCGTACGCCCCGGAGCTTTTGGCACAGCTTCCCGGTCAGGTCGCAATTCCTCATCCCTCCGGCGTATTGTTTATCTTGGACATTCCGGCCGCCCTCAGCAGCACTATGTGCAATAACGTCAACCCTTGCACCGCTGCTGTAACCGTGTTAGATCCTTCAACCGGAACAACCTTGGCCCATATCGACTTAGAAAACAGTACTGTGGCCCAGCAATCGGGGATTTATTCAACCATTAACCACCCTCCCGGATTCGGAAAAATGATCGTCGCCGGAGACGGGAACGCGTACCTGCCTTACGCCTACTACAACCAATCCACTACCGGGTTTGCGTCTTATCAGAACATATTGCGGGTTTCGCCGGATGGGACGTATGCCAAAATTCAACTGAACAGGACAGATGGCAGAACGACTGGCCCATACCCCTATGATGACAGCGCTCCTTGTGTCATGACCAACGGCGCAACAGGAATTGCTGCCTTTGCCGGGTTCGTTAATTACCAGACCAACAGTATTCAGTCGCAGCTTAGCTATGTATCGCAAGACTCAGTGACTTCCCAAGTCAATGCTCAAGGCACGGGTTTGATGTGCCCCGCCCAGCGAAGCGACGGAAGTTACATCATTGGCAGCGGGGTGATCCCCGTCCTGCAGCGGGAAGACGGCAGCTATATTGCCACCGACGGGAGCAACACTCTCATTGCGCTGGCGCCCGACGGGAGCCAGTTGTGGTCTAGCCAAATTGGAAACGCCCCGATCACCCCGCTGTATGCGACCTCGGACGGCGGGGTAATTGTGACCTCTACGCCCTCAGGTCCCATTGTGACCGTGGGGCCTAACGGCACATTACTCGCCACCAATCAGTTGCTCTCGACTCGGCTCGGCACGCTCTACACGGTGGATCAGAACGGAAATGTCACGTCGGAAACTCCTGATACCGGTGCCGCGATTTCCTGGACGGGGCAGTGGTACGGCTCATCTGCCACAGAGATCTCAGGGTTCCAGCCGCAAACGTCGTTTGCGACTGACGACGCCAGCTTCTGGTCCCAGGCAGGCGGAAACCCCTCCCAGAATGCGGTGGCGATCCCACAGTGCCCGTGCCTGCTGCAGTCGACGGAAGATACGAGCTCTGCAACAACACAGACTCAGCCACTTGAAACAAGGGCTGTGGCTTCAGCCAATGCGCAGCTTTCGCCCCCCGCCGACTGCTTGATCTGTACCCTGACCGCACCCAACCCACCGCTGCAACCGCTTAGCTGTATGACAATCGCGGGAAGCGGGCCGACCAACCTCCTCTTGATCGGTGATCCTGGCCTGAACAACCCCGGTGGCAACAGCTATAATGTCGGATACGGTTTCAGCCTCGCTGCCCAACAGAAGGCAAATGATTTGCACGCTCAGGGGAACAAAGTCATTGCTTGCAGGGTATCTTCTGTTCAGGATTTCAATGCGGCGCTGACGCAAAATGGCTTTATCAACGGAGACGTGCATTACTTCGGACACAGTGGGATTACAGGCTTCACCGTGGTGACGGGAGCTCATGTAGTCGCCAGCACCCTTTACGTTGGTCAGGCTCCTGGCGCCAACACGAATATCGGTGGTTACAACGTCGACCAGCTGTGTAATACGAAAAGCGGTTGTAACATCGATGGTATCCTCAGCAACAACACTGCAATAAGGCTCAATGGATGTGATGCAGGTAAGACAGTGCCTGATTACTGGGCGAATGGTAACCTGACTTCAATTGCACAGTTGATTGCGAACCAACTCCGCAGAGGCGTTTATGCCTACGACGTTGGGACATATTTTAGTTCCATGAATGCAGCAAATGATCCGAACTTTGGCCCCGGGAAAGGATGGAAGGGACCAAGCGACCTACCTGTGTATATGATTCCTCTGGGAGCACCCCACAACAAGCCAAATCCTGTGCCGTTCATACCTCATTGATGAGGAAGGAAGTCCGCATGAAACGAGTGCTCATATTAGTGCTTCTCGCTGTTCTCGATGCGCTTGCGGTATCCGGGCAGGCACAGGCGCCCACCGAGTCCGGCATATCCCCTAGGGAAATCGTAGAGCAGATATGGAAGCTGGCAACGGAAGGCGAGCTTCTAACGCCCGAGGGGTGGAGCCGCTATTCTGGTTTTTTCGTTCACCCCGAACCGCCGCCTGGCAACAAAGTCATTCGCGTTGTGTCGAACGCCTGGGGAGTTCAAGCGGTTTTGGCGAAGGGTAGCGATATGGAAGTTACGGTGGATTATGCGGAGGCGGGCCAGATAGATTCCAGGCTGCGCTACACCCCGCCGCCGCCGCCCCCTTTCGTTAGGACAGGCTTGATCTACCATTTCGTCCTTGCTCCCACGCACTGGACTATGCTGATGTCAGACGGGAAGGTAGTTACAGGAAAGGAGGAGCGGACTGGCCCCCCGGATTGGCACATCACTGGGTCTCAAGGCCCGCCATGGACCACTGTAAACACTGCGATCCGCTACGTCCTGGAGATGCGTCAAAAGACCACAGACCCACTCATAAAGAAGAATGCCGATCAGACGCTCTCGAAACTGATGAAACTGCATTGACATAAGCGATCCCTAGATAGACCAGAATACGATCTTTAGCATACTTGCCGTGGGTCAAAATCCAGGAGTGAATACGAATGTCTCCTACGAGAATGTTGGATTATTATCTAACTTGGTTGTAGCCAATTCGGGAAGTAATATTCTGGCCTCAACTGCTGCTATTACCATTAACGGTTGCAGAGCGGGAACTGACGTTTACGATTATTACGCTGGATTTACGACCTCCATCGCCCAGCAGCTCGCAAATAAGGTGCGGCGAGGAGTCTATGCTTATAAGGTTGGAATGTACTTTAGCGCGTTAGATGCTGCTCATGATACTAAGTTCGCCCCTGAGGAGAATGACAAGGGTCCCAGTAGTCTGCCAGTGTATATGGTCCCGGTTGGGCCACCTGGACACAAGCCCGACCCCACGCCGTTTCCAGCCCCATAATTAGGGGACTTAAGGGATGCTCATTATTAGAGTCGCCGTGTTCTTGCTGGCGCCAATGCTTGAGACAGTAGCGGTGCCAGCTCAAGCTCCGCAACAGGCAAAACCTTCGCCCGTGCAGGTCGTCGAACGTTACGTGGCTCTGAAGGAGAGCGGTGCGCTGCTCACTCCTGAAGGTTGGAAGAAGGCAGGCACGCTTTTCGTTCGGCCGAGTCTCGCGCCGCAGGACACGACGATCTGGGTTGTCTCCAAGAGTTCCTCCGTGAGTGAGTATCGGAGGGGCACCAATCAGGCTGAAGTTCACGAATGGGGGATAGACCAGCTCGGCAAAATCGATGGCTCGCTTGGTTATACGCCCCCGCCGAAACGGACGGATTGGCAAATGCACGTTTATCGCCTGGTTCTTACCAACAAATACTGGGAACCGGGCGAACAAGGGCAGCCAGCGCGCGAGGTCACCGGATCCTTGGAGTGGAGAATCGAGGGGGACCAGGGTCTACGGTGGGCAACGATAGACGCTGCCATCCCTTATGTAATTATGATGCGGGACAAGACGAGCGATCCCGCGATCAAGAAAAACGCCGACAATACCCTCGCGCGGTTGAGGTCAATCGCCGCCCAGGACCGCCGCTAATGGAGTCCGGGCGGGTGGCCCAGGTAACTGGGCGACCCGCTGGTGGTGTCCTATAATTTGCCCTCCGTTAGCCTTGCTGCGAGTTTCTGGGCATTTAACGATGGTGACGCATCCGCTATTAAGGTTGCGGTGGAAGAGGTGAAGCCGGCATTTACAAAATCTGCGACCGACTTCAATGATCCCCTGACGAATACCCACCAAGCCGACGGCGCAGCTTATTGCGCTTTGAAGCCGTGGTGCACTGCTGCAACATCGCCGCCTGCCTGCAATCCAAATCATGTCTACGAGCGTCCCAGGATCTTTGGTATCACAGTTAACTGTTACCCCTATTACACATCCAGGTGGCTGGCTGTGAAGTATGCTGGCTCTTCTGTCTGGGATTGCTACCCTGTTATACCCGGAGAGAACGCAACTGGTACGACCGATAGTTCGTTAGGCAGTTGTTCAAAACAATAATCGTGGGGAGGCTTCTGTGGCGACCTTCTTAAAAGCTGTCCTGGGGGGATTAGTCGCTGTGGTTCTGATGTGGGTCATTGTCCTCGTCTTCGATATGTGGAGGTTTCACTTAATCAACAGGCAGCGGGGAATCGGCGGGCTGGGAGCTATGGCTGGAGGCTGGGACTTCCTGTTGCACCTGCCGATTGTCGCAGCCCTCTTGGGCATCGCCTTCGGCCTCGGCGTATACGTGACCACCCGCTGATCGCCGTACAGTTTATGCAGGTGATGTGGCGAATGGCCCAGGTAACCGTTCCTGACAAGCATGTGGGTGGCGTTGGTCCAGGGTGGGCTTGCGCCTCCGCCGGGTTCGTTAATTACCAGACCAACAGTATTCAGTCGCAGCTCAGCTACATATCGCAAGACTCAGTGACTTCCCAAGTCAATGCTCGCTGGTGTGGACGGAGAAGCCCCGCCAGTAAGGTAACGACGCAGCCTGCTGCCTCACCGCAGACTTGTACGGAGACGCATCGATCCCGTTTCCCCAGGGCACTGCCGCACCCATATCCATCAACAGCTGAAGGCTTCGCGGGCCAGGTGCGTGGGGTCCCTTCTTGAGCGATACTAGACGGCGGACTATTGATCCGCGTGAGGCACGCATGAGCACGGTTACCGCTAAGCTCCAGTCCAAGATGGGCACCGGCAAGGTCGTCATCGATCCCGCGCATGACCTGCTGCGGGTGGAAGGCCATCCTCTCGATTCCATCTTTTCGCCCAAGAACGTAGCCGTCATCGGCGCCACCGAGCGCCAGGGCAGCGTGGGGCGCACGGTGTTGTGGAACCTGCTGAGTTCTCCCTTTGGCGGCACCGTGTACCCCATCAATACCAACCGGCCGAGCGTGCTGGGGATTCGCGCTTATCGCGATCTCCGCGAGCTGCCGGAGAAGCCCGACCTGGTCGTGATCACCACCCCCGCCGCCACCGTGCCCGCCATCATCCGCGACGCGGTCGAGCTGGGCGTGCCCACGGGCATCGTAATCTCTGCCGGCTTCAAGGAGCACGGCGAAGAAGGCAAGGAGCTGGAACGGCAAATCGCCGAGATCATTCGCGGCAAGATGCGCATCATTGGTCCCAACTGCCTGGGAGTGATGAATCCCATCGGCGGGCTGAACGCCACGTTCGCCAGCGCGATGGCCCGGCCGGGCAACGTGGCCTTCATCAGCCAGAGCGGCGCGCTCTGCACGGCGGTGCTGGACTGGAGTTTGCGCGAGCTGGTGGGCTTCAGCGGCTTCGTCTCCGTCGGCTCCATGCTCGACGTCGGCTGGGGCGACCTGATCGACTACTTCGGCCACGACCCGCGCACCCACAGCATCGTCATCTACATGGAGTCGGTGGGCGACGCGCGCGCCTTCCTCTCCGCTGCTCGCGAGGTTTCGCTGTCCAAGCCCATCATCGTGATCAAAGTCGGTCGTACCGCGGCCGCCGCCAAGGCTGCCGCCTCGCACACCGGCTCGCTGACCGGCAGCGATGAAGTGCTGGAAGCCGCCTTCCGCCGCGTGGGTGTGCTGCGCGTGAACTCCATCTCCGACATCGTTTACATGTCGGAGGTGCTGGCCAAGCAGCCGCGCCCACGCGGTCCGCGACTGGCCATTCTTACCAACGCCGGCGGCCCGGGCGTGCTCGCCACCGATACGCTCATCTCCTTAGGCGGTGAACTCGCCGAACTTTCGCCGGAGACCATGGCGGCTTACAACAGTTTCCTGCCGGCGCCCTGGAGCCACAACAATCCCGTTGACATCCTGGGCGACGCCGAACCCGAGCGCTACGCCAAAGCTCTGGAGATCGCTGCCCGGGACCCCGGCATCGACGGCACCTTGGTAATCCTGACCCCCCAGGGCATGACCAATCCCACCCAGATCGCCGAGCAGCTTCGGCCCTACGCCAGCTCCACCGGCAAGCCGGTGCTGGCGAGCTGGATGGGCGGCGCCGATGTCGCCGGGGGCGAGGAAATCCTGAATCGCGCCGGCATCCCAACTTTTCCCTTTCCGGACACCGCCGCCAAGGCCTTCTGCTACATGTGGAAGTACGCCTACAACCTGAAGGGAATCTACGAGACACCGTCGCTACGCCATGAGGAGCACCACGACCGCGGGCTTGCCGAGAGCATCGTCAGAAAGGTCCACGACGCTGGACGCACCGTCCTCACCGAGTACGAATCCAAGCAATTGCTGGCCGCTTATGGCATTCCCACTGTGCGCACGGAAATCGCGGAGAACGCCCGCGAGGCTGCGCGCATCGCCGGTGAGATCGGCTATCCCGTGGTACTCAAGCTCCACTCCGAGACCATCACTCACAAGACGGACGTGGGCGGCGTACAGCTCAATCTCAAGAATGCCGACGAGGTCCGCATTGCCTTCGACGAGATCCGTAGCCTGGTCGAGCAGAAGAAAGGCCCGGGACATTTCCTGGGCGTGACTGTGCAACCCATGGCCAAGCTGGATGGCTACGAGTTGATCATCGGCAGCTCCGTCGACACGCAGTTCGGCCCCGTGCTGCTATTCGGCGCTGGTGGGCAACTGGTCGAAGTCTCCAAGGACAGCGCACTGGCGCTGCCGCCCCTGAACTCCACGCTCGCCCGCCGCATGATGGAGCAGACCAAAATCTACACCGCGCTCGAGGGCGTGCGCGGACGTCCGCCAGTGGACCTGGCGGCGATCGAAGACCTGCTGGTGCGCTTCAGCGAGCTGGTGACCGAGCAGCCCAGGATCAAAGAGATTGACATTAACCCGCTGCTGGCCTCACCGGAGCGTTTGCTGGCGCTGGACGCGCGCGTGGTGCTGCACGGCAGGGAAGTCGCGGACGACGCGCTACCGCGTCCCGCCGTCCGGCCCTATCCCGCGCAGTATGTGGGCGAGTGGACGATGAAGGACGGCACTCCCATCACCATCCGTCCCATCCGCCCCGAGGACGAGCCGGCGATCATCCGGTTCCACGAAAAGCTTTCCGAACGCAGCGTGTACCTGCGTTACTTCCAGCCGCTGAAGCTGAGCACACGCACCGCGCACGAGCGCCTGACCCGCATCTGTTTCATCGATTACGACCGCGAAATGGCGCTGGTGGCCGAGCGCCGCGATCCCACAGGCGGCGAGCCGCAGATCCTCGGCGTCACCCGCCTGAGCAAGATCCACGGCACCGACTCGGCCGAATCGGCGGTGGTGATCCTGGACGAAGCCCAGCACCGGGGACTGGGGACGGAACTGGTGCGCCGCAGCATCGAGGTGGCCCGCGCCGAGAAGCTCAAGCGCGTGATCTCGAACATTCTTCCGGAAAATCTGGAGATGCGCGCCGTCTGCCAGCGGCTGGGATTCAAGCTCCGCCACGAAATGGAGGACAACGTGGTGCGCGGCGTGCTGGAGTTATAGCGCCGGCGCTTTGCCTATCGCATCTCGTCTGGGTCGCCACGACCTGATTACCCTACCGTCGCCGGCTCCGCCAGCGCGCCCTGCTTGATGGCCATCAGCTCGGCGGCTTTCTGGGCGATGTGCTCGGCGCTGACCTCGAACTCCTTGATCAGCTCCCATGGGTATCCCGATTCGCCAAAGCGGTCCTTCACCCCGATGGCGCCGGTGATCACCGGCACGCCGTAGAGTTCCGGGCTCTCGGTGAGGATGCCGCTCACCCGCCAGGCCAGCGCGCCGATCTGGTGCTCTTCCGCGGTGACGATGGCGCCGGTTTCTCTTCCGGCGCGCACAATGGCGTCCGCATCGATGGGCTTCAAGGTGTGCAGGTTGATGACGCGCGTTTGGTACCCGAACTCCTGCTTCAGGATGTAGGCGGCGCGCATGGCTTCCGGCACCATGGGCCCGCAAGCGATGATGCTGAGATCTTCGTGTTCGTCTGCGTACTCCTCGGCCAGCACTGTTTCGAAGGCGTCGATAAAGTTTTCCGCCTCGTGGCGCAAGCGGATGACGTTGGCTTTGCCGAAGACGAACGGCGTGTCTTCCGTGGTGACAATAGGCGTGGCTTCGCGAGCAAAACGGATGAACTTTGGTCCCGGCTGCTTGAGCAGCAAGTACGTAGTTGCTTTTCGCGTCTCGACCGAATCGCAAGGCACGACCACCGACATGTTGGGCAGACCGAGGACGTTGAACAGGTCTTCCAGCGCCTGGTGCGTGGCGCCGTCCGGTCCGACGGAGACGCCGCCGTGCGCACCCGCCACCATCACGTTGAACTCGCCATAACAGACCGAAACCCGCAACTGGTCGAGGTTGCGCGCTGCGGCAAACGTCCCATAGGTCCCAAAGACGGGCAGCTTGCCTTCGCGCGCCAGTCCCGCGGACGCCGCCGTCGCCGACTGCTCGGCGATGCCCATGCTGATCCAGCGGTCCTTGCGCTCGGGTTTGCCGGCGTAAAACTCGCTGATGGTGATGGAGCCGGAGATGTCGAGCCCGAGGCAGACCACGCGTTTGTCGTCGCCGTTCTCGGCCAGCGACTGGCCGAATCCCATGCGCGTGGGCTTCATGGCGGCCTTCATCCTGGAATCGCTGTTCCACCAGTAATTGCGGCTGAACCTGGGCAGCTTGGCATCGAGCGTGCGGTCCACCTCTGCCTGAAATTGTTTGGCTTTCTCCAGCAGGCGCGCGTAGGGGATTTGCTTTTCGAGTCCCAGCTCGGTAAGGCCCTTGATCATCTCTTCGACCGAAGGCGCTTTGCCGTGCCAGCCGGCAACGTTCTCCATGAAGCTGACGCCCTTACCCTTGACGGTTTCGGCCAGGATGGCCGTCGGCTTGCCCATCGTGGTGCGCGCCTTCTCCAGCGTGTCCACCACCTGCTGCATGTCATGACCGTCGCAGCTCAGTACCTCCCACCCGAAGGCGCGATACTTCTTAGCGAGCGGCTCGATGTTCATGACGTCTTCGACGCGGCCGTCAATCTGCAGCCCGTTCCTGTCCACGATGCCGATCAGGTTGTCGAGCTTGTAGTGAGCGGCTTCCATGGCGGCTTCCCAGATGCAGCCTTCCTGCTGCTCGCCGTCGCCCATGATGCAGAACACCTTGTGCTGCCTGCCGTCGAGCTTGCCTGCCAGGGCCTCGCCCACGGCCACGCTCAGGCCCTGGCCGAGGGAGCCGCTCGACACCTCCACGCCCGGCACCTTCACCCAGTGCGGATGTCCCTGGTAGGGCGAGCCCAGCTTGCGCAATGTGACCACATCTTCCGGCTTGTGATAACCGGCGAAGGCCAAGCCGAGGTAGAGCGCCGGCGCCTTGTGTCCCGCTGACCAGATGATGCGGTCGCGGTCTTCCCAGTTGGCGTTCTTGGGATCGTGGTTGGCTACTTTGAGATAAAGCGCGGCCGTGACGTCCATGATGGAAAGCGTCCCTCCGGCGTGCCCGGAGCCGGCTGCGGCCAGTACCACCAGGTCGTATCCACGCATCAGGTTGGCAATGTGTTGCAGTTCTTCGACGGAGTAGTCCCGAATCACTTTCCCGGTCCTGGAATTCATGATCGCCATGGCGTCCTCACAGGCTCCCGCCCTTGGCTGGCAGAGCCGCCCCAAAACGCTTTAGCTTACGTCGAGAAGCCTGCACGGCTCAGTGAGTGCAGTCACAGCGGGGCGTGACGGTCTTTCGGTGAGGCGCCGTAAACGCGACGTTAGATTTCTCGCCTTCCCTCCATCGCCTTCATCATAGTGACCTCGTCAGCGTACTCGATGTCGCTGCCCACGGGCAGGCCCATGGCAATGCGTGTCACCTTCACGCCCGAGAGCTTGATCGCCTTGGCCAGCCAGGTGGCGGTGGCTTCGCCTTCGACGGTGGGATTAGTGGCCAGGATGACTTCGTCCACTTCTCCTGCCTGAATGCGGCGCAGCAGGTTGGCGGTGCGCAGGTGTTCCGGACCAACGCCGTGCAGCGGCGAGATCGATCCATGCAGCACGTGGTACACGCCGTTGAAGTGGTGCGTCTTTTCGATAGCCGTGATATTGGTTGGTTCCTCGACCACGCACACCAAGCGCTGGTTGCGCGTGGGGCTGGCGCAGTAGAGGCAGGGATCGACGTCGGTGATGTTATTGCACACCGAGCAGAGATGCAGCTTTTCCTTGACGTCGCGGATGGCGGCGGCCAGCCCTTCGGCGTCATCCTCGCTCGCCCGCAGGATGTGAAACGCCAGCCGCTGTGCGCTCTTCGAGCCCACCCCCGGCAGCTTCTTCAGTTCCTCGATCAGGCGGGCCAGGGGAGCGGCAAAATTTGACATGAGAAGCTCAAGAATTTGGTAATTGGGTAATTTGGTAATTGGGTAATTGAAAATCCGCGGCAGCGGCGAATCAATTACCAAATTACCCACTTACCCAATTACACAATCCCGCCCATTCCTCCCAGCATCCCCCCGACGGTGGACTGCATGGCCTGATCCACTTTCTGCCCGGCGGCGTTGACCGCCGCGGCCACCAGGTCCTGCAGCATCTCCAGATCGCCGGCTTTCACCACCTCGGGATCGATCTTGATGCCCAGCACCTGCTTCTGGCCGTTCATTTTGACGGTGACGCTGCCGCCGCCTGAGCTGGCTTCCACCGTGGTCTCCAGCATCTTGCGCTGGAGTTCCTCGTACTGGCGCTTGGCCATGGACATCATTTCCTGCAATTGGCGTGGATCGAAGCCGGGCATGGGTCCTCCCACTGGCGAGGATAACAGGAGGCGGGCGCGCAGGAAAACCCGCTCAACTGGTCAACATCTAGGTTGCGGTTCTACTTGACGAATTCACCGTGACCGCCTTTTGACCAGGGATCGTAGGTCAGACAAAACTGAATCCGCTCAGGAATGCTGGGATGGCTGTAAAACAGGAAAACGTCGACCGGATTCGGATCCGGGTCCGCCAAATCTACCTCGCCCAACACTTGAAAGGCCTGTGCCGCTACCTGTCCCGAATCCGGCGT
>Ga0187777_10001038_pt1 | contig 18159 bp, 11 predicted proteins | sample 1015_Q2_SP5_10_M_FD_132416 | JGI IMG/M metagenome (GOLD analysis project Ga0187777, IMG submission 132416) | Tropical peat soil microbial communities from peatlands in Department of Meta, Colombia - 1015_Q2_SP5_10_MG | ecosystem: Environmental > Terrestrial > Soil > Wetlands > Peat | place... | reverse complement strand
ATAATTAAAGGATATTCTATAATTCTATATTGTTCTGACATGTAATTATTAAATATGATTTTTTTATATTTATTATTATAATCAGAATTATTAATTTCTTTCATAAAGGTAATTAAATTTAATGAGTTATTTTTTATAGTAAAGAATTTATTTATTATATCTGTAAATTTTATTATTAATATATCTTTTTTCAAAATAAAAACTGCATTTATAAATATAATTAAAGTAGCTAATATATAAATAAACATAGTAAATACTATTATGTAATTTTCAATACATAATAATCCATTATATAATAATAAACCATTTTCAATAAAATCATTGAAATAACTATTATAGACAATAAATAAGGAACTAATTAATATTAATATTGATATTCTAGAATATAAAATTGAACTATCTCGTCTATTATTAACGGCATTAGACATTATTAATGAAATTATAGAGTAAATTAACATTATTGACTTTTTAAGAATACTAAGAATTTTTCTAAAGATACTGATTCTATTACTATAGGCATAGAACTATGTCATATTCCACATATTTCAGAACATTGACCAAAGTATATTCCTTCTCTATTAGAATATACTGATATTTGATTTGATTTATAAGGATAAGCATCACATTTTAATCCTAAACTAGGAGAAGCTAAAGAATGTATAACATCTGTTGATGAAATATTAAATCTTGTATGAGTTAATTCAGGTAAAATTATTCTATTATCAACATCTAACATTCTTAATCTTCCTTTTTCTAATTCAGAATCATTTACCATATAAGAATCATACATTATAAATTCATCTTCACTATTTAAAAAATCTGCATATTCGTATGTTCAATATCATTGATGAGCTTCTACTATTAAACTCATATCAGCATCTGTAACATCATCTGTAATATATAAAAGTTTGAAAGAAGGGAAAGCTATTAAAACTAAAATTAAAGCCGGACTAATAGTTCATATTAATTCTATTAATGTACCATGAGTCAAGTAAATATTACTAAATTTATTTTTTGAAAATTTAAACATTATTACTATCATAATTCATAATACTGCTACTAATATCATAGTTAAAAAGTACATTACATAATTATGTAATTCTACTATAGCTTCCATTTGAGGACTACTAGTATCTTGGAAATATAAACCTCAAGGTTTAGGTGCATCACATTTATAAAAATTCATATTATTTTTTTTACATATATAAGTATTAAATTTTTATACAATTTATTATCTGTTTTCTTATAATTTCTATTTAATATTTATCTTAATAGATCCTATCATAGCCAATAATAATATTAATAAAGATATTATTAATCATAATGATAAATTAGTATATATTACATTACCTATACTAATAATATCATAATTTTCTATAATAGACCCATCTCAAATATTATATAAAGAATATTTTATATTATTTTCTATATTATTAAAATTAAATAATATATTATTAGTATATAGATTATTACTAATAATATTATAATATAATATACTTATTATAATACTTAAGAATATACTGTTATTGCTATCAGTTTGTAACTCTGATACTCTAATATCTATTAACATTAAAATAAATAAAAATAAAATTGACACAGCCCCTATATATACTAATAAATAAGACAATCCTAAAAAACTTAAACCTATTATAATTAAATAAATAGATATAAATAAAAATAATCCAATTAAAAATAATACAGATATAATAGGATTTCTAGTAATAATAACAAAAATAGCTAAAATAATAATTATTAATTCTATAAAAGAAATAATATAATTATATGTATTATTATTTAAATATATATATAACATAATTAAAAATAAAAAGCCTTAAAACATAAAGGTAAATAATTAATTAAATAAAATAATAAATTTATTATTTTATTGTATATTTTTAAAAGATAAAGATATATTACCTCTTAATCTATAAAATGCAACCAATATACCTAATCCTATAGCTGATTCAGCTGCAGCTATAACAATAATAAATATTGCAAATACTTGACCAAATATATCTTCAAAAATTAATGAATTAATCAAAATAATGAATGTAATAGATAGCAACATTATTTCAATAGATATTAACATTAATATTATATTTTTTCTATTTAAAACAAAACCTAAAACCCCAATTAAAAATAATGTAAAACCTAAAAACATTTAAAAATTATTATAATTCTATCACAAAAAAATGAAAAATATTAGACATATTTTAGTAAAATACTAATGTAAATCTAAACTATCTTTAATATAACCTGCACTTAATACTACAAAAACTTGAGCTTGAATAAAAGCAATACCTAATTCAAGGAAAGAGAATGCAATAATAAATAATAAAGGTAATAATCCAGATATACCTATTATACCTGATTTAAATATTTTGAAAGTAAATCCACTTAATATAACTAATAACATATGACCTGCTAAAACATTAGCAGCTAATCTTAATCCTAAAGAAATATTTCTAGCTGCAAATGATATAGTTTCTATTAATACTAATATAGGTAATAAAAATAATGGACATCCTTGAGGAACGAATAAACCTAAGAATTTTATATCATATATACTTACACCTAATATAACAGTTCCTAAAACTATAGTGAAACTTCAAGAGAATGTTAATAAGAAATGACTAGTAGCTGAAAAACTATATGGTACTAAACCTATAAGATTATTAATTAATATAAATATAAATAAAGTAAAAATAAAAGGAAAATATAATTGACCTTTATTTTTATTTATTTGATTTACTGTAATACTTAATGTAGTATCATATATAGTTTCTTTAAATAAAATTCAGTTTTTAAAAATAAATTTAGGTAATTTATTAGAAATACCTGTTAAAGTTACTATTATTAAAAAAGCTGTTAATAAATAAAGACCTATATTAGTTAATGATAGATGTATATTACCTAAAATAGGTGCATCGATTATTATATAATCTCTAATTTCAAATTGATCTAAAGGAGTAAAGATATTAAATATCATAAAAATAATAAACGTTAAATTTTAATCATAAATATGATTTTTTCATGAATTGAACATGAATAACACTCTTATCAAAAGTGCGCTTTACCTATTAAGCTAAAAAATCCTTTAATAAGAAATAAGTGAGTCGAACACTTAACCTTTCGTGTGTAAAACGATTGCTCTACCAATTAAGCTAATTTCTTTATATTTAAATTATCAGAGAATATCCGATTCGAACGGATGTGATATATAGTATCAAATAAGTCTCAAGCTTATCGCTTTAAACCACTCAGCCAATTCTCTTTTATATACAAGAGCATCTAGACTTGAACTAGAAAACTAAAGTTTGAAGCTTTATATTTTAACCAATTAAATTATACTCTTTAATAACGGAAAAGAGATGAATCGAACATCTAAGTGTATAACACAGTATTTAGCAAATACCTTATCTTACCTATGACAACTTTTCCTAAATTCGGGTTAAGTCGGCTTCGATCCGACATATCTTTTCGTGACAAGAAAATCGTTTACCTATTAACTATTAACCCTTAAATATGGCCAACCGAAGTCGAATCGGTACAAATCGTTTGGAAGACGATGGGTCTACCATTAACCTATAGCCATTAAGACTTTTAGGATTTGAACCTAAATTGTAATGCTTAAAAGGCATATGTTTTACCATTAAACTAAAGTCCTAAATAAATGAATAAAGGATTTGAACCTTTAATTATACAACCGAACTGTATTGTTATACCATTTAACTAATTCATTTTTTATTGTGTTAAAGTGATTTGAACACTTATGCTGAATATCAAAAATTCATGACTTGCCGATTAGTCGATAACACATAATTATGAATTTAATTAACCTAGTTATTGTATAATATTTGTATCTTAATTTATAAAAATTCATATAAATTTTCATTATATATAAGCTTTATATATAAATTTTTTCTAATATATTATTAATTATTATTAATAAATTTAATTCTAGATTTTCCTTTTTAAATTACATAATACTCTTATAATAGAATCGAACTACTATTTAGATATTAGAAGTATCTTGCTTTACCTATTAAGCTAATAAGAGAATAATAGGAAGAAAAGGAATTGAACCTTTGATAGCCATAGCTATTGAGTTTACAGCTCAACCCGTTATACCAACAAACGGGACCTTCCTTGTTTACCAAGAGAGAAATTTGAATTCTCATTATTAATGCATGAAATTAATGTTCTAACCAATTAAACTATCTTGGCTTATAATATATAATATTATGTAAAAATAATAACATTTAATATTATTAGACATAATACAAAGGAGGATACCCTGGATCGAACAGGGAACCAGCTGTTCCACATACAGTTATTCTACCAATTGAACTATATCCACCTTAATATATGGGTAACAAGAGTTGAACTTGTAAGGTTTTTACCATTTCTGCCTAAAAGAAACCTGGTTACCATTTTCAGCACACCCATTTTATTATGCTTAAGATAAGATTTGAACTTATAACCTGGACATCTTCAGAGTCTCGCTCAACCAATTGAGCTTCTCAAGCTTATATAGTTTATAAATGGAAATATTGGGATTCGATCCCAAGTTGACGATATGCAAAATCGTAGTTTTACCAATTAAACTATATCCCCTTATATTAACCCATAAGGGATTCGAACCCTTGTTTAAACATTGAAAAAGTTCAGTCTTAACCTCTGGACGAATGGGTCTTAATTATCCGAAAAACGACTTGAACGTTTATGATATAATCAATAAAGCTTAAGCTTATCCTGTCTACCAATTCCAGCATTCGGACTTATAAGGCTAGAATGAGTCGAACATTCATCTGAGCCATCATGAGTGGCTTACTCTACCTATTAAGCTATAGCCTTTTTATTATGTGGTAAAAGGACTTGAACCGATATTTTTTGGTCATGAGCCAAATTTGTTAACCATTTACAACATACCACATTAACCCTGTATAAGATTTGCACTTATTTCTTCCGATTACAAAACGGTTGCACTACTATTATGCTAACAAGGCTTTATTTTAAATTATTTATTTTTAATATTCAGTAATTTTTTAATTAGTACTTTAATAATATAAAGCCTATATACGTTATATTCTTTAACGGATTAATTTTTAGTATCTTAAAATAAACTTCATGCCTATATATATTCAGCATTTATTTTTAACTAACGTAGCTTTATTGCTATGCATTATTATATATTATAATATATCTTATATTTATTTCTAAAAAGATTATGCAACAATTAAACCATAGGTTAATATACCTAACTCCTTTCGTACGAAAGTGACAATTTTATTATACTATTATTCTCTAGAAGATAGAAACCATACTGTCTCACGACGTATTTAACCCAGCTCGTGTAGCTCTTTAATTGACGAACAGTCAAACCCTTCATATTTCTTGCATTTATGAGGATGAGCTAAGCCGACATCGAGGTGCCAAACAGCGCACCCAATTTGTACTCTCTGGCGCTATCAGCCTGTTCATATTGTTTACTTATATTTATTAATATAAGCCTTTTTTTACAAAAAGGTTCAGACTATTTATTAATTATTATTATTATTCTTGAAATTTTATTATTAATATGTATTTGTTTTTATTTTTATACCATAAGATCCATTTTTATTGTAAGAAGAATTCTTAATATAATCTACATTAGGTTTTAAAAATCCTCTTAAATTAGGACTATTATCTAATGAAAAGGCTATATTTTTTAAACTTCCTTTCATTTTTAATTTATATACAGATCTAGAAGCTGTCATTCTTCTAGTTAATCTACCTTTAGCTTCTAAACTTACACCTATTATATGAATGTTTTTTATTGAATTCAAAATATTTTTATACAAATAATTTGATGTTATATTTAAAGTATTTGTTATTATATTTTTTTTATTAGATAAAAACATACTATTTAATTTTGCTATTTTTAAAAGTTTTAAAGATTTTTTCATTACATTTAATACTCTTTTTTTTCTATCATTAAGTTTATTTATTATACTAGTTATAAATATACTATTATCTAAATATACATATTTTAAATTTGTTATATTTAACTTTATATTTTTACCATATAATTTATATATTATATTTTTTAAATTTATTAAATTTAAATTATTTAAAATATAATTATTAATATACAAATTAGTTAAATAGTTTCTTTTAAAAAACAATTTAATATATTTTTCTTTAATAAAACCTTTTATTATATTATTATAATATAATATATTACTTATATTTAGTTTTTTGTTAATATATTCTTTATCATTTAATATATTATATTGTTTTAAATTAATATTATTTTTAATTTTAAATAAATTATTGATTAGAAGAAATTTATTTAATTTATTTAACTTTGTTTTAATATAAATTTTATTTGTATTAAATATAAATAAAACTATAGAAACAATATTATTTGTATGTTTAATTAAAGGATAATTTATAAGAGTTTTTCTTAAAGAAATCGAATAAAAAAAAGTTTTAATACTTGTGTTTAACTTTTTACTTAATATTAGTTTATTTTTTCAATTATATAGTTTACTTTTTCTTTTTGATAAAGAATATTGTAAACTTAAAACTTTAAATTTATCTTCATAAATTTCTTTTAAGTTATAAATACTTTTTTTATGTATATTGTCAAATGAATTTAAAAAAAAAGTATCAATATTTTTCTTTAATTTAAATGAGTTATTATTCATATTAAAATAACTATTTAATAATAAATAAATATATTTATTTTTCAAATATACAATATGATTAATATTATTTTTATTATAAGTATATATACTATTTTGTCAATTTTTTAAAGAGGATTTATATTTCATATTAGATTTAATTTAGTATTTACATAAATTAAATAATAATAATAATTCTGGATTTCACTTTTTAATAGAATATTTATTCTATTATATTAGTCGTTGAACGTTCTTAAAAAAGTTTCGCTTCAAATATATTAATAAAATACTTTTTGAAATTAACCCAGTTAAATTTTTTAATAAAAATTTTATTAAAGGACATAATTTAATCCCTAGCGTAGCTTTATTCCATAATCCAAGACCTTTCTTTGCTGAATCTTGTGATAATATGCCCTGCTTACGCAACTGTAAGATTCGTAGATCAAACAGTAAAGCAAGATTTAGCCATTAAACTTTATTGTTATTTTATATAAAATAATTATAATTATCTTATATAAAATAAAATATAAATATATTTATATTTTATTTTATCATTATTCTCCACATAATAAAAATCTTACTTAATTAATTAAATTCTATATTAGTAGAATATTTAAGTGAATAAATATAATTAATTTTTAAATATTAAAAATATAAATATTTTTACTTAAATAATATTGGACATACCCAGTTACTATTTATGGGATCTGTGCCCCGCATAAACTGTCTTTCAATTACTATTTACTTAAAGATTAATAAAAGTATTATGACAAATATTATAAAGACGTCTCATTATTATATATAATATATAAATATATTACTCTATATACCTTCTACTCTGAAACATATTATATCATAATCAATAATTAATAACAGTAAAGCTGCATAGGGTCTTCTCGTCTAACTAGAGATAAGCAGTATCTGCACTGCTATTAATAATTTCACTGAGTTAATCATTGAGACAGCTGTTGTATCGTTATTTCATTCATGCACGACCGCATTTAACGGCCAAGGTATTTCGCTACCTTAAGACCCTCATAGATAAGGCCGCCATTGATAGGTTACTTTTTTATATATTAATCTTTATAAATTAATCTATATTATTATCTAACCAATATTGGGCAGAAATCACACTTAATACTTCAATTTTTCATTTTATGCAAAGTGTTGTGTTTTAAATAAACAGTCGTACAACATCATTCTATGCCCCCTCTTCCTTTTAATTTAAAAAGGATTGGTACTCCTTATTCCTAAGTTTTGGAGTCAATTTGCCGAGTTCCTTAATGATTTTTAACTCAAACGCCTTCATATACTCTACTAGCTTACTTGTGGTAGTTTTTAGGTACGGTTATTGTATAAAATTATATAATTTTAAAATAAAGTTCTCATCATTAAATCCATTAAAATTTAAAAATTTTGAGGCCGTATAATTATAACCATAAGCTTAAGGCGAGATTACTTTTCGTTACTCATTGTCAGCATTATCATTTAGTTTTTAAACTATTGTTCTGCTACTTTAAAATAAAAATATTAATTATATTTTTCATTTTAAACAAGGTGTCGGTATATTATTTAGATCCGTTATATCGTCAGAATTTAAAAACATTATATCAGTGCTCTGTTACGAGATCTTTAAAAAATGGCCGCTTCTAAGCCTATTTCCTGATAATTTATGTGTAAAACATCTTTTATTTCACTTAATAATAATTTTGGAACCTTAAACACTTGTTTTGGGCTGTTTCCCTCTTGACATATAATCTTATCATTTTATGTCTGATTCTTTAAATTATTTTCTTTATTATTCCGAGGTCTAATTCTCTCTGATAAAATCTTCATGATCCCCCAATATAATCAATTAAATTGTTTAATTGACGAGATTAAATACTGTACCAATTAAGATTATATTTAAATTACCTACTTATATAGGTTTCGCAGAAAACCAGCTATCCTAGTAAGAATTATCTTTCACCAACTTACCACAATTTATCAGATACCTATACAACGGTAAACTGTTCAGACTTTTATTAAATTTAATAAATACTCCTAATCATGGTAAGATCACTAGGCTTCGGGTCTAATATTTTATACTATTATAATTGTATTATCTAAGCTTTATTTAGCTTGCATAAAATATTAACTTGCTAACCCATTATGCAAAAGGTACGTTCTAATTTTTTTAACTTGAACTACTTATAAGATTACTTTAATTTATATTTCCTTCATAGTATATTTAATCTATATATTTTCTTATTAGATTTAGAGGAAAGTTCCCCTTTATTCAAACAGATAAATACTGTTTTACTTGTTTCATTAAATATTATTTAATAAAATCTTATTTATAAATAGATTTATATTTATAAAAACTCATTTGATTTATTTCTCTTTAAAGCTACTAAGAATATTCAATTCACTTTAATATTTACATAATTTATTAATGGATATTTATTAAATCATGTTCCCATATAATATATAGACTATAAAATAATATATTTTTATATTATTTTGTATATTTATAAATATAAATAATCCCTATTAAATACTTAATCATAAACATGATAAAATATTTTAAACATAAAAGTTTAAAACTAATAAAATAAAAAAAATATAAAAATTATAAACTTAATTTATATAAATTTTTTATTAAAATTACTTAATAAAATTTTGTTTTGAATATATAGTTAATGCTTTTTTTCCTAACTCAAAAACTAAACCTGCTGTTAAAAGTATAAAGAATATTAACATTATAATCAACCCATATCCATTATTATTATATGCGCTTATTGTATAAGGATATATCAATAATATTTCTAAATCAAATAATAAAAATAATAAAGCAAAAATGAAGAATGAAATAGTGAATTGTGTTCTATTTTGACCTAAAAAGGAATGAAATCCACATTCAAATGCAGTTTTCTTTTCCATATAAGGATTATGAGTAGAGAACATAAAATTTATAAATAGTAATAATATGGCTAATATTATTACAAATATAATATATATTGATATTGTATTCAATTTTTCTTAAAAAATAATTAATCATTATTGAAATTTAATAAGTATTTTATAATAAAGATATAATAAATATTATTATATCTTTATTATAAATAATACAAGGAATCAATATTATTATACTTATTACAATAGGTAATAATATAGTTCAACAATAAGACATTAATTGATCAAATCTTATTCTAGGATAACTAGCTCTAACTCATATAAATGTAAATATTAATATACAAGATTTTATACCTAATGTAAATATATATAATAAACTAAATATAAAAGAATTAAAAATAATAGGTGAAGAGAAATTAATTAAATAATTAAAGTCATTATAAATAATTGATTGATTAAAATTATTAATTAATTGCTCTATTAATGCAATATAAGATATAATAGTATTTATACCACTTAAATTTATTGTATTAAAATTAATAGAATATATTATAAATATAAATAATGATAATATAAGTTCTATTAATTTGCTAAAAATAGATATAACTGAAAATAAAATTATTAATATGAAATAACATAAGTCTTTAAATAAAGAAATTAAAAAGAATATATCATAACCTCCTAATAATACTATAGATATTAATATACACATTAATATAATACTTGCATATTCAGCTAAGAAAAAGAATACAAATATACCAGCAGCATGTTCTGTCATAAATCCACTAACTAATTCTGATTCTGCTTCAGCTAAATCAAAAGGAGCTCTATTAGTCTCTGCGACTGAAGCAATAAAAAATATTAAAAATAATGGGAATAATGGTATAATAAATCAAATAATTTTTTGTATTTCTATTATAATACTTAGATTAAGAGTACCAGCTGCTAAAACTATTAATAATAAAGCAGAGCTTAATATTAATTCATAACTAATTAATTGAGCTGTACTTCTTAATGAACCTAAAAATGCATATTTAGAATTAGCAGATCACCCTGCTAATAATATTCCATATGTAGCTAAAGAAGAAACTGCTAACATGTACAATAAACCTAAATTAAAATCATTAATGGCTATACCAGGACCAAAAGGTATCATTGCATAACCATATAATGCAAATATTAATGTAATAAAAGGTCCTAAAAAGAAAAGAACAATATTAGCTTGTGTTGGTGCTATATATTCTTTTATTAATAATTTTAATGCATCAGCAAAAGGTTGTAATAATCCATAAAAACCTACTATATTAGGACCTAATCTTCTTTGCATACTAGCCATTGTTTTTCTTTCAGCTATTGTAATAAAAGCTACAGTTAATAATATAGGTAATATAACTATTAAAATTTCTAAAATAGAATTAAATATATTTATAAAAAACATAAAAATATAAATTAATATAAATTTTATTATAAGTTACTACAAAAATAAAAATAAAAATAAGAAAAGAAAATTATTTATAATATATAAATAATTATTTATAAAAATTAAATTTAATCAACTTTTTAAAATTTTTTAAAAATACTAATTATATAAATTAATGTTTAAAAATTTATTTTCTATATAAGATATACTAGGTATTAATATTAAGAAATATAGAAAATAAGATACAGTAAAGAATTGTCCTAATTCTATATAAGGAGTTTCAACATGTTTTGCTCCTAAAATCATTAATGACACAAATATAGCAGCAAAAATATAAAAGAATATTTTACTTAAAGGTCTAAACTGGAAACCTCTTGTTTTATTAATATCTAAAAATATCATAGATATTATAATAAATATAGCAGCAAACATTGCTATTACACCTAATAATTTATTAGGTATAGATCTTAATATAGCATAGAAAGGAAGAAGATATCATTCAGGAACTATAGCAGGTGGTGTTTGCATAGGATTAGCCATAATATAATTTTCACTATCTCCTAAAACATTAGGCATAAAACAAACAAATGCTCCTAATACAAATACAAAAATAAATATTGTAATAAAATCTTTAAATACATAATAAGGAGCAAAAGTAATTCTATCTAAATAATTACCAACACCTAATGGATTACCTGACCCAGCTTTATCATGTAATGATATTAAATGTAATAATACTAGAACTGCTAATATAAATGGTAATAAGTAATGTAAAGAAAAGAATCTATTTAAAGTAGCGTTATTAACTGAAAATCCTCCTCAAATAAATTCAACTATACTTTGACCTAATCAAGGTATAGCACTCATTAAATTTGTAATAACAGTAGCTCCTCATAAAGACATTTGACCATAAGGTAAAACATAACCTAAGAAACCTGTAGCCATCATTACTACTAAAATAAAAGTACCAATAATTCAAACTAAAGCTCTAGGTGATTTATATGATCCATAGTACATACCTCTTCCTATATGTAAATAAACTAAAAAGAAAAATGCTGAAGCAGTATTAGCATGTAAATATCTTATTAATCATCCATTATTAACATCTCTCATTATATGTTCGATAGAATTAAATGCTTCTAAAACATTACCATTATAATGCATTGCTAATGTTACACCAGTAGCAATTTGTATAATTAAACATACCAATAATAATGATCCAAAATTTCATAAATAGCTTAAATTAGATGGTTGAGATGCATCTATAACATAAGAATTTAATAATTTTAAAATCGGATGATTTTTCAAAACTCTTAATGAAGATTGTAAAGGTAAGTTTACAAATGCATGTGATCTAGGTGGACTATTTAAACATCATTCTATACTTGAATGAGCTCTACTACTTAATTGTCTTAAAGTATCTGTGAAATATTTAGGTGTTTGTCATACATCTCTATTAACAGCTTTACCTCCTGTTAATTGTTTGTATAATATATATGTAAAAATATATGTAGCTACAACTGATATCATAGAACCAAAACTACTTACTAAATTTCATCCTGCATATGCATCAGGATAATCACTAATTCTTCTAGGCATTCCTTGTAACCCTAAGAAATGTTGAGGGAAGAATGTAATGTTAACTCCAATAAAGAATACTCAGAAATGTACTTTAGCTAAAGTTTCATTATAACTTAATCCTAATATTTTAGGTGCTCAGTAATATCATCCACTAAATACTCCAAATACTGCACCCATACTTAAAACATAATGGAAATGAGCAACAACGTAATAAGTATCATGGAAAGCTGTATCTAAAGAAGCATTAGCTAATACTATTCCACTAAGACCTCCAACAGTGAACATTATAATAAACCCTAATGAGAATAACATATAAGGAGTGAATTTAATTGAACCTCCATAACATGTAGCTAATCATGAGAATATTTTTATACCTGTAGGCACGGCTATAATCATAGTAGCTGCTGTAAAGTAAGCTCTTGTATCAACATCTAAACCAACAGTATACATATGATGACTTCAAACTATAAATCCTAATATACCTATTGACATCATAGCATATACCATTCCTAAATAACCAAATACACCTTTACTTGAACCTGCTGATACAGTTGTACTAATTATACCAAAAGCAGGTATAATTAAAATATAAACTTCAGGATGACCGAAAAATCAGAAAAGATGTTGGAATAATATAGGATCACCTCCACCTGCAACTTCGAAGAATGATGTATTTAAATTTCTATCTGTTAATAACATTGTAATTCCTCCAGCTAACACTGGCAATGATAATAATAATAATACAGCTGTAATAACTGTAGCTCATCCAAATAATGTTACTTTATGTAATCTTATACCTGGACTTCTCATATTTAATATAGTAGTTATAAAATTCATAGCTCCTAATAAAGAACTTACACCTGATAAATGTAAACCAAATATAGCTAAATCTACACTAGGTCCACTATGACTTTGTATACTAGATAAAGGAGGATATAAAGTTCATCCTGTACCTACTCCATTTTCTATATTAATGGCTAATAAAAATAAAACTAAACTTGGGATTAATAATCAGAAAGATATATTATTTAATCTAGGAAATGCCATATCAGGCCCTCCTATCATTATTGGCATTAAGAAATTACCAAATCCTCCTATTAAAGCTGGCATAACCATGAAGAATATCATAACTATAGCATGAGCTGTTATTATACTATTATATAATTGATTACTAGATATATATTGTATTCCAGGTCCTGCTAATTCTAATCTCATTAAAACTGATAAAGCTGTTCCAACTAATCCTGAAAAACCTGCAAATATTAAATATAATACTCCAATATCTTTAGCATTTGATGATCATGATCATCTTTCACTTCTCATAGATTCACTGAGGTTATACACCCCAGATTGTAATATTTAGAATAATTTATTAAAAAATTAATATATAAATATGTATTTATGTATTAATAATTATTTTTTTGTTAATATAAAGTATAAACTGAAAATTATTATAACAAAAACATCATTAACAATTACATTATTTCATATAAATAAGTATATTATTAAACTTGATAATATATATAAAGCATATGATGTTATTAAACCTGAATCTAATTTAGATATTTTATTACTTATATATAATAAACCTATTTCCAATCCATATGGTCCTACATATTCTATAGAACCTTTATCTATTATTTTTGTAGTTTGACTTCCTAAATTTAATATAAAACCAGACACAAATTTATTATAAAAAAGTTCTATAAACAATCTTTGACTAAAATATTTATATATATTTATAAATCAAATATATTTTATATTATAAAATAATGTACCTATAAATGAGAGTTTATTTGATTTTAATTTAAAGTTTATATTATTTTCATTTATAAATATATATATAATAGATAATGATATAGTTACAATTAAAGGTAATAATTTATATATTAAAGGTGTAGCAAATTCAGTATCAATCATAATTTCATGTATAGGATGTATAAATATAGAATTATCTGAAAATAAATCCGAACCTAATCCTATAAAAGCATCTTTACTATAATATCCAAATATAATAGAAAAAACAGCTAAAATTACTAAAGGTAAACTCATAAATATATCTCCTTCATGAGTATTTTTATGGTCTATTAATAAACCATTAGGATTAGTCATAAAAGCTAAATATAATATTTTTACTGAATATAAAGTAGTAAAAGAAGCACCTATAACAGCAATAAAATAAACTATTATAGAAGAAAAATGAAATTGCCCAAAAGCAGATTCTAAAATAAAATCTTTAGAATAAAATCCAGACATAAAAGGTAAAGCTATTAAACTTAAAGATGCTATTAATATAACTGAATAACTTAAAGGTAAGTATAATTTTAATCCTCCATATTTTCTAAGATCTTGATTATCGTATACACTATGAATTATAGACCCTGCTCCTAAAAATAAAAGTGCTTTATAAAATGCATGATTTATTAAATGGAATAATGCTACATTGTATGAAGATAAACCTATAGCTACTACCATCATACCTAATTGACTCATAGTTGAATATGCTATAATTTTTTTTATATCTTGTTGAAAAAATCCTATTAATGAACTTGACATTGTTGTTATTGCACCTAATCATAAACATATTAATAAAATTGTATTATTATATTCAATTAACGGAGAACTTCTTATTAATAAATAAACTCCAGCTGTAACCATAGTAGCAGCATGAATTAAAGCAGAAACCGGCGTAGGTCCCTCCATTGCCATAGGTAATCATACGTGTAAACCTATTTGAGAACTTTTGGCCATAGCACCTATTAATAAACATAATCCTATTAAAAATATAATATTTTCATTAATATAAGGAGATAACGAAAATATTATTGCATAATCTAAATTTCCTATTGATCAAATAATTATGAACATACCTACTGTAAATAGACAATCTCCTACTCTATTTGTTAAAAAAGCTGAAATAGAACTTTGATTAGCTGCTATTCTAGTAAATCAAAAACTAACTAATAAATATGAACATACTCCTACTCCTTCTCATCCTACAAACATAACTAAATAATTATTAGATGTAACTAAAATTATCATCATGAAGGTAAATAAACTTAAATAACTAAAAAATCTTTGATTATGTGGATCATTGCTCATATATCCTATAGAATATACATGAACTAAAGAGGATACTATTAGTACAGGTATAAGCATCGATGAAGTTAAACTATCAAAATTAAAACTTCAGAATATAGATAAAGATTCTGAATCTAATCATCTAAATAATTTAATGTATACAGGAATATGATTAAAACTTACTTCAAAAAATACAATAATTGACAATATTGTAGTAATAATTATACTTGAAGTTGTTATTAATTGTGATCCTGTAACTCCTAATTTTCTACCAAATAATCCTGATAAAAACGAACCTAATAATGGTAACAATAATATTGTTAAATACATATTATAAATATATTAATTTGAATTATACCTATGACTGCTACAATATAAATAATTTATTTATATTACATAAAAATAATTTTATTTTTATATAACTTAAGTTATATTAGAGATATGAAGGAATTGAACCTTAATTTTTCGATTTGCAGTCAAAATTCAGAACCATTCTGAAAACATATCCCTTATTAAATAGTTTTTTATAAACTATATAATTTATATATTTTTACTTAATTAAGATCCTCAGTAGTATATAAAAACATATAAGAATAATCATACAACATCTACAAAATGTCAGTATAATATTCCTGATTCTAAACCTAAATGATGATTATCAGTTAAGTGATAAGCTAAAGTTCTTCATAAACCTACTAATAAGAATATAGTTCCTATTATTACATGTAATCCATGAAATCCTGTACCAAAATAAAAACAAGATCCAAAAATTCCATCACTAATAGTAAATGATGATACTGTATATTCAACTCCTTGAAATAATGTGAATACAATAGCTAAAAGTATTGTATAAACTAATCCATATAAAGTTCCAGCTCTATTACCTTGAATTAAAGAATGATGAGCATAAGTTACTGTAACACCTGAAGATAATAATATTATAGTATTTAATAAAGGTAATTCAAAAGGATTAATAGCTTGTATACCTAAAGGAGGTCATTGTGCTCCTATTTCTACGTCAGGACTTATTCCACTATGGAAAAAAGCTCAGAAAATAGCTAAGAAGAAAAATACTTCAGATATAATAAATAATACTACTCCAATATTTATACCTTTTTGAACAGCTAAAGTATGATGTCCTAAGTAAGTACCTTCAGCTATTACATCTCTAAATCATAAACACATAGAATAAGTTAATGCTGTTAATGAAGCAAAGAATATAATACCCATGTTTGTAAACATATGCATACTTAAAGCAGCAGATGTAGTTAATGCTAATAAACTAAAACTTGTTAATATAGGTCAAGGAGAAGGAGATACCATATGAAAAGGATGTTCTTTATATTGTATAGGTCTTTTTATTGTATTAATAATGTAAAAATTTTGTATTTTCAATTCTTATTTCAAATTATAAATATACTTTTTAAAGTATATTTATTTCGGATTATTATGATTCGAACATAACTATATCTCTACCCAAAAGAGACGCCGAACCAACCTGGCTCTAATCCGAAAGCTCTTAGAATGATTCGAACATTCAACCTAAATATTAACAGTATTTTGCTCTACCTATTGAGCTATAAGAGCTTTTTATTTTAAAATAAAGTTGAGTTTAATCAATCCCGTGCAGCTTCCATTACACGAACCTTATTTCGACTTAACACCAATTAAGATTATGCATACGAAAATTAATAATAAATATTGATTAATATAAATAATTAATAGAAATATTATTATAACCAAACTTATTGCATATATCTCTTTCAGCGCCTGACGAGTGGTTAGTACCTATATAAGGTAAAATTCACCGTAACATTCTGATTTACGATTACTAGTAATTCCTATTTCATATAGTCGAGTTACAGACTATAATCTTTTTTTATCTCTTATTTTAAGGATTAGTTAAATTTCACAATTTATCTTCCCTTTGTCTAAGTATATGCAGCACGTCTATAGCCCATAACTAAGTTAAGGTCATGATGACTTGTCTTGATCCTAAATCAATTATATAAATAAAAGTAAGGTTTGCGTTTATTTGAAGAAGTTATTCTTTCTCTCACGATATAAACTAAAGACAGCCGTGCAACGCTTGTATTAATTACATATAATTAATATTCATGTTATGGTAAGGTTTTTCGTGGGTTATCGAATTAAATAACATACTTCACTACTGGTTTTATATACGGTCTAGTGATTTCAATTTCTACATTGCCGAATTACTCATGAGGTGGAGTGTTTACACTTTTATTTATAATATAAACTTTTATATTATGACACTCATCATTTTCTGCTAGGGCTATTAGGGTATCTAATCCTATTCGTTTTCCTAGCCTTCGTAACTTAACGTCAGTTTATAAAGAGTATTGTCTTCACAATAGTTAGTCTCAATAGTATCAAAAAATTTTATCTATACACTATTTATACTAAACTCCTTATATATTTTTTATTAACTCTAGTATAATTTTTATACCGTCTACTTACCCTTTAAACCTAATAAAGATGAAAAATACTTGT
>Ga0187777_10001034_pt1 | contig 18193 bp, 22 predicted proteins | sample 1015_Q2_SP5_10_M_FD_132416 | JGI IMG/M metagenome (GOLD analysis project Ga0187777, IMG submission 132416) | Tropical peat soil microbial communities from peatlands in Department of Meta, Colombia - 1015_Q2_SP5_10_MG | ecosystem: Environmental > Terrestrial > Soil > Wetlands > Peat | place... | reverse complement strand
TTAGTCGGTCGAACGATAAAAGTGGTTGACGGACGGCTGACCACCGAAGACGGTACCCTCGCGGGTGCGCACTTGGATATGGCTTCAGCGGTGCGCAACGCCGTCAGATTGGCCCAAATCCCGCTAGAGGATGCGCTTCGCGCCGCTTCGCTGACCCCCGCGCAATTTCTGGGCCTGGACAATGAGCGTGGGTCGCTGATACCGGGCGCTCGCGCCGATCTCGTTGCTCTAACGCGGGAGCTTAGGGTCGTCGCAACTTGGGTCGACGGAAGTAGCGACGACGTTTAGTAGCGCAGGAATTGTTGGCGTTCGCTCAACCAGGTCTTTTCGTCCGGCAGCGTCAATCCATCGAGATCATTGGGTGTCGCCGATGCATCATCGACCCACTCTCGCAATAACGGGCCGCCGTTAATGACATCAATGGCGAGTTTGTCACGTTCATACTCGTAAGCAAAATCGCGCCACAGCGGATAGTCCGGATACAAACGACGAATTGCCTTGAAGGCCAGCGCCTGAACGCGCCAGGGCTTGAACGTCCGGTGATCGTAACTCAGGCCTTCGGTATGTATCTGCACGCCGTGGCAAAGCTTGCCGGCATGTTTATGAAAGGTGGGTTCAAACCAACACTCGCGCAGGCGGCAGCCATCAAGCCAACGCGGCGCAAGAGCCTCCATTTCCGTCACGATTGCCCGCGCGTCGATATCCGGAGCACCGAACTGTTCAAGCGGTCGGGTGGTGCCGCGCCCTTCCGACAGTGTCGTGCCCTCAAGCATCACAGTTCCTGCGTAGGCGCGCGCCATCCACAAGTTCGGCGCGTTGGGACTAGGATTAATCCACGTGCGTGCGCCTAATGGCCAACCGAATCCCGGCGTGGCATCTGGTAACCACTCCCGCATTTCGATAACCCGATAATCGACGTCTAGTTTAAGCGTCCTGATGAACCACAGGCCAAGCTCGCCAAGGGTAAGGCCATAGCGCATTGGCAATGGTCCCGCGCCCACAAAACTTTCCCAGCCGGTGCGCAGCATCAAACCTTCGACAGGTCGACCGACAGGATTGGGCCGATCCAGAACCCAGACAGATTTGTGATGTCGTGCTGCCGCTTCGAGGACGTAGCGCAGAGTCGTGATGAACGTATAGATCCGGCAACCCAGATCCTGCAGATCGATCAGGATCACCTCAAACGCTTTCATCATCGTGGCGGTTGGCTCGCGTATCTCTCCATAGAGGCTGAAGACCGGAATCCCATGCACGGGATCGTTGAAATCCGGCGACTCGACCATGTTATCCTGCTTGTCGCCACGCAGGCCGTGCTGCGGTCCGAATGCAGCGCTGACCTTGACGTCGCCACACGCAATCAATGCATCCAACGTATGTGTCAGGTCTTCAGTGACCGAAGCAGGATGCGCAAGCAATGCCACGCGCTTGCCTTTGAGTGGCGCCCGCAAGGCAGGCTCGGCGATGAGTCGATCGATGCCGAATTTCATGGCGGAGAAAACTCATGCACAAAACTGCTCGCGTGATGAAAGTCAGGCTTCCCGGGTGGATGCACCAACGCCCAGTATGACTTTCGGCCGCTTATGTCTTCAATCAATGCCGACAAACCAAGACACCACAGGGCTTTACGTGTCAAACCCGATAGGTGATTCAACTCCAGTGAGGCTTGCAACGTGAGGCAATCCGGCTTCGAGTGCACAACAATTGAAGGCGTGGTTATCTCGGTCGCCACGGACATCCCATTTCGATAGCTGCTGAATCGATATACCGCCCATTGTGTGGAAGGCGCAAAGTTGAATTCGTAATACTCGGGCCCCGACGAAGCACGGATAAATGCTTCGAAGCAAGTGTGTTGCCAGAGTTCGTCGCGGCGCGCAGCCGGCACGAGAGGTGGGATGCGGATATCGTTCATCCTGCCGCTCAAAGTATAAAGCAAGACTAAACTATCAGCGCTCGGAAGTGAGATCTCCACGTCGACATTTGCTGTCGCGAAGGAATCCGAGTCTGAATGACGTTTCAACAACCGGCGCATCTGGACATTCCACAGGCCCGATCATCGTGGTTGGAATGGGCTCCCAAGAAGTTGCGCGACCTTAGTCTGCTTTGTGCTGGCTAATAGCGGACATTGGCCCCGCAGGTGTTACCCCTCGCCTCAATGCGTTAGCACGATGAAATCCGTATCTGCTCCCGTCTCATCGCTAATACCGTAATCAGATATGATGAGCGACGAGCCCGGCGTCAGTAATTCAGAGATTCGCTCAACCGCATCTTGCGGTATTTCGACGCGGTCAAGGGCGGCGTTGGCTTTGTCCGGCGTCGGTAAAGTGGTCTCGATGGTTCGTTTGATCTGTCCTTTGTGCAACTTTGACGGAGCTGCCTGACGGAGGGAAGATTTCTCCGGGATCGACACGACGGTCCAGCGCAATGTCGTGCCCTCGTTCTGAAATTCCATTGCGCTAAAAACGTGCGTTCCTATCGGCTGCGCTAGATTCTCGATCTTGACCGGAGCATCGAACAGTGGCGTGAAGCCCTGGCGGACGAAAAGCTTGCTCACCTTGCGGCTCACAAAGATGGAGATTGGCGCGATCTTTTGCGGCGTGACTCCCGCAGGAGCTGGGTCTAGCGCTTTGGCCTGCTGCGCCTTAGCATTCGACATGAGCGGCGCTTGCATTGCCGCGGCGGTAGCAACGTTATCGCCCCTGAGAGTGGCAGTGTCAGATTCTGGTGACCCGGACACGACTTTTGGCTTCGGTACAAAAAGGTGCGGGTTACTTATCTCGACTGGCCGAACATCGCCGTGTGCGATAATTACGCGCGTGCCGCGCTTCGTGAGATGCCAGAGTCGAATGGCAAAATCATTTGTCAATCGGATGCAGCCGTGTGATGCCGGATACCCGGGCAAGTCGCCCGCGTGTAGCGCTATCCCCGACCAGGTGATGCGCTGCATATAGGGCATGGGTGCAGCGCTATATATATTTGAGCGATGCCATTTGTGCTTGCTGATTACGCTGAATACGCCGAGAGGCGTCGGATGACCGTCGACTCCGGTCGATACGGAAGAGCGTGCGATCAGTTCCCCATTTTCATAAAGCGAGATCCGCTGGTCGGCGATCGAGATGATGATCTGGAGCGGGTTGTTCAATTCGTCTTGGACCTGAGCCTTCTTCGTTGAATCAGATTTTGTTTGTCGGTGTTGGTGCTTGTGCCTGTATGCATGATCGCCCCACCACCAAGATCTGTACTGGGGCCAAGACAGGGACCGGGCATGAGAGGTCCCTACCGAAAGCATGCTAATTGCAATTACCGCCAGTAGTAGCGAACGGATACATCTCACCATGATGTGTCGGTGAATGCTGTGCAGGCCTGGTGCGCTCGCAGTGGGAATTTTTGGCTTTTCCTTCACACGTTATGCGGCTGCCCCCTCCTCGTACCGCAAATTCGTAATCGCGGTGAAGTAGTTTGGTACCGTCGCAAACCTGAGCCCGTCATTAGCCGACTTTTTGAGCCAACATTTTGGCCGCGACGTCTAAATTTTACCCAGGAGGAAGCGGATATCTCGCAGCAGAAACAGAAGGTCCGCTAATGGCCAAAAGCGGACGTCCTGCTGCGTTTCTTTGCAGCTTTGTCGGTTTTTCTGGGCTTATGGATGTCGCTTAGATCATCTTCCACATTCACCTACGCTTGCGAGCACGTTTCGGGTGAAGATGAAAGTTTCTCCAAGCCCAGAGGACGATCAGGGCTCCCGCTACTGCAGCGAGCAGACGTATAGTCGCGACATAACTCACCAGCTTCACCAGTGCCGCCAAATAAAATCCGGTATACGCACCAGCCACGCCAACAAGTGCGCTCGTAATGTATCCGTGAGGTGAGTGCGTCTGTTCCTCGTAAATCCAGCCAATGATCGCGCCAATCGCAATGATCAAGATAAGCGTGACGACCGGGTTCGCAATAAAAGTTCTGAGATCGTTCATATGCCCCTCCGCTTACTTCTACATGCAACGTTATCCTGCACTTTTTGATCCGGGCATTCAATGCCAAGGCATGTCAAGAATCCTTGCGCGACATTCACTTCGCAGACTCAGGCATTTTACCTTTATTCGCTACGCATTTTTTAAAATAGGCTTGTTCCTCTTGCCCTGTCCCCTTGGCACTGCCTGCCGCAGGATTACCGATCACACGCGGCGGAAACGCTTTGGCGGTCAGTGCTTCGCATTCCTTTGCGATCTTAACATCATCCACAGCGAATGCCGTCATCGGCGCAACAGTTATGCAAACTACCCCCATGAGTGTGGCTTTGAATTTCAGATTGGCGAACATGATATCTGTCCTCCTTTTTGCAGCCGTTGAATTGAAAAGCCGCTGACGACGGGCCCTGTTGCCAACAGGACAGTACGAGCGGAGAATATAAAAATTAACTTTCATCATCGTCAGAACCCCAAAAGCGGGCATGATATACTACATGCCAACGAAGAGGTAAAAAACTGTCGCCAGCTGGAAGTTTTCTTAGTTGTTGATCGGCCTTGTCGTGCTTCCACCCAGACATTATTGAAATACTAGGATTGGGGCGACTGGGCCGCTGAAAAGATTGTACGGCAATCTGACTGCGTCGCCACACGCTATGTCACCTATCTTCATTGATTTGCGTGTTTGCTCGCTAACAATCGGTGCCTCAACCCAACTGTGATCATCTTGCGAGGCTGGCCATTGAAACATTTTCGACCGGAAACGTCTCTCAACACCAAAGACTGTATAGTTCACCCCAATCCATAAGCATATTTTCCTGACTTTAAGTGGGCCGCTAAATCCTGTCGGCGCCGTCGATAAAATCGATCGCATGCTTACCGCTCCGCCAGGCCCGATCTGCATCGATCCGAAGACATCGCATTGTTGGCTAATGCTGCCACGCGCCGGGATAGATGTTTTCCCACTTAGGAAAGCAAAGCCGGCGGACCCAATTAGCCGACCAATAGCGTCTTCGAAAATCGCCTGGTCTACCCCGCAGATAAGTTCGGCGTTTTTGATATCGAACAAAGCGCTTGCATTGATAGCATCGAAGGCAATGTCCGATACGTTTCCCGAAAATGACGCGCGTGGATGGATTTCAGGATCAGTCGGCCACAATGGGCCGACGAGGCCAACAATGCTTGCCACGTAATACAAGGCTGTGAGTGCCGGAATTGCCAATATGAAAAGGAACAACCTTAGTTTCATGTCACAGTTACTGGATAAGCTCACTAGGTTTCTTTAAGCAGTGGCGCGTTGTATCGCCGCTCCTTGACGAATCGATGTGGCACTCGGCAGCGAGTCGCACTTCATACCGCCTGTCAAGGAAACGGTTCGAAAACCCTTGGCTTGCTCATTAATCTTCGATTCACGAGACTCAGACCATCTAGATTGAACCTGTCTTCCACCTCGAAGGAGGTAACGCCATGGATAGCTTTGAGCTCACTGAAAATACAGCGGCAAAACAGCGGGGACGTCCGTTCGAGCCGGGAAAAAGCGGAAACCCAAACGGCAGACCAAAAGGGTCGCGAAACTACGCTACCCTACTTGCTGAGGAACTGCTCGACGGCGAAGCCGAAACTATAACACGTAAGCTGATCGACAAAGCACTAGAAGGTGACACAACAGCACTGCGAATGTGTCTCGACCGATTGGTAGCACCAAGACGTGAACGGTGGGTTAGTTTTGAACTACCCAAAATCGAATCTGCTGCCGACGCGGCGAAGGCATCAGCGAGAGTACTTACTGAATGTGCAGCGGGGAATCTTTCGACCAGTGAAGCTGGAGAAGTCATGGCACTGATTTCATCTCATGTCCGCGTCTTTGAAGTGACAGAACTTGAGTCCCGAATTGCTGCATTAGAAAAGGGATCGAGGCCATGAGCTTCCAGCAGATGCGAGCGCGGCTCGATCGCCTGGAACGATCAGCCAAAATGAACGAATCAAAATGGAAACTTCCTTACGAATTTACGATCGACCCTGCCTTAGCGAAAGCAATACGGAGTGAATGTGACCGCTTGTGGGAAATTTCCATCCTAAACATGGCACTCGGTGTCCATACCACAACGTCTGACCTACTCATCATCGAGGAACGCATCAAAGAGATGGTGAAAGGGATCCGCTGCCCAAGTGAATATGACATTGAACAGCATCAGAAAGATCGTAATCGGTTATGGGAGCTAGGCATGAAGCGCCGCTCGCCAGGTGGCCATTTGACCAGCGCAGAAGATGATGAGGAAGCGCAGTTGGAGGCACGAGCCCAAGTATTTAATCCACCTCCTTACCGACAGGATAGAAAGACCCCACCGAAACCACTTACGCCCGAGGAAGAGAACGAACTCAATCGCGTTAAGTCGCTTTGTAAGGTAATGCCGATCCAGGCGGGAAAACCCACGGTAACGTGCTCTGATCCCAAAATAAAACTTTGGACAGACACTTGGTAAGGCTGAGGGCGCGTGATCCTCGCACGTTGTCAATTTTTTTGAACACTCCGTGCCGCAAGACAACTGCCCAACTGATTAAATTGTAAATTTCAGGCCCTTCGTTGCCCTTCTAACTAATCTGGTCGCCCCGCTAGGCCTTCGCCACATTCGGCAAGCCGTTCGGGCTTGAACTTTACCGGCAAAGCCGAACGGGCGTTCACCCGCAGCCGCGAGCTCTCGGCATCAAGGTTAGTGATGAATTTACAAGTCCCCCTTTGCCGCGGCCATCACCGGCAGTTGCATCAGGCGGGAAACGAGGTTGCATGGTGGGATAAAGTCAAAATCGACGCGCTTCGCCTCACCTGGCAGTTCTGGGAACAAACGCATCCCAACGAAGTATCGACAAGCATCGACTAGCCTGAGATCAAGGTTGAATGGCCCAAAAATCTATCCATTCGGTCGGCCGCCGCCTGCTACCACTGGACGGAATGTAGCAATAGATTATCCTAATCACGACGAGCACATCGCATGATCTTCCGCCAGCTTTTCGATAGTGTTTCCGGTACCTACACCTATCTCATCGCCAGCCGCGGTGGTGGCGAAGCGCTGATCATCGATCCAGTACTAGAGAAGGTCGACCGCTATCTGCAGCTTGTTCGTGAGCTCGACCTCAAGCTAGTCAAAGCGGTCGACACCCACCTGCATGCCGATCACATCACAGGCCTCGGCGCGTTGCGCGACCGCACCCAATGCGTCACGGTGATGGGCGAGCAGACCCGCGCCGATGTCGTCTCAATGCGAGTGTCGGAAGGCGACCGCATCCAAATTGAAGGCTTAAGTCTCAACGCGCTCTACACACCCGGCCATACTGATGATTCATACTCTTTCGTGATGGGCGACCGCGTTTTTACCGGTGATACGCTGCTCATTCGCGGCACTGGGCGTACCGATTTTCAAAACGGCAACGCGCACGAACAATACAAATCGATCTTCGGTAAATTGCTCAAACTGCCAGACGAGACATTGGTCTATCCAGCCCACGATTATAAGGGTGACACAGTATCAACGATTGGCGAGGAGAAGCGGTTCAATCCACGGCTCAACGTCAAGTCCATCGACGAATATGTCGACCTCATGAACAATTTGAAACTGCCTAATCCGAAAATGATGGACATCGCGGTGCCGGCAAACATGCATGTCGGCCTCCACCAAGATGAAATCGCGCGCAAAGGCTGGGCTGTACGAGCTGCCGAGGCCCTAGCGCTACGCGATCGATCTGATGTGGCCTTTGTCGACCTGCGCGAAAGAAATGAACGTGAAAAGCACGGAAGTATTCCGGGCGCTTTGCATGCACCGTATGTCGACCTACAAGAAAACATCGGCTCAGGTGGCATGCTGCACGAATTGGCGGCGACCACCGGCAAGCGCATCTTGTTCTATTGCGCCTTTGGCGAGCGCTCAGCAATGGCGGTGCAGGCCGCTCAGGATGCGGGTCTTAAGACGGTCTGCCACATTGAGGGCGGTATTGATGCTTGGAAGAAGGCCGGTGGAGAGCTCGCCCGCTGACCGCATGCGAATTCGCGTCCGCTAGCGGCGGAAGAAGCCGTAATACTCGCGGTCCCTGGCATATGCGGGGCCACGGAAGAAGGCATAATACTCGCGGTAGCCTCCTGCGTGCCCATAGCCGCGGAAATACGAATAGTACTCGCCGTAATTTCCGCCGTATCGCCGAAAGAGGGGGTAATATTCGCTGTGATACGGAACGCCATAATAAACGCCGCTATGTATCCTAGGGCCGGAGTTGGCATCCGCTGCTGTAGGAAGCGCCATTACGGCTCCCGCCATCATGGCCGCGCTCATAGCAATTCCAATTCTTCGTAAGTTTAACATGGTGTGTCCCTTCAGGCGCAGTCTTCCGAGTTTTTTATGGATGTAGCGGATCGCCCTCGCTATAGCGAGTTAATCCGCTGGGTAACCTGACTGGCTAAGGTTAATCGTCAACGAAACGCCAACTGATGCGTCGCGTTCCGACCGACACAGACTTAATCTTCAAAATACAAATTTTGTCATGGAAAAGAGCATATAGCTCAAGAAGCATACCCAAACTGCAGTAAGTCCCACTCCAAGAGCAATTATTCCTGACAGCCAAATTCGGTCCGTAAACACCTCACGTGCCGAATCGGAATTTGTGTCTGCCGGAATCCGGCGGGTGCGAGAAACAGACGCAGATCGGGGCTGCATGGTCGTTACTCATTTGCCTACTAGCACCCCAGAGGACATCAAGTTGGCGACCGCTTGCTGTGATTGGGGTCACAGAACTACCGATTTATTGGTGCGGTACACAAGAGTCCGTTACTCTGCATCGGCTGCTGGAACGCGCTCGTTATGAAAACCGCGCGCGTACATGTCGTAGGCCTCGCGAACCAGGATGTGCGTGGCCACTTCGTTTTCGGTACGGCCAAGTTTCCCAAGCGTTGCAAGCTGAACGAGATAATTGAATGTTTCGAGTGGCAGCGTGAGGCTAAGTGCTCGCGCTTCCGAGCGGTTTTCTGGTCGCGCCATACGCAAACTCTGTTCACTTATAACTCGGTTATTATGCCATTATAACTATTGCCATGCGAATCGAATCATGAAACGCTTGATTCGGCGAGGTTTTTCGCTCGACGGCCAAGCGGCCCTAGCGTTTAGGGGCTTCAGGAGGGCTGTTGGCCGGCAGTCTGCTGCAACCAAAGGCACCTGTCCCCAATCACCCTCTTTCGGTCAAAACGCCTCCGGCCCTGGCATCGATCAGTATGACGGGCGCGCAGTCCCGATCGCGTGGATGCGGCTCGGTGCCTGACACGGCACCGAATTCGCGTGATCAAGCCTGAGAGCCCGACAACTCGGTCTATTCGGTATGCGGAAAGGTGCGCCCTCGTCCTGCCGGCGGTCCAGCCTGACCGCAGCAAACCGGTCACGAGGCCAACATGACCGCCGTCGAAACCTCCAGCAAGAACTTGCGTACTTGGACTATGGAGCGCGTGACGCTTCTCAGAAGTTGCTTCAATGCAGGCCTGTCCTGCGCACAGATCGCCAACGAGATTGGTGTTTCTCGCAATGCTGTGATTGGCAAGATCAACCGTCTCGGCCTGTCGCGTGGCAAGAGCTCAGCCGCCCCACGAACGCGTTCAACTTCACCGATGCAGCGTTCCCGAGTTTCGACCGCGCGCCCGGCGCTTAGAGCGCCGCTCGAATCTGAATCCGTTGCCACCGACGTCGTCAGCGCAGAGCCCTGTTCCCTGCTCGACCTCGCGCCGCGCAAATGTCGGTGGCCGATCAGTGCCAACGGTGCTGCCGCCCTCAGCTTCTGCGGTAACATAACTGCTGATGGCATGTCGTATTGCATCGGGCATGTCCGCATGGCGTATCGCTTCTCGACGCCGCGCTCAGGCAATCGTCCTCCAGCACAAACCCGTCAAGTCGGTTAAATGAGCCCCGGCCATTTTGGTATGCCGCGATCTTTCCGAATGGCTGGTTAACACCTTTGCAAGATTAGTCGGCCAATAAAGACGCACTCGCATTATTGCCACTCGGCGTCGGGTGGTAACCGGATATTGCGGTGTCGCGTTGGGTAAATTAGGGCCAGCTCCTAGTCTGCGGCGAAACAGAACCGTATCCATTACTATTGGAACGCTGCTGCTGGCATTTGCGCCCGACAGGATTGCATTCCAAGACATTGGCGCCTTACTGGCCCAACAGCCGGCGGTAACTGAGCGCTGGCAACAGCATCTCATCGCATCACGTTTTGGCGTTATCCAGGCTGCAACGTTTCACCTTCCGCAGCCACTCGGCACCGCCATTCCGCAGCCACCGATTTATACCCTGACGAATTTCGATCCTGGCGAGATCACCGGTTCGTTTGGCGAACATGATCTAATGGCGCCGCCACCACAGTTTCCCAAAGCTAACCGCCAGGCGAAGGCGGACCTGCTGATATCGCGGCCGCGCCAGCCGATGCCACCGCTACCGCCTCTGGCGGTCATTGTGCCGGATGCCTCGCCAAAGAAAAACGAAACAGCGCCGCTTCTGCTAACGGTCAATACACCCGTTCTGGCGCCAGTCGCATTCGTGCATTTCTGCATCCGTTATCCGGAGGATTGCAGAGTGCGCAAGAGCAATCTTGAGATACCGGTGCGCCTCACACAAGCTCGGTTCGACGAACTTTCAAAAATCAATCGTGACGTAAACAATGCCATTAGGCCGCGAGCAAATTTCGAAAGCGCGCTTGCGGAAAAATGGCTTGTGGCACCACGCGAGGGTGATTGCAACGACTATGCCGTTACCAAACGACATGAACTGCTGGCCCGCGGATGGCCATCCAATTCATTGCTCTTGGCAGAAGTGGTTCTTTCCTCGGGAGAACATCACCTCGTCCTGACTGTGCGAACAAACGAAGGTGACCTAGTTCTCGACAATCTGGATGATAGCGTTCGTCACGCTTCTCTTCTCAGGTATAAGTGGGTTCGCGCCCAACAAACAAAAAATCCCAGGTTCTGGTCCAAAATTTCTCCAGGACTCGTTGATCGAGTTGCGATGCTAGCGGGTAAATAGCACGGTCATTTTTGAAATAAATCCGCCGTTGGCAGTTTTTCGAGGCGGGTCCTTGCGGCCTTCAAAGATGCTCCCTCCCTCGCTCACGCTCTATTATTTCCGCTGAGGTCGCCGCAACTTTGCGAAGCGCCTCTGCTGCGCGCTCCGTTCTTCTTGCGTCACCAATTGCGGCAGTCAATTTTGAACGTAGAACCAATTGCAAGACCGCAATATCGGTTGATTTTGCCAGGTCCGCCGTTGCGCTTGAGAGTTTGCCCAAAACCGCTTCGAGGGACTTTGTGTTTGGAGACTTCTGCACTCGGCAACCTCACACGCGCACTCGCGACCTCATCATCTCGGCCCGTCGGCCAGACTGCAGTTCAACGGTTTCTTTCAGCGGCAACGGTAATATTGCAAGGCAAAATGTACAACTTTAGATCCATAAAGAGACGACTCTGTTTGGTCTCCGTCCGACTTGCGATAAAGGAGCCAATATTGTCGGTGCCACCGTCCATTCTTCTTGAGGGCAGAATCTCATCGCGGGGCAGAAAGAGCCCGATCACACGGAACCGGGCGTCCACGGGAAGCTTTTCTTGTCCGCGCGTTACCGATCCATCCATGGCGGTGATAGTAATCTTCGGAAAGCCTCGTTCGTGATGACATTTGCCATCTCGCCAAATCTCCTGGTCATCTGATCCCTTAGCCAGATCAAACTCTGAGACGGTGGCAGGTACCATTCCAAAGAAGTTCGTTTCTTGGGAGTGGGCAGAGATTCGGAGCTTGAGGCTGAGCTTGGCTCTGACTAGCTCGCCGTTTGCTCGGGCCAGCAAGGGTGAGGCGGGATCTGACCTGATGGTAAGGTGGAGCACATGTTCTATGCCGCGCGGCGGCACCAAAATTGCTGCCGTGGACTCTCCGGCTATTGCGTAAGTTAGAGTGGCAACTACAGCGCAAAACGCGCCAAAGACTGACGGCCAAGCTATTTGTCCTAGTCGGATTGCCATTTCTCTACGACACCTTCCAATAGTTGTAAAAATCCAACACTCCAAATGATTCGTCAAAGAGAAAGGAACCGCTACGCGTTTGCAAGGCATTAGAGCTAAATGTTCCCAAGGACGTGCTTAGATACAAAATAAAAGAGACCGCCAACAGGCGGCCTCTCAATTTTTGGGCCTCGTGAGTGCCGCTCTTACGGACGCCAATACGCCCAGTCGTGAGAATATCCACCCTTCCAGCCATAATAATATTGGCCATATTCTCGTCGGCGCCCCTCATTAGTGTAGGGCGGCCCTATGTAGCAGCGACCTCCGTCGCATTCAGCGTAAGGCCCGTATCCATTGCCAGGGGCAGGCCACCAGTCCCACCACCACCAGTCCACATAATAATGCGATGGTCCCCGTGGAGCGGGAGCGGGCTCAGCCTCTCGAGCCGGCGGTGGCGCTTTATAAGACATATCTGCCGCATTCGCAGACCCGCCCACGTAAACTAGCGGTATAGCCGCCGCTACGGAAAGCGCGATTACCAGCTTACGCATCGATCCCCTCCTGCCCCTGTTATCTAAACATATTACAAGCCAGAGTGCCATTTTGCTACAGGCCTGATGCATAAATTTAGGCCGATTCCGGTTTATTTGCCAGCAACACCTGTTACCGGTGGACAGCTCGGTTTTCCTGTGCTGGTCGTGCTTTGCGGTCGATTTTCGCCGCTATTTTGGTGCGCCTTGCCGGTGGACGAAATCGGGTCGGTTGCCATTTTGCCCACTACCCAGCGTTCCTATTTTGAATATGGAATATGAAGGCCCGTTGGCATCGACAATGCAATAGAACTACCTTCCTCAACGAGCAACAGGATTACCTTCCTCAACGAAATAAGCAGCTTCCGTCAATCTCGCAAAAGTCGATCTATCTGGCTCGGGCTATGAACGTTGCGATATGTAGTCAGTTATCTGCATGGAGATTTCCGGCAATACCGTCATTGAACTGAAACTTCGTTAAGCTGGTTGAAGTATGAGTACATAAGTCTGACCTGTGCATTTTCGACAAACTGAGGATCGATGACAAAACGCGACGCCATGGACGTTGTCAAAATTGCGGTAACTACATTAGTCGCTTGGTTGGTGCCTCCTAGCTTTTGGAGAAAGGTCGCAATGGCGAGAACCCGGACCGCTCGGGCCGACCGTTCCTGGCCGGTTGGCAGATATTTTCTAGAAGACGAACATAAGGCCGAAATAGACCGGATCAGCGCAAGATACCAGAGCTACAACAAGGAGTTGAAATTACAAATTTTGGGACTTAGTGGGCCTTGGCGGTCTTGGCGGCCAGACATTCATCTGAATGGCACAATTTATCTCAGAAGAGCACTTGAGCGCGGCCATGGCGCAATTTTGTGGGTTGTGGATTCAGTCTTCAGTACCCTTGTCGTGAAAATGGCGCTTCACAACGCAGGCTACCGGGCGTGCCAGTTGTCTCGGCCAACACATGGGTTTTCCCGGTCTCCCTTCGGCATTCGATTTCTCAATCCGATTTTTACCGGAGTGGAAAATCGCTTTATTGCAGAACGCATACTAATTGTCGCAGACGACACTACCGAAGCCACACGAAAGCTGCGTGAGAGACTTGCTGCGAATCGGATCGTAATTATTGCCGCTATTCCGATGGCACACAGATACGCGGAAGTACCGTTCCTACGTGGACACTTGAAACTACCAATAGGGCCGATTCGACTTGCGAGAACAATGAATGCGGCATTGCTGCCGGTGTTTGCCTACACAAAGCACGACGGTGGATTTGAAGTATCGATCGATGAAGCTCTTTGGCGCGACAGTGAGGAACCCGATACGGAAAGTATTGCTGCAGCCTATGCGAAGCGGATGGAATCATTCGTCCTAGAACATCCTGACCAATGGACCGGGTGGGAATATTGTCCTGATGATACTGATTGGCTGCAGCAGGAAACAAAACTCTCGGGCAGTTGCCTAATCAATCGCTCGCTTTAGCTGTGACGAATATCATGGACCGCGCGGCTGCGTTTGGCCTGCGATTGCATCTCTGTGCTTTTTCCGTGCAGCGGAAAGATATCAATAATTTTTCTGTTAATTTGCCGGACTTGGGGGGATGGCATCAACGAGTTACCTTATTTCAGCCGGAATCGAATCGAACCCTAATTACGTAGATTCGCAAGACTGCTAGTCTAGGGGACGACGATGCAGGAATTTCTCTTGGGAATGTTTGTGGTTTTGATTCCGTCCATTTTGTTCATGGCCTGGCTGCTGTGGCAGACGGCTGCGCCGGTTCGACGCAACGCTCATCTCAACGCAGTCGACGTTTTTGAGCAGGACTAACCCCAGCTTTGAAATCTGATAGCGAGTTTCCTGAGCGCGGTCAGGGCTCCAGTCTTGACAATTGATGTAACAATCAATTGTATATTTGATAAACTGTTGGAATTATTTGATTAACTACGCGCTTGCGCACCAAGGATTGCACTCGAATTCAAAATTGCATGCTAGATATATCATTAGCAGTTTCGCCTTCTAGCGTGATCACTGTCTGGGAAAGGGTAGCCGCATGAGCAAATTTTTAAAAACTTCAGTTGCCGTTATGTTTTTTATTACGCCAGCCTTTACGGCGTATGCCCAAGGCACGACTGCGGCGGATCTTGCAAAAAATTGTCGGGCGCAAGCGGTTAAAGCTTATCCAACTCCGAAAGCCGGCACCAAGTCTAAAGGGGTTGCGAAGGCTCAACGCGACTTCATCGAGTCATGTATGTCCAAGGGCGCTGACGACAAGCAAAAAAACTGAATTCAGCCGGAGGGACTACCCCAACAAGTCGATAAACGTTATGGCGCGCTCAAAGCTGGGCTGCGCCGTGTCGGGCCTCGTGATGCTTGCAAGCATCCTCACGACCTACTATCGCACCATCTGTATCCTGCCCTAACGAACCCCCCGCAAAATCCATTTGGTGCGAAGCAACCTAAGCGCCGGCGCGCTCCCACAGGATGACCGTCACCAGAATTGAGCGAAGTGAAGTTGCCGTATCAGCGCTGGTAGGCCCAGCCAGCATCCGTATACGCGCCCCAATAGCCCACGCCGCCATATGGCCCATAAGCCCCATAAAGTGGCGTGCAAGAAGCGCCGTCCGGGCACACAGGTGTACAAACACGGTGCCAATTGCAACCGCTCGGGCCACATCGCCAAAGATCCTGACAATAGTTACCGCTCATTGCAGGACGACCAGTTGGGACATTCGTATCCGCCGCCTCGGCACTAATCGTCGTGGTCACGCTAGCAAGACCGACTATGGCGGCGGCAAAGGCGATGGAAAGCATTCTGGACATAAGCCCCTCCGTAACACGCGAAATCTAAACCGAATCTGGGCGGGATGCCAAACCCATTTGGTGCAGATCGCCAAATATGACCGCAGTATCATGGGATACGTGACAAATTAGACACGCTCATAAAAAATCATGTAAATAGAACGTCTTATTGACGGGCTCGCGTGCGCCTTGACTTCCTGTAAGGGGTTGGGTTTTCCGAGTATTTTCATTCAAAGGGGCGACGAGCGGCGGACCAAATTTGCTCAAAAGATCTTTAGGAACCATTTGGCGGCCATTAGTTGTGCAAGGGTCCCTCTCTCGATTAGGTTGAATAGTTCATCCAACGGTTCGACCCCCGCCATTCACAAAAACGATGAGAATTGTCGTCGTCGCGCCTACGTTTCGCCGTCGACGAAGCCCATCTCATTCAGCCACGGTGGAATGCAACACAGCACAGAATCCAAGTTCTGGTATTCGTTCCCGCGCGTGGGCGGCCAACGCCCAATTCTAACTCATCGCCTTGGGGGATTTGGTAATCCGCAAAATTAACCGGTAGAATGTATTGACCAATGCAATAACAATTACCGCCGCCACTTGGCAGGCCTTAATATTTTAGATCATGCCCCGGGTTGGATTAGGAACAGAGCAACGTTTGGATCGAGTGTGATCGTAGAAAATGTCACCCTATAAGACTTGCAGCGGGGCACATCAGCTTCCGCCACAAAGGCGACGCCCGCGGCAGCGTCGACCAAGCTTACGCCGGAGTGCCGGGTCTAGGGGAAGGACACGTATCAGGAGCGCCCAGGCACGTTATGAAATTCTTGTCAATTCCGCGGATTGCGCTGGCGATCGTTCTCGCCAGTGCCATTGGCGCACCTAACGCGCAAGAACAGCCGAGCCCAGGTGAGCGCAGCGGGCTAGGAAAAGGCGTGCTTCGTCTGCTGCCGGCAGATTCCGTCACCGAACATTCGATCGAAACGCCGCGCGGCAAGCTCGCTTATACGGCAACCGCCGGCACACTCGCACTTTACAACCAATCTGGCGATCAAAGTGCATCGGTGTTCTACACCGCCTACGCCGCGAAGAAATCTAGACCGAACCGCCCACTAACCTTCGTGTTCAACGGCGGGCCAGGCATAGCATCCGCCTTCCTGCATCTCGGCCTTGTCGGACCGCGCATTCTTGATTTCGGGCGGGACGGTCACGACGCCACGCGCGCAGACCTACGCGACAATCCGGACACTTGGCTTGCCTTCACAGATTTAGTCGTCATCGATCCGATCGGCACTGGCTGGAGCCGCACGATCAAACCGGACGACGCCAAGCATTTTTGGAGCGTACGCGGCGATGCTGACGCAATGGCCAAGGTAATTGCGCTCTATATTGCCAAAAATGATCGCGCCGGCTCGCCGAAATATCTCTTCGGTGAAAGCTATGGCGGATTCCGCGCCGCAAAGGTTGCTCGCGCGCTGCAAATCGACCAGGGCATTGTCATCTCCGGCATCATCATGCTGTCGCCAGCTCTGGCGGGCTGGCTCACCCATGGCGACGACCAATCCGCCCTTCGCGCCGCGCTGCAGTTGCCGACCCTGGCAGCGACCGAATTTGAGCACAAACACCTCTTCACTCTCGACGCGCTCGCAGCGGCGGAAAAGTTCGCCATGAGCGATTATCTGGTGATGCTGGCCGGGCTGCCGCCCAAGGGCGAGGCAGCCAAGGCGTTTTATGAGCGCGTCGCTAAAATGACCGGCCTGCCTGTAGACGTGGTCACACAAGTGCGGGGCTTCGCCGCCAATGCCTATGCGAAGATCCTGCGCTCCGTCGAAAATAAGGTCGTCAGCCCTTATGATGCGACCTTTGCGGTCGATGACCCCTATCCCGAGCGACGCTCGTCTCGCGCACCGGATCAAATCGATCCAATACTCGACGGCTTCTCTAGCGCCTATGGCGGTGTTATGGCCTCCTACGCCCGTAATCAGCTCGGATTCAAGACGGAGATGACGTATGCGCTGCTCGCGAGCGATGTCACCAACCATTGGGATTGGCAGAGTGGCCGTGTACAAGCGAGCGTCGAGGATGATTTACGCGTGTTGCTCGCCTACGGCGCGTCATTCCGCTTACTGATCGCGCACGGCTATTTCGACATGATCACGCCCTACGCCATGACACGTTATGTCCTCGACCACATGCCTGCGTTCGAGCCGCCCGGTCGCGTGCAGCTCAAGCTCTATCGCGGCGGCCACATGCTTTACCTTGATCCACAATCACGCAAAGCTTTTAGTGCGGATGCATCGGCGTTCTATCGCGACGGAGAATAAGCGCGCCTTGGCTTACGCGGCTTCTTTATACTTCTCCCAGTTGAGCCCCAAAAAGCAAGGGCCAATAGTTGCCTCGGAAAATACGATGTCACAATTGGCATTCCATTCCAGAATTTCAATTCGTTCTTTGTTACTAACAGCAATATCCCAGCCGATTATGGAAATATGTGGCACTTTTTTGTGTAAACCGATACAGATCTCAACTGCTTCCTTGAATTTAGGTATAAGCCTGTTCTCGAAAGTAATACCTGAATCAGGATGACTTAACCAACGCCTCCAATCTTGCGTGTAACCAAACGCGTCTAATTCTCCATTTCGATTTATGATCGCAACTCTTACGGAATTATCCGACTGGACCCAAGCCGTACCTTTCCGGCCAAGGCGAAGGTAAGCAGCACGCAGATCAATCCCGCCACTCTTGTCCTTAACCGTAGTAATTCTGACAGTCGCAACGGAGCCGGAGATTATTTTCTCGAAAAACTCATGCTGCTTGATCGACAATTGTATGACACAGTTACCAAACCTCTGGAGGTTATCTTCGTTTAACTCATTGATCGCAAGCTTTATCACGCC
>Ga0187777_10001031_pt1 | contig 18212 bp, 14 predicted proteins | sample 1015_Q2_SP5_10_M_FD_132416 | JGI IMG/M metagenome (GOLD analysis project Ga0187777, IMG submission 132416) | Tropical peat soil microbial communities from peatlands in Department of Meta, Colombia - 1015_Q2_SP5_10_MG | ecosystem: Environmental > Terrestrial > Soil > Wetlands > Peat | place... | reverse complement strand
GTCTGCGACGACCTGCACTTCGTCGCCGACTTTGGTAAACGTAACTGTGCCGGTTACTTTGCTCCCCGACTTCGGTTCGAGCTGCGCCGCCGCTTTTGTGACTTCCTGCGCCTGCACGAGACCAGCACACGCGCAAAAGATTGTGGTGATAAGAATCGTTTTCATCCCGCAAACGTAGGCCGTTCTGCGTGAATGAAAACTCTACACTTTTGGTGAAACTGGAACCGCCGCAGAACGGAGGAGGCCTCAATCGAGCAGGCGTTGCTCGATCCCGGCGTAAGCGTCCACTCGCCGGTCGCGTAAAAACGGCCAGTGCGTGCGATGCTCGTTCACCCGCGCCCAATCCACATCGGCAATGATGAGCTCTTCCTTGTCGATCGAACCCTTGGCGATGATCTCGCCGTCCGGGCCGCAGATGAAACTTTGTCCCCAAAATTCAATTCCGTCGCCGCCGGCCGGCGCTTCCCGGCCTACACGGTTCGCCGCCGCCACGTAGCAGCCATTGGCGATGGCGTGACTGCGTTGAATCGTCTCCCAGGCGTTATGTTGCGCCGCGCCGAATTCTTTTTTCTCGCTCGGGTGCCAGCCGATCGCCGTCGGATAAAAAATAATCTCGGCGCCACGCAAGGCCGTGAGCCTCGCCGCTTCCGGATACCATTGGTCCCAGCAAATGCAGACCCCAATTTTTCCGCGTTTCGTATCCCACGCCTGAAATCCGAGATCGCCCGGTGTGAAATAAAACTTCTCATGATAGAGAGGATCGTCCGGGATGTGCATCTTGCGGTATTTTCCGAGAAGTTTTCCGCCCGCGTCGATTATCGCGGCGGTATTGTGGTAAACGCCGGCGCGCCGCTTTTCAAAAAGCGAAGCGACGATCACAACGCCAAGCTCTTTGGCCAATTCGGAAAGGCGGGCTGTCGATGCTCCAGGAATTTCTTCCGCCAGCTCAAAATTTTTGTGGTCTTCCGTCTGGCAAAAGTACTGCGACCGAAACAGTTCCGGCAAACAAACAATCGCTGCGCCTTTCTTCGCTGCCTTGCGCACGAAATCCGACGCTCGCGAGAAATTCTTTCCCGGGTCGGTATCGCACTTCATCTGCACCAGTGCGACTTTGGTTTTGTTTGACTTTGTTTGGGCCATTTCAATAACACCGGGCTTTAGCCCGGTGTGTGCGTCAACGCAACCGTCTAAGCGGTTTAAACCGCTTCTCGCAACAATTCTTCTCAAACACCTGGCTGAACCCAGGTGTTAATGAAACTCATTTCACGGAATCTGCCGGAACGATCTCGATTTTTTCGATCGTCACCCGTTTGGTCGGTTTGCTGTTTTCGCCCGCGCTGTTTCGGGTCACCGGCGTGTCGCCGATCTTCTCCAGAACATCGTCGCCTTTAATCACTCTTCCGAACGTCGTGTATTGATGGTCGAGCCGGGTCACTGGCCCGAGGCAAATGAAAAACTGAGAGCCTGCGGAGTCAGGGTCGGGCTCGCGGGCCATCGAAATGACACCGCGTTCGTGCGAATGATCATTGAACTCTGCTTTGATTTTGTAACCCGGTCCACCCTCGCCGTAGGAATTTTCCTTCGAAGGATCCTTTGAATTTGGATCGCCGCCCTGAATCATGAAGCCCTTCACGATCCGATGAAAAATGGTACCGTCGTAAAACCCCTTTTTCGCGAGCTTCTTGAAATTCTCGATCGTGTTCGGAGCAGCATCAGTCCAAAACTGCACCACCATGTCGCCCTCGCTCGTTTTAATCACCGCGACTTCGTTCGTGGGATTGGCAGGTTGCTTATCGTTTTTGGTTTCCTGCGCCACGGATAACGACGCAGCTAACACCAAGGGGAGTAAGATTGCGGTCATTTTAATTTGTTTCGACATTGGACATTCGGATTTCGTCATTATTTTTTATGGTACTCTTGCAGGCTTTTCACTTGCACTTTGCTCTTCTGCAATGAGCGAATGCCGTTAGCACTGGCCTGCGCCGCGCGCACGGTTGTCATGATCGGAATTTTCGCCGCGAGTGCAGCATTGCGCATCATCACCTCGTGTTCGCGCGGAATTTTACCGCTCGGTGTGTTGATGATGAAGTTAATGTCGCCGTTTTTCACGCGATCGAGCACGTTCGGCCGGCCCCTGTCGATTTTGAATACCTTGGTCACTTTGATCTTCGCTTTCGTCAGCGTTTCTGCGGTACCGCTCGTGGAAATAATTCCGAAACCGAGCTTCAGAAATTCGCGAGCAAGAGGAATGACCGATTCCTTGTCCGCGTCCTTGACGCTGATGAACACGTTGCCTTTCTTCGGCAACGGCGGCGGCGCGGCCATTTGTGATTTGGCGAACGCGAGTCCAAGATCGACATCCATTCCCATTACTTCGCCAGTCGATTTCATTTCCGGGCCGAGCGAAATGTCCATGCCCTGGTAGCGAAGAAACGGGAAGACCGCTTCTTTGACGGAAAAATGTTTCGGCACGATTTCCCTGGTGAAACCGAGCTCGCGCAACGTCTTGCCGGCCATTACTTTAGCGGCCAGTTTTGCCAGCGGAACGCCAATCGCCTTGCTGACGAACGGGACAGTGCGGGAAGCGCGCGGATTCACTTCGAGGACATAAACGTCTTCGCCTTTGACGGCGAACTGCACATTCATCAGGCCGCGCACGTTTAATTCGCGAGCCATCGCTTTTGTCGCGGAGGAAATTTCATCGAGCACGGGTTGCGACAACGAAAATGTCGGGATCACGCAGGCGCTGTCGCCGCTGTGAATGCCCGCTTCCTCGATGTGCTCCATAATTGCCCCTATGACAGTGGTTTCGCCGTCCGAAATGCAATCGACATCGACTTCGATCGCGTCTTCGAGAAAACGGTCGACCAGCACCGGGCGATCCGGCGTCACTTCGATAGCGCTGGCCATATAGCGACGCAGGTCTGCTTCGTTGTAGACGAGCTCCATCGCGCGGCCACCCAGCACAAAACTTGGTCTAACGAGCACCGGATAACCAACCTTCTTCGCGATGGCGACGGCTTCGTCTGTGCTCACCGCGGATCCGCTCGGCGTTTGCCGCAGAGCCAGTTTGTCCAACATCGCGGCAAAAAGTTTTCGGTCCTCCGCGGTCTCGATGCTCTCCGGTTGGGTGCCGAAAATCGGAACACCGGCGGCTTTCAATCCGTCGGCCAGATTAAGGGGTGTTTGCCCACCGAACTGCACGACCACGCCTTCCGGCTTCTCCTGCTCGTATATATTAAGTACGTCCTCCAGGGTGAGCGGCTCGAAATAAAGCTTGTCGCTCGTGTCGTAATCAGTCGAAACCGTTTCCGGATTCGAATTAACCATGATCGTCTCGAATCCCAACTCCCGCAGCGCGAAGGCCGCATGCACGCAGCAGTAATCAAACTCAATTCCCTGCCCGATCCGGTTCGGGCCGCCGCCGAGGATCATCACCTTGCGTTTTCCACTTTCGCGGCGCTCGTTCTCATCACCATAGGTAGAGTAGTAATACGGTGTGTAAGCTTCGAACTCGGCCGCGCAAGTATCGACCAACCGATAAGTCGGGGTGACCTTTTCGGTAATACGTTTCGTGCGCACCTTCTTTTCATCGGAACCGTTCGACATCGCAAGTTGACGGTCCGAAAACCCCAGCTTCTTACTGCGCAAAAGTGTCTTTGTTTTCAAACACTTCGCCTCTGCCACAATCTCCGCCACGTTCCGCAAGAACCATTTGTCGATCTTGGTCAGATCGTAGACCTCGTCAATAGTCGCGCCTTTCGCGAATGCCTGTCCGACGTAAAAGATTCGTTCGGCGTTCGGAACGGCCAGCTTCAACCGCAGAGTTTCCAAATCGACCTCCTTGTCTGCGCCGTCACCGATCAATCCAAACCGTTTGATTTCCAAACTGCGCAACGCTTTCTGCAGCGCTTCCTTGAAAGTCCGGCCGATCGCCATTGCTTCGCCGACGGATTTCATCTGCGTCGTCAGTGTTTGGTCGGCTTGCGGGAATTTTTCAAACGTAAACCGCGGCACTTTGACGACGCAGTAGTCGATCGTCGGCTCGAAACACGCCGGTGTTTCGCGAGTTATGTCGTTCCTGATTTCGTCGAGGGTGTAACCTACCGCGAGCTTGGCCGCGATCTTCGCGATCGGGAAGCCGGTTGCTTTGCTCGCAAGTGCGCTCGAACGCGACACCCGCGGATTCATTTCAATCACGACCATTCGTCCGTTGTCGGGATGGACCGCGAACTGGATGTTCGATCCACCGGTCTCGACGCCGATCTCGCGAATCACTGCGAACGACGCATCGCGCATCATCTGATATTCTTTGTCGGTCAACGTCTGCACCGGTGCGACGGTGATCGAGTCGCCGGTGTGCACGCCCATTGGATCGAAGTTCTCGATCGAACATACGACCACGCAGTTGTCCATGCGGTCGCGCATCACTTCCATCTCGAATTCTTTCCAGCCGACGAGGGACTCCTCGATCAGAACTTCAGTTACAGGCGACATGGCGAGTCCGCGCCCGGCGATCTCCGTCAGATCGTCCGGATTGTAAGCGATGCCGCCGCCGCTGCCGCCAAGGGTAAATGCCGGCCGAACGATCAACGGGAAACTCCCTATTTCCTTTGCGATCCTGTGCGCGTCGGCGGTTGAATGCGCCACACCGGAGCGCGGTACGTCGAGCCCGATGCGCAACATCGCTTCCTTAAAGAGCTGGCGATCTTCTCCCTTCGCAATAGCCTTGGCGTTTGCACCAATCAGTTTCACTCTGTGCCGCGCCAACGCGCCGTTGCGATTAAGTTCCATCGCGGCGTTCAAGGCGGTCTGTCCACCCATCGTTGGCAGGATCGCATCAGGCTTCTCTCGCTCGATGATGGCCTCGATCACCTCAGCGGTAATTGGCTCGATATATGTTCGATCGGCGAACTCCGGATCGGTCATGATCGTCGCTGGGTTCGAATTCACCAGCACGACTTGATAACCTTCCTCGCGTAATGCCTTGCAGGCCTGGACCCCGGAATAATCAAATTCGCAGCCCTGCCCGATGACAATTGGACCGGAGCCGATCAGCAGGATTTTGGTTAAATCGTTATTCCGCGGCATCTGCGCAGCGCGCAGGATAAGCCAATTCGCCGGAACTTCACGCCCGAACTGTCACCCCTGATATTTTGGCTTTTTTGCTTGCTGGCGCAGCGCCGCGAACAGCTTGCTGATTCCCATTTCGTTCATGCTATTGGCGAGAAATTGCGGAAGCGAAATTCCACAGTCGGTGAAGACAAAATATGTCGCGCGCGTCTTATCGGATGCAACGGGCTCGAGCAACCATGATCCGTTGACTGATTTCACCCGAAAAACGCCAGGAATCTCCGACGGTCCTTGGTCATTGGCCGGTTCCCAGCAACTGGAATAAGTCAATCCGTTTTCGGCCGGCCACGATTTTTCCTGGACTCGAATCGTGTAGTCCCTGTCGCCGACAATCTTTGGCGAAAGACGCTGATAAGTGATGGTCGAATCCTTTTCTTCCCTAATCACGCGGCACTCTTTCGTATAAGGCATGAAACTGGGATAAGCCGCGACATCGTTGATCACGCTGTGGACCGCCTTACTGCTCGCATCGATTTCGGCGATCGCTTTGAATTCCTTTAGATTCGATCCATGATGCGGCCGGCTGTAAATGGAGATGCCACTGCTCTCTTTGATTAGTTTCCAATCCGCGTTTTGATCAGGCTCGGCCGCGAAGATCGACAACGTGATCCCCGCCACAAATATTGTGATCCATCCGAGTTTCATTCTCTTGAATTCGCCTGAGCAGAGCGCGCGCCTGTTCAGCGCAAAAATCGAGTCGGCTGGTTGGTTTTAAGTTTTGGACATTCCCAGTTGTGCGAATAGAAACGAATATTCATCGGCGAGTTGCTTGATTCGTTCGCTCAAGGCAGTGCCAATGCCGTGCCCAGCGCTCGAACTTGTTCGTAACAGGATTGGATTGATCGATTTGTTCGCCGCGTCCAGGCGCGCAGTCATTTTGCGCGAATGATACGGCGCCACCCGGCCATCATTTGCGCCAGTCATAAACAGGATTGACGGATACTTTGTTCCGTCAACGACGTGGTGATAGGGCGAGTAGGCGTAAAGGGCTTTGAATTGCTCGGGATCTTTCACGGTTCCGAATTCAGTCACGTTAAAAGCTCCATTCGGCGCGAGCTCGACCCGGAGCATGTCATAAATTCCGACAAACGAGACTACGGCCCGCATCAACTCCGGGTGCTGGGTGATCAGTGCACCCATTAACAGGCCCCCGTTGCTTCCACCGAGAAGCGCCAGTTTGTCCGGTCGCGTCCACTTCTGTTGAACCAGATATTCTGCCGCCGCCGCGAAATCATCGAACACGTTTTGCTTCTTGGTGAGGTTCCCCGCCTTGTGCCACTCCTCGCCGAATTCCCCGCCGCCGCGAATGTTGGCGACAACATAGACACCACCGCGATCAAACCAAAGGCGGCGCGTGAAATCAAAATTGGGCGACATGCTGAGTCCGTAACCTCCATAGCCATAAAGCAACGTGGGATTATTGCCGTCCTGCTTTGTGCCCTTTTTGCGAACAATATTCAGCGGGATCTTTGTGCCATCCTTCGAGGTAGCGAGTTCCCGGGTCACTTCGATGTCGGCAAACGACACCGGCGTCGTGTTTACCAGCGCGGTTTTCACCGGCGCTGCTGTAGGGTTGGCTACATGAAACCACGCGGCCGGCTCGGTAAAGCTCACATCGCGAAAGAGAAGTGAATTGTCCTCCAACGATTCCATCTCGGAAACTGTCGATATGTTTGGAATCGCAATTACGTGCCCGTTTTTGCCGTCCAGATCGAAGCACCGAATCTGGGACGGTCCTCCCAGTAGATCAGCGACGTAGAGCGCGTTTGCGGTTGGCTCGAAGAACTCAATCACCGCGTCGCTCGACTCGACCACAGTCGTTGCCCCGGCCAGCTCGGGGTTGTCCAATGGCATTCGCAAGATTTTTCCACGCGGCGCGTCGGCGCGCGACAGCAGATACAACGCATTGTCGCGGCCAATTCGTGCGGCTTTGATTTGATCCTCAAACTTCGTCAGCTGTTTCCAAGTTCCATCCGGGCCGAGCAAATAATGACTGAAATCGCCGCCATCGCCGTTTGCGACCGTCGCCAAAATGAATTTTCCATCATGCGAAGCCTCGAGTTTGACCTCGGCGATTCGCGGAAATTCTTTGCCGATCGAATAGGTATCCTCGCTGTCCGCAGTTCCAAGTTTATGAAAATAGATCTGCTGATAAAAATTCAGGTCGGCGTCCGGTTTTTCGCCTTTGCGAGGAAATCGCGTGTAATACAGTCCCGTTGCATCCGCATTCCACGCCGCGCTGCCGCCCGCCGTCGGATATTGGACGTGCTCAATGGAATCCGGCAGCGCTTTGCCGGTAGCCGTTTCATAAATGTGAAGCGTGCCGTCTTCGCTGCCGCCCTTGGAAAGGGAAACGGCCACGTACTTTCCGTCACTCGATGGCTCAAACCAGTCAATCGTCGTCGTGCCTTTGGTGTCGAGGACGTTTGGGTCGAGGACGATCTTCTCCGATTTCAAATCATCGGCCGACACTAGCGTGACCAGCATCGGCTGCTGCTTGGGCGGCTGAAACTTCATGGCGAACAAAATGCCCGGCCGCGAAACAATTCCGGAATAACTTGCTGACGTCTTGGCGTACCACTCACTCAATTGTTTTTCGATCCCTGCCCGACTGGGTAGCTTGTCGATGTAGGCGCGCGCCTTTTGATTCTGCGCATCCGACCAGCTCTTGACCGCGGGATCCTCGTCTTTTTCCAGCCACTGATAATCATCCTGGACTTTGACGCCCTGGTATTCGTCTGTGACCGGCTTCTTCGGAGTTTGGATTTCGGCTGCGAATAAACCAACGAAGGGGCCGAGCAGGATGAGAGCGAAAGCGAGCAGTAGTTTCATAAGCGTTTCTAGAGTCGGCAATTATCCAGCCTTTTTCAATAGGCTTCAGTGTTGTAGCGGCGTTTGTATCAAACGCCGAACTAAATAAACAGGGGCTTGGCACAAGCGCCTCTACAACTGCCTCATTTCAAGATCGAATCGGCCGGGTAACTTACGCCGTTCTTGATTACAGTCTCGATGTCGGATGCGTGGGCAATGTCGTCCACGGGATTCGAGTTCAGAATCACCAGATCGGCGAAATATCCGTCGTCGACTTTGCCGATATGCGCGCCGGTTTCGCCGCCGAACAGTTTGGCCGCGTTTGCGGTGGCACACTGCAATATTTGCATGTTCGTGAGTCCCGCTTCTTTCATCAGCTGAAATTCGCGGAACAGCGCCGGACCGTGAATCGTGCCGATATTTCCGGCGTCTGTCCCTGCGGCGATTGTTACGCCCGCGTCTTCCAGTTTTTTCAAGTTAGGCAGCGCGACCTCATACACTTTGTTAATCCGGTCCATTGCCGCTTTCGGATCGGCCAACGCTTGCTTCACGCGGTCGGGCAACTTGTCTCCTGGAATTTTCGTCACATCGAGCGACGCGATAACTTCCGGATTTCCCCATTGCTGCTCCTCGGGGGTGAGATTCAGCTGATGTGAAAACACCCGACCATAGCGCTCGAACACTACGAGTGTCGGACAAAGAATTGTGTGGTGATCCTTTAAAAGCTTCACAAATGTGTCGTCGACCGGTTTGTCGATCACGCTATGAACCAGAACGTCCGCGCCTTCTTCCACCGCGGCGCGGGCGGTTTCCAACTCAGTCGCGTGCACCATTACGCGAACTTTGTGGGCGTGGCTCTCTTCAATCGTCGCGCGGGCGATCGGCCGGAATGAATCGGCCGGATGATCCTTGTCGACGATGTACCAGATCTTGATGAAGTCCGGCTTCTGTTCGACCAGTTTGCGGACGAACTCCCGCGCCTGGTCGGGGGTGTCGATCTTTACGATCGGCGGATCGCCAAGGTCGAGTTTTTCTCGCGAGACGCTGGAAATTAACGGCCCTGCCACCGCTACCCGCGGCGCCTTCGCCGTTGCGTTTGCTTTTTTGCGGACTTCGAAATTCCACATTGGGCCGCCGTCATCGACCACACCGGTAATCCCACAGCGGAGGTAGCGCGCAAAGACGTCGTCTAAGTGCGATTTAATCCATGCGACTTCGTCTTTGTATGGCCGAACGCTGTTGAAATCGGCGCCGTCCGGTCGCGTGAATAAATCGGCTGATTGAAAGAAATGGACGTGGGTGTCGATGTAACCCGGCAAAATGAATTTGCCAACGAAGGGCACTTGTTTCCCGAGAGTCGCGGCGTCCTGCTTGCCCATCGATACGCGCTCGATCCTGTTGCCGTCGATCACGACCGTCGCGTTCGGCATTACTTTGCCGTCGGCTGGATTGATTACGGTCCCGCCAATCAGTGAGATTTTCTCGGCGTGAGTCGGAATTACGGACGCGAGGAGAATAAGAATGACAACAATGCTTTTCATTTCAGACGCGTTGTAGCGGCGTTTGTCCCAAACGCCGAGCTAAATAAACAGGCGCTTGGCGCAAGCGCCTCTACAACTTCCTTGGCTCTTCACCCTTCGGCTCGTCCGCAATCTTCAAAACAATTTTGCCGCGAGTGTGATGGGTTTCCGCCTGCGCGTCGGCTTTGGCTGCCTCGGTCAACGGCAACACTTGTGAAACAATTGGTTTGATTTTTCCCGCATCGATCAACTTCGTGATTTCGGCGAGCTCAACCGCGTTTGGATGCGAGAAAACCGGTGCCCCGCGGATTCCCCGTTTCTTTAGCTCATCCGGGTCAGCCTGTGAAATGAGCGTCGCAATAGTGCCGCCCTTCTTCATCACGTCATAGGTGCGACGCATCGTTTCACCGCCTACTGGCAACAACGCAAAATCGACATCGTGCACGCTGCCTTCCCAATTCGGTTTGGTATAATCAATCGCCACGTCGGCGCCGAGTTGTCTGAGTAAATCCTGATTGCCTGTCGAAGCAGTTGCGATGACCCGCGCATCGCGCGCTTTCGCGATTTGAATGGCAAAACTTCCGACTCCGCCGGACCCACCGTGTACTAAAACCGTTTGGCCCTTGTCGATCTTGCCAATGTCGATTAACGCCTGCCATGCCGTCAGGGCTGCGAGCGGAACCGCGCTCGCTTCTGCAAAGCTTAGCGATGCCGGTTTAATCGCCGATTCACTCTCGTTCGAAACGCAGTATTCCGCCCAGCCGCCGCCCCAAAGCAGATACGCATACACCGGATCGCCAACTTTCAGTTTTGTGATCTTCGCGCCGACTTTCACCACAACGCCGGCCATGTCGTAACCAAGGACAAGGGGCAAATGTGTTCCGAATTCTTTCGCGTATTTGCCGCCGAGAATCAGTGGATCAGCCGGGTTCACGCCGCTGGCGATCACGCGCACGAGGATCTCGTTGTCCTTCGGCTCGGGAACAGGAACCTCTTCCAGCTTCAACACTTCCGGTCCACCGTACCCTTGAGCGACGATTGCTTTCATCGTTTTCGGTAACGGCTGGCCGCCGGCAATAATTACCTGAGCGGCGAAAACGAGAACAACGATCCTTTTCATTTCAAGCGTGTTGCAGCGGCGTTTACGCTCCCGCTAGTGCATCGAACATCAAACATCTTACATCAAACATTCGTCATTCTTTTGATTCTGGAACAGCTTTCTCCGCCGCTTTGAAGCCGATTTTGGAGTGTGTGCCGTCGCAAAACGGCTTCTCGGTAGAGGCCCCGCAACGGCAAAGGGCCATTCGCGGTTCAACCAGAAATTTTTTGCCGTCGGCGTCGATTAATTCCACTTCACCCTTCACGATGTAAGGGCCGTTCTTGATTGTTTCGATGGTTACCATGTTCACACTCTAGCTGATTCGGCCTGCGCTGAAAGTATTGTAGAGGCGGCTGTGTCAGCCGCCTGTTTAATCGAATAGACGCTTGGCACAAGCGCCTCTACAACATCAGTATTCCAATTCACATGAGACTTAGATTTTTCACTTCAGTTTTCTTTCTCGCGGCAATTGCATCGAGTCAGACCGCATCGCCGAGCTCGACAGCCAAACATCCCTTCACCTTTGAGGACATGATGAAACTCAAACGGGTCGACGAACCGGTGCCGTCGCCTGATGGGAAATGGGTGGCGTTCTCCGCGACCGATGTCGATCTCGAGGCCAACACCAAGACCTCGCATTTGTGGATCGTGGCGGCAACCGGGGGTGAGGCGAAGCGACTCAACCAAACACCGATTCACGAAGAACGGCCCCGCTTTTCGCCGGACGGCAAACGTTTGATTTGGACGTCGAAAGCGACCGAGCCGACGCAGATTTGGATGTGCGACTTCAATTCGGACGGCGGGACGTTGAATGGGCAGCCGCATCAAGTCACGAACATTTCAACCGGCGCCGATGGCGGGATCTGGTCGCCGGACGGGAAGAACATCGTGTTCGTGTCGGAGGTTTATCCCGACTGCAATCCGCCTCCGCCAGGCTCCGGCGTGACAAGCGACGACTGCAACAAACAGCGCGACGAAGAACTGAAGAAGAGCAAAGTGAAGGCAAAAATCTTCACGAAACTTTTCTATCGGCACTGGAACGCTTTCACCGAATTCAAGCGGTCACACCTTTTCGTTGTTCCTGCAGACAGTGTTGTAGCGGCCGCTGTGTCAGCGGCCGAATCAAATAAACAGGCGCTTGGCACAAGCGCCTCTACAACGTTAGACGCTTCGCGTGATCTCACACCCGGCGATCACGATGTGCCGCCGTTTAATCTTGGCGGGCAGGATATGTACGCGATTTCACCGGATGGTAAGGAGCTCGCTTACACCTCGAATGTTGACGAAGTCGAAGCGACGAGCACGAACGACGAAATTTTTGTCGTCCCGATTTCGTCAACTTCTGTGACGGCATCTTCGATAGGGCGAGACTCCGTCGAGCCGAACACTTCGGGATCAGGGACTTCGAAGAGCGCCCTACCAAAGAATGCGTTGCGCAAAATTTCCACCAGTCCCGGCGCCGACACCACGCCGCTCTATTCGCCGGACGGAAAATATCTCGCCTGGCGTTCGCAGGCCCGTGCCGGCTTTGAAGCCGACAAATGGCGGCTCTTCGTCCAAGATCGACAGTCGGGAAAGACGCGCGATTTGACGGAGAAGTTTGATCGCTCGGTCGGAAGTTTTGCTTGGCGGTTGGATTCGGGATCAATCTTTTTCACTGCCGAAGATCACGGCGAATCTCCCATTTACGCAGTTTCACTCGCCGGTGGCGTCCCTCATCAGGTTGTTCAGTTGCACGCGGATGACCTGACGCCTTCAAAGGATGGCAAGACAGTCTTTTTCAGTCGAATGTCGATCGCTGCCCCGAACGAAGTCGCGCGATTCGAATTAGAAGAGTACGACAACGCCAGCGGGCACGGTCGGGATGTCGTTCATGCGCAGTCGGTCACGCACATGAACGACGCGCTGTTGTCGCAGATCGACATGCAACCGATGGAGTCGTTCACGTTCAAAGGAGCGAATGACGAAGAGGTCCAGGGTTTCGTGATCAAGCCGCCGGGATTTGATCCGAGGAAGAAGTATCCGCTGAAATTTCTTATCCACGGCGGTCCCCAAGGGGCGTGGGGAAACGATTGGACGTATCGCTGGAACGCGGAACTTTTTGCGGCGCCTCGAGCCAGCGGCTCGACAGAGTCTCGCCCTACCGACGATGGCTACGTGGTGGTGATGATTAATTTCCACGGCTCGACCGGTTACGGACAGAAGTTTACCGATTCGATCAGCGGCGATTGGGGCGGCAAACCGTACGTCGATCTGATGAAGGGCCTCGATTACGTGGAGAAAACTTACCCGTTCATCGACAAGAACCGGGAGGCAGCATTGGGGGCGAGCTACGGCGGTTACATGGCCAACTGGTTGTTAGGGCACACCAATCGGTTCAAATGCATTGTATCGCACGATGGCAGCTTCAATGCAGAAGCGGCCTACGGAACAACGGAAGAACTCTGGTTTATGAATTGGGAATTCAAAGGTCCGCCTTGGGAACAGCGCGAGCTTTACCGGAAATTCTCGCCCCACGAATACGCGAAAAATTTCAAAACGCCGACGCTGGTCGTACACGGCCAACTCGATTACCGCCTCGATGTTTCACACGGCTTCGATTTGTTCACCACGCTACAAGTGTTGAAGGTTCCATCCAAGATGCTGTATTTCCCGGACGAAGGTCACTGGGTGCTCAAGCCACAGAACTCGCGGCTATGGTACAAAACCGTGAACGATTGGGTGGATCAGTGGTGCAGGTAGGGGCGATCGACCCCAATCGCCCGCGGGCGGTTCGGTGAACCGACCCTACCTTCTTCTCCGTCCATAGCTAAATCCGCGATGACTTCGTCCGCCGCCGATCGCGCGCCGGCCACCGACCGTTGATTCCGGCTCGAAGAGAACCGTGTAGAGGTACGGAAAGTTTTCGAGTTTCAATCGCGGAATTTTCTGGCCGATGAAATGTTCGATTGCCTGAAGCGCTGGAACTTCCTCGCCGTTCATCAGAGTGAAGGCATCGCCGACATTTTGAGCCCGGCCGGTGCGGCCGATTCGATGTACGTAGTCTTCCGGATGCTCGGGCACATCGTAGTTGATGACGTGACTCACGCCGGCGATGTCGAGCCCGCGCGATGCAATATCAGTTGCGACCATCACTTCGTATTTGCCGCTCTTGAATCCCTCCAGTGCTTCGATCCGTTCGCGCTGCGTCCGGTTGGAATGCAAAACCGCAACGGCGTGATTCCCCTGTTTTAGTTTATGAGCGACGCGATCGGCATTCATTTTCGTTCGGCAAAAAATGAGAACGCTGTCGAACTGCGTTCGTTCCAGCAGCGCCATGAGCAGATCGAACTTCTGTTCAGCTGCGACCGGATAAACTGCGTGGGTCACCGTTTCCGCCGGTGACCGGCGAACTCCGATTTCAATCAGCTCCGGATCGCGCAATACCCATTTGGAAAGCCTTTCGATTTCTGGTGGCAAGGTCGCCGAGAAGAGCAGCGTTTGACGATCGGTCGAAATTTTTTCCACGATCTGCCGGACTTGAGGAAGGAATCCCATGTCGAGCATGCGATCGACCTCGTCCAGGACCAACATGGTTACGTCGCGAAAATGGAGCGTCTTTTGTTCGAGGTGATCGAGCAGGCGTCCCGGGGTGGCGACGACGACATCAACCCCACGTTTTAAATCTTCGCGCTGTTTGCCGTAACCAACGCCCCCGTGCACAACCGTCGCGCGAATGTTGGTGAAGCGTCCGTAATCCCGGAACGCAGTTTCAACTTGCGCCGCGAGCTCGCGCGTCGGCTCCAGGACCAGACAACGAAATTTTCCGTGATGTCCCAGTAGAGTCAGGATCGGCAGCGAGAACGCGGCCGTTTTGCCTGTGCCGGTCTGGGCGGTCCCAATCAGATCCTTGCCCGAAAGAATTATCGGAAAGGCGCGAAGCTGGATAGGCGTCGGTTCGGTGAAACCCATCGCCTGGGTCCCGCGGACGACTTCTGATGAAAGACCGAAGTTGCTAAATGACATTGGTTAAATAAGGCCTCGCACAAAGGCCACGAAGGTCACTACAAAAATTAAGCCTAGCGAGCTTTGGGCCCGTCGTGTCCGGTGTGCGAGACTCTGCTAAATGAAGATTTTCGTCCTGGCGGACACCCATAACAAGTTGCCGCAAATAATTCTCGATCTTGCACGCAATGCTGACGAAATCTGGCATCTGGGCGATGTCTGCGAACCAACCATCACCCTGGACCTCGAAGCGATCGGTCCGCCACTGACTGTTGTCCGTGGAAATTGCGATTGGAACGAAGACTGGCCATTGGTTATTGATCTGAAGCGCGAAGGATTGAAGTTTCGGCTCCAACATATTCCACCAGACGTTCCACCAGGAGATGTCGATGTTATTTTGCATGGTCATACTCATGTGCCGCGCAATGAAAAACGGCGAGGTGTTTTGTTTTTAAACCCGGGTTGTGTGACGCGACCGAACCGAGGTTCGCCTCGAAGTGTGGCCTGGCTGGAAATCGAGAACGGACGTCTCAAATGGGAATTAGTTCCGCTAACCTAAATCAAATTCGAATAGCGAATTTCGAAATCCCTGGGTTTCGAGTTTATTCTTCCTTTTTCCGGCCGAACCAACGCCGTTTCTTCTTTGGCTCTTCCGCCGGTTTTTCCTCCGCCTTAGCCGCGGCTGTCTCTTCGCGCTTCGGTTCTTTCGGTTTTACTTCCTTCGCTTCCGGCTTCGGCTCCTTCTTTTTCTTTTCTTTTTCCTCGACGGGCGTTTCTTCGACGACGACGGCGGTGTCTACCCATTCAATGAAGGCCATCGATGCAGAATCGCTTTTGCGTTGCCCCAGTCGAACGATGCGGGTGTAACCACCGGTGCGATCGGTTGAAGCCGGCGCGATTTTGTCGAACAGTTTTTTCACGGCATCTTTCTGGCGCAAGGTTGCGAACGCCGTCCGCCGTGCATGGAGGGACCCGTTCTTGCCGAGCGTGACCATTCGTTCTGCGATCGGACGAACTGCCTTGGCTTTGGCCAGCGTCGTCTTGATTCGATGATGCTCGATCAAGCTGCAGACCTGATTCGCGAGGAGCGCCTTTCGGTGCTCGGCTTTGCGGCCAAGTTTCACGGTCTTTTTGTGATGTCTCATATCAGCCTGGTTGTTTCGGCTGAACGTTATTTGCGCTCGCCGGGGTCGGCGCCATTCGCGGTGGCGCCATCGGTCCCGCCGATCGGAGTTTCTACCAAACCCGCCTCGAATTTCATGCCCAAACTGAGCCCGAGCTGCTGGAGTTTGTCCTTGATCTCGTTGAGCGATTTCTTGCCGAAGTTGCGGTATTTGAGCATCTCGCTCTCGGTCTTCTGCGCGAGTTGACCAACGGTCGTGATGTTGGCGTTGTTCAAACAGTTCGCTGCGCGGACGCTGAGCTCGATCTCGTTCACGCTCATATTGAGCAACTTCTTGAGCTTCATGTTTTCTTCGCTCACCCCGGCCGGCGTTTCGTCGAACTCGATCACTTCCTCGTTGAAGTTCACGAACACATCGAGGTGGTGACGGAGAATCGCCGAGGCCTGGAGCAGAGCATCGTCCGGAGTCAGTCGTCCGTCGGTCCAGACTTCGAGAATGAGCTTGTCGTAATCGGTGCGTTGGCCGACACGCGTATTTTCAACCGCGTACTTCACCCGGGTGACGGGCGAGAAAATGGAATCGATTGGAATGAGTCCGATCGGCTGATCGGCGCGTTTGTTTTCTTCGCCGGTGGCGAATCCGCGGCCGACCCGCACTTCGAGCTCGGCGTCAAACTTGTGTTTCTTGTCGAGGGTGCAGATTACCAATTTTGGATTGAGCACTTCGTAACCGGCCACTTCCTGGATATCTGCAGCGGTGACTTCACCCTCTTTGTTTACGTTGAGAGAGAGTTTCTTCGGCTCGTGACCATTGCTGGCCTTGAATTTCACCTTTTTCAGGTTGAGCACGATGTCGGTCACGTCTTCAACGACGCCCGGCAGGGTGGCGAATTCGTGCTGCGCGCCGGTGATTTTCACTGCGGTGATGGCGGCGCCTTCGAGGGACGAAAGCAATACGCGCCTGAGCGAATTTCCAACCGTGTGACCGTAACCGGCCTCAAACGGCTCGGCACTAAACTTGGCGTAAGTGTCGGTGGCTGTGCTCTCGTCTTTGGCGAGAGTTTTCGGCATTTCAAAACGACCGTAACGAACTGGCATAATCTAATTTCCGATTGTCGATTGCAGATTGACGAGTTGAAGAGCAAAGCCAAGCAGCGATGTCTGCCAAAATCGAAAATCTGAAATCTTAAATCTGCAATTTCTTTGCCGGGTTTCCCCTGGCGAGTGTGGTTTCAGCCAAGCGACTGAGACCCAGGGACCAACGGCGTAATTACAAGACTCGCTGCGAAGGGTGGAATAAAGAGCAAATTGGCAACTTTGCAAGGGCGATTTAGCCCTCGATAACCTCGTCCGCTTGGCGACCAGTCGACATCGAGCCGCGTGGGAAATTCGTGGCGAGTGCGTCGCCGATTTCGTGGATGGCGTCGACCAATGCGTGGCTGAATTTCTCGTTCCGGAAATGCTCGCGCATATTCTCGACGAGTCGCCGCCACAATTCCTTCCCGCACTTTTGATGAATTGCTTCATCACCCACGACCGCGAATTTATGGGCCCGCGGCGCTACCCAGATAAGAACGTCGTTGTGGTGGGAATTCTTGTGTAATCCGAGGCGGCGAAATCTCTTCTGTGCCGTAACGAGCGGATCGCCTTTTACTTCGCCCCGCTGGATGAAGACGCGGATCTCGCCGGAGGTTTTTGACTCGGCTTCGCGAATCGCTCTCACAATCTGGTCGTGCTCAAGCCTGCCGAGAAACTCCTTCGTTCTCATTTTTACCAACTCGAGCCTCCGCCTCCACCACCGAAACTTCCGCCACCTCCACCAAACCCACTAAAACCTCCTCCTCCCCCGGACGACCAGCCGCCGCCACCTCCACCGAAACCCATCGGGATGAAAACCGGACCGCTTCTCCGTGACGAGTAACTGTATCCGCCAAGTCGCCGCATCACTCTCGAGATGATGCTGATGACGAGGAAGAAAATTAGGAAATAGAGAAAACTTGGCGCCGGGGAGTTGCTGTGTCGCCGTTCCAGAACTGTTTTGCCCGTACCTGTGTACTCGCCGCGAATCGCCTTAAAGATTGAATCAATTCCTTCCGCGAGTCCGCCTTCGTAGTCGTTTGTTCGAAAATGCGGCTTAATCCGGTATTCAGTGATGTCGTACGCCGTTAGATCCGGAAGCGCGCCTTCAAGGCCATAGCCGACTTGAATGTACATCTTCCGGTCTTGAGTGAAGACGAACAGGACAACCCCATTGCGCTTGTCCTTTTGCCCGACACCCCACGACTCGGCAATCCGTTGTGTGTAAGCGGCCACGTCGTCGTCACTTTGCATCTTCGGATAGATCGCGACCACAACCTGGTTCGAAGTTTCCCGTTCGAACTGCGCGAGTTGTTCGTTAAATCGCGACGCTGCCGACTTGGAAACAATGCCGGCATAATCGTTGAAGTAAGCCGCCGGTTTCGCCGGAATGACTTCGGCGGCGTGTGCGTAAATCGCGCTGACGAAGACCGTCGCGATTAGGTGGATCGCGATCTCCGAGCGC
>Ga0187777_10001030_pt1 | contig 18223 bp, 23 predicted proteins | sample 1015_Q2_SP5_10_M_FD_132416 | JGI IMG/M metagenome (GOLD analysis project Ga0187777, IMG submission 132416) | Tropical peat soil microbial communities from peatlands in Department of Meta, Colombia - 1015_Q2_SP5_10_MG | ecosystem: Environmental > Terrestrial > Soil > Wetlands > Peat | place... | reverse complement strand
CGGGTCTGGAGACCTTCCTGGTGCCGACGAGGCCACAGTGGTCGTTCCTGTCCTCGTCGCTCATCAAGGAAGTCGTGCGCGGCGGCGGCGACGTGTCGGGGATGGTACCTGCGCACGTCCACGCACGGCTCGCCGAGCGGCTGGCGGGAGGCGAGTGAGCGTGGACCTCGTCGGAAGGCTGCAGCAGTTGGAGGACCTCGTCCGCGAGGCGCGCTCGATGCCGCTGTCCACCAGTGCGATCGTGAACCGCGACGAGCTGCTCGAGGTCATCGAGTCGGCGCGGGGGGAGCTCCCCGAGGAGATCAAGCAGGCCCGGTGGGTCGTGAAGGACCGCGAGGAGCTGCTGGGCAAGGGGCGCCGCGACGCCGAGGCGATGGTCGAGAAGGCGCGCGCCGAGCGCGACCGACTCGTGTCCGAACAGGAGGTCGTGCGCGCCGCGGGCGAGGAGGCCGAGCGCGTCCTGGCCGAGGCCGACCAGCGCGCCCGTGAGATGCGGCTCGAGGCCGAGGACTACGTCGATGCGAAGCTCGCGCAGTTCGAGGTGGCCCTCGAGAAGACGGCCGGCGCGCTGCAGCGCTCGATCGGGCAGGTGCAGAAGGGCCGCGACCGACTGCGCGGGATGACGCCCGCCCAGGAGGAGTTCGGCGACGACGCCGCCCCGGGCGAGCTCTTCGACGGCGAGGAGGAGGACGCGTGACCGTGGCGGTGGAAGTCGACGTCCGCGACCTCATGGGTCATCCCGGCGCCTCGCGCTCCACGCGGGTTCACCAGCCCATCGGCGGCATGGCGACCTCGCTCGCCCGTGTCCCCGATGATCGTCCCGTCGACGCGGAATTGTTGCTGGAGAGCGTGATCGAAGGAATCTACGTGTCGGGCAACGTGTCCGGCGCGATGGATCTGTCGTGCGGGAGCTGCCTCAAGCCGATCGAGCACCCGTTCACCGTCGAGGTGCACGAGCTCTTCGCACCGCCCGGGACGGCGGATCCCGACGAGGACTACGAGCTTTCCCCGGAAGGCGCGATCGACGTCGAGCCGATGCTCCGCGACGCGGTCGTCCTCACGATGCCGTTCTCGCCGCGCTGCTCGCCCGACTGCAAGGGTCTGTGCCCGCGCTGCGGCGGCGACCGCAACCTCGGCGAGTGCTCGTGCGGACCCGAGACCGATCCGCGGTGGGATGCGCTCGCGAGCATCGAGTTCCCCGACGAGACCACCTGACGGCCAAACCGACGTAAGGAGCGAACAACAGATGGCGACCCCGAAGCGAAGGACCACCAAGGCGAAGGGCCGGGCGCGAGCGGCGAACTGGCGCTCGAAGCCGCCGACGTACAGCGAGTGCCCGCAATGTCATCAGCCGAAGCTGCCGCACCGCGTGTGCGGCAACTGCGGCTACTACGCCGGCCGGCAGGCCGTCGAGATGGAGTAGGCGGAGCCACTCGTGCCACGCCGGGCGGTGCCCCTCGAGAAGGAAATGAAGGTCAGGTTCCGGGACGCCGCGTTGCTGCAGACGGCCCTGACCCACCGCTCGTTCGCGTTCGAGAACGACATGCCGCAGGAGCTCACGAACGAGCGCCTGGAGTTCCTCGGCGACGCCGTGCTCGGCCTGGTGGTGACCGACGTCGCCTATCGCGGGTTCCCGAACCTCTCCGAAGGCCAGCTCGCGAAGCTGCGCGCCGCAACCGTCAACATGACGACGCTCGCCGAGGTTGCGCGCGAGCTCGGGCTCGGGGGACAGATCCTGCTCGGCAAGGGCGAGGAGATGTCGGGCGGCCGCGACAAGCCGAGCATCCTGTCCGACGCGATGGAGGCGGTGCTGGGGGCGGTCTACCTCGACCAGGGGCTGCCCGCCGTGTCGCGGCTGATCGAGCGGCTGTTCTGGCCGCGTATGACGGCCTACGTCCGGGGCGAGGGCGAGCGCGACTACAAGACGAGCCTGCAGGAGCTCGCCGCGCAGGACCTGGGCGGGCTCCCCGAGTACCGCGTGCAGGAACGAGGACCCGACCACCAGAAGGAGTTCACGGCGACCGTGATGCTCGCCGGGCGCGAGTTCGGCTCCGGGGTGGGCCGGTCCAAGAAGGAAGCCGAACAGCGGGCGGCGCGCGTCGCCTACACCCGGCTCGTGTCGGGGCGAGGGCCGGAACCGGCGGGTGCGGGTGATCGAGAAAGCGAGCGGCGGGCATGAGCCCGGCTCGCGGGGGTGAGGGGCTGGTGGAGCTTCCCGAGGTCGAGGTCGTTCGGCGGGATCTGGAGAAGGACGTCGTCGGCCGACGTATCCGTGGGGTCGACGTGCGCCCCCAGCGAAACGCGATGCGCGTCATCCGCCGGCACGCGCGGCGCAAGGAGTTCTCCGACCGGCTGAGCGGGCGCAAGATCACGCGCGTCGACCGCAAGGGGAAGTACGTGCTGCTGTTCCTCGACGACGGCGACGTGCTGGTCGTCCATTTCGGGATGTCGGGGCAGCTCATCCGCGGAACCAAGCGGCAGGCGATGGCTCCCCACACGCACGTGGTCATCGAGTTCGTCCAAGGGGGCGACCTGCGGTTCGTCGACCCGCGCACGTTCGGCGAGATGTTCGTCACCGCGGGCGACGAGCTCGGAAAAGTAAAGGAACTTGACCATATCGCGATCGACCCTCTCGAGGACACGTTCACGTGGCAGCAGTTCTCGGCCGAGCTCGCGCGGCGCGCGTCCAAGCTCAAGCCGCTGCTGATGGATCAGAAGTTCATCTCGGGCCTCGGCAACATCTACTCCGACGAGGTGCTGTTCGCCGCCGGGCTCCGCTGGGACCGTATGTCGGACTCGCTTTCGTCGCAGGAGGTCCGGCGTCTGTACCGTGCCATGCGCGAGGTGGTTCAGGACGCGATCCGCTACCGCGGCACCACCCTCGACGACGAGGCGTACGTCGACCTGTACGGAAAGCCGGGGGAGTACGCGGCCGAGCTCAAGGTCTACGGGCGCAAGGGCCTCCCGTGCCGCCGGTGCCGTACGCCGATCGAGACCCTCAAGGTTTCGGGCCGCACGAGCTTCTTCTGCCCGCAGTGCCAGAGCTGACGCCGCCCTCCGCGGCCGACGCTCGCCGGGTCCGCGTGCTCGTCTCGGGCGACGTGCAGGGCGTGGGCTTCCGCTGGTCGGCCCGTGCCGAGGCAGTCGAGCGCGGTCTCGCGGGTTGGGTCCGCAACCGACCCGACGGGCGCGTCGAGGCCGTCTTCGAAGGTCCGCCCGAGGAGGTGGACGCGATGGTCTCGTGGTGCCGGATCGGTCCCCGCTGGGCCACGGTGCAGGAGGTATCGGTCGTCGAGGAAGCGCCCGGGGGCGAATCGGGCTTCAGTATCGTTCGCTGATTCCCCCTTCCGGGGGAGCCAGCGCGGCCGTTCCGGGTGATTTCTCCACCGAAAACCGCAGGTCGAATTACACGGCTGGAATTTCGACGCCCGAACCCGTTCCGGCCCGCGATCGGAACGGTAGCATCCGATCCCGACGTGTTTCTTCGACAGCTGACCCTCCGCGGCTTCAAGTCGTTCGCCGACAAGACCGTCCTCGAGTTCACGCCGGGCATCGCCGTCGTCGTCGGCCCCAACGGGTCGGGCAAATCCAACGTCGTCGACGCGATCAGTTGGGTCCTCGGCGAGCAGGGTGTCCGGAGCCTCCGGAGCGGGCAGATGACCGACGTGATCTTCGCCGGCAGCCCGACCCGGCCGCAGCTCGGGATGGCCGAGGTGAAGCTCGTCATCGACAACTCGGCGGGCCTCATCAAGATCCCGGCCTCCGAGATCGAGATCAGCAGGTCGATCTTCCGCTCGGGCGAGAGCGAGTACCGCCTCGGCGGGCGCCCCTGCCGGCTGCTCGACATCCAGGAGGTGCTCTCGGACGCGGGCATCGGCCGGGCCCTGCACGCGATCGTCGGCCAGGGGAGGCTCGACGAGGTCCTGCAGGCGCGGCCCGAGGAACGCCGGCAGTTCATCGAGGAGGCGGCCGGAATCGCCAAGCACCGCCGCCGCCGCGAGCGCGCCGAGCGCAAGCTCGTCGGCGTCGAGCAAGACATGTTGCGGCTGAACGACGTCGTCGCGGAGCTCCGCCGTCAGCTGAAGCCGCTCGAGAAGCAGGCCGAGCTCGCGGCGAAGCACGAGGAGCTGACCACGGAGGCGGCGCAGCTCGCCTCGCGCATGGCTGCCGTCAGGCTCCGCGAGCTCTATCGCGACCGCGACCACCGCCGCCCGACGTGGGCGCAGGCCGAGGCGAGCCAAACGGCCGCCCGCGAGCGCCTCGACCGGCTCGGCGAGGAGATCGAGACGGTCGAGAAGATGCTCGCCGAGACCGAAGAGGTCGAAGGGCGGGCACAGGCGTCGTTCGCCGAGTCGTCCGCCGCGAAGTCCGAGGCCGAGGAGGCGCTGCGCGAAGCGCTCCGGCGCGAGGCCGAGGCGCGCGAGCGACTCGGCGCGGCGAGCCAGGGCGCCGGCCGCCTGTTCACCTTGCAGGAGGAGCTCCAGCGCTCGGAGGCGGCGCTCGCGGAGGTCACCGACTCCGCCCTGGCGCGCGAGGGCGAGCTCGAGGCGGCCGAGGAGGAGTACCGCCGGCTCGACCAGGCCAGGCGCGACGCCGAGGAGGAACGCCGCCGGCTCGAGCAGCAGGATCTGGCGCGCCAGGCTCAAGCGGAGGCCCTGCGCCGGACGCTGTCGATCCAGCAGGCCGAGCAGCAGCAGCTCGCGGAGGCGCTCCAGGAGGTCGCGGTCCGCACCGAGGCCGCGGAGCTCCGCGCCGAGGCCCTCGCGACCGAGGTCGAGCGTCTCGACGCCGAGGGAACGCCGCTCGCCGCCGAGCAGCTGGAATTGGATCGTCGCCGCCAGGATCTCGCCGCCACCATCGCGGAGCTCGAGTCGGCGGAGAGCGGGCTGGCCGCGCGACAGGAGGCGGTCGACGCCCGGATCGAGGAGGCGCGAGAGACGCCCGGCGCCGCGTTCGCCCGCACGCGCGGGAACCGGCCGATCGGCGTGCTCCGAGACCTGATCGCGGTCCCGGACGAGCTCTCCCGCGCGCTGCTGGCCGCCCTCGGACCGTTCGCGGACGCCGTCGTGTACGGGTCGCACAGGGAGGCCGTGGCCGAGGCCCGCGAGGACAAAGGCACCGGCGTCCTGCTCGCCTCTTCCGACGGGACGACGGCGCACTTCTCAATCCCGGAGCTCACGTGCCTGCTCGACCTGGTGAAGCCCGACCGCAGGGTTGGCGGGCTGGCCGGTTCGCTGCTCGCGGATTGCTACCTGGTCGACGACGTCGCCGACGCGGCGCGGATGCGCGCGCGCCACCCGCACGCGCAGTTCGTCACGCGAGACGGCGTCGTCGTCGGATCGATGTTCGTTCGGACCTTCGCGCGGCACGAGGCGCGTGTCGAGCGCCTGCTGCGCGAGTCGGCCGCCATGGAGCGCGAGCTCGGCGACATCCGAAGGCGCCTACGCGAGGCGCGTTCCGAGATGACGCAGACGGCGGGTCGGCTCGATCTCGTCCGGCGGGAGCTCGAGGAGATCGACCGCCGGATCACGGCGGCCGCCGAGGAGGCGGCCGCGGTGAAGGCCGAGATCGCGTCGCTCTCGCGCGAGAAGCAGCTGGAGAGCGACCGGCTGCGTTCCATCCTCGGATCGGCGTCGGCGGCGCGCGCCGAGCTCGAGATGGCGCCCGAGCAGGAGCCGGCCACCGCGCCGCTCCCGGCGCGGCCGGAGCCGCCGGTGCACCAGCGCGTGGAGGTGGAGGCGCTCCGGCGCGAACGGACCAGGCTCGAGGCGTCGGTGGCCCGTACGCGCCGCGAGGTCGAGGCGCTGCAGGCCGAGGATCCGATCGCGCTGCGCGCCGCGCTCGGCGAAGCCGAGCGCGCGCGCGCGCAAGGCGAGCTCGCGCTCGGCGAGGCCGAGGAGCGGATGACGGCCGCCGCGGGGACCCGCGACGACGCGGTCGGCGCCGCGAGGGCGGCGCGCGAGCGGCAGTCCGAGAACAACCGGGCGTGGCGCGAGCAGGCCTCCGAGGTCGAGCGCATCCGCGAGACGTACGAGGAGGAGGAACGCTCCCGGCTCGACCTGGAGCGGCGGATCGGCGAGGGCGAGCGGCTGCTCCGCGAGGGCCACGACGAAGATCCGCGGGCGGCGGTGGGCGCCCTCACCGACGAGGACACGATCGAGTCGTTGGCGCGCCGCGCCGACCTGGTGGCGCGGCGTCTCGAGATGGTGGGGCGCGTGAACCTGCTCGCCGGCGACGAGCTCGGCGGACTTCGCGAGCGCTATCAGTTCATGAACCGCGAGCTCGACGACGTGAAGGCCGCGCGGCGCGACCTGCAGGAGGTCATCCGCGACGTCGACCGCCAGATGGCGGAGCTGTTCGGCGACGCCTTCCAGGACGTGGCGCGCGAGTTCGCGGCACTGTTCGCCACGCTTTTCCCGGGAGGCGAGGGCCGCCTCATCCTCGAGGATCCGAGCGAACCTCTGGGCAGCGGGATCGAGATCGAGGCGCGCCCGGGCCGCAAGCGCGTGAAGCGTCTCTCGCTGCTGTCCGGCGGCGAGCGGTCACTCGTCGCGATCGCGTTCCTCTTCTCCATCTTCAAGGCGCGCCCGAGCCCCTTCTATCTGATGGACGAGGTCGAGCCTGCGCTCGACGACGTCAACCTGGTGCGATTCCTCGAAGCGTTGAAAGACCTTGCGGGGCAGTCGCAGGTCATCATCGTCACCCACCAGAAGCGGACGATGGAGCTCGCCGACGTGCTGTACGGCGTGTCGATGGCCAAGGACGGCGCGACGGCCGTCATCGCGCAGCGGCTCGAGGAAGTCGAGACGGGAGCGCCGGTGCGGGTCGGCGAGGCCGAGCCGGGCGCGCCCGTCGAGTCCACGGCCAGCCCCGGCGCGATAGCCTGACGCGAACGTGATCGAGCTTCTCGTCTTCGTCGTCGTCCTGCTCGCGTTCGTCGCGATCGGTCTGTACCTGTCGCGCGCGCGCCGGGCGGCGCCGCCGAGCGGTGGGACGGCCGCGCCTGCACGCGAGGAGCGGCCCGAAACGCCCGCCCCTTCGCCGCCGGAACCCGCCGCCCCCGAGCGGGCAAAGCCTGCTCCCCAGCGCACGGAGCCCGAAACTGCTGCGCCGCAACTGGAAGCGCCTGCGGCTCCTGGGGTGGAGACTCCGCCCGCCGCTCCCGGAATCGGCCTGGGGGCGCGCATCCGCGCGCTCTTCGCGGGCGGCAAGGCGAGCGCGCAGACGTGGACGGGGCTGGAGGAGGCGCTCGTCCGGGCCGACGTCGGCCCGACCGCGGCCGCGGCGGTCGTCTCGCGTGTCCGCGAGCGCTACCGGCCGCCGATGGATCCCGCCGACGTCGTCGCCGGCGAGGTCGTGGCCCTGTTCGCCGACGACCCGGCATGGAAGGCGCCGGAAGGCCCCGACGGGAGGCCCGGCATCGTGATGATCGTCGGCGTCAACGGGACGGGAAAGACGACGACGATCGGCAAGATCGCCGCGCGCCTGACGTCGGAGGGTCGAACCGTCGGGATGGCGGCGAGCGACACGTTCCGGGCCGCCGCCGGCGAGCAGCTCGGCGTGTGGGCCCAGCGCACGGGCGCGACGCTCGTCGCGCAGGAGCGGGGCGCCGACCCGGGGGCGGTTGCGTTCGATGCGGTCAAGGCGGCAGAGGCGCGGGGGCTCGACGTCCTGTTCGTCGATACGGCGGGGAGACTGCACACGCGGGCGCCGCTGATGGAGGAGCTCAAGAAGGTCCGGCGCGTGCTCGAGAAGGCGGCGGGGCGCCCGCCGGACCAGGTGCTGCTGATCCTCGACGCCACGACGGGGCAGAACGGGATCCAGCAGGCGCGGTCGTTCACCGAGGCGGTCGACGTGAATGGCCTCGTGCTGACGAAGCTCGACGGAACCGCCCGCGGCGGGATCGTTCTCGCGGTCCGCGAAGAGCTCGGCCTTCCCGTCGTGCTGGTGGGGACGGGCGAGGGCGCCGGCGACCTCGCGCCGTTCGACGCGCAGTCCTTCGCGCGAAGCTTGATCTCCTGAATCCGGCTGGCGCGCAGCGAGAGCCAGCTCCCTGCGATCAAGCCTGCCGGCAGACGCAGAACTCGTTGCCCTCGGGGTCGGCCAGCGTGACGAAGATGTCGTCGGGGTTCTCCGACACATACAGTCGCGTCGCGCCGAGCGCCTCGATGCGACCCGCCGCCGCCTTCTCGTCCACCGCGTACAGGTCGATGTGGACCCGGTTCTTCACACGCTTGGGCTCCGGGACCTTCTGGAACCCGATGTTGGGCTGTCCTGCCGGGCCGACGAGCATCTGCCAGGTGTCGTCGTCCCCCTCCCGCACGGCGTACCCGGTGACGGCGGCCCAGAAGGCGGCCAGCGAGGCCGGATCCGCGCAGTCGACGACGACCGATCCCATCCGAACGTCCATGGGCCGCATCGTACCGAGCGGTCGGCCGACCGACCCTTCTCGGATCTCGCCGGGCCCGGTAGGGTGAGACACGTGGAGGGGAACGGAGGAGCCCGCGGCCTCCGCAGGTGGCGTGGGCCGCTGCTGGGCGTCGGCGTGCTGGGCGTGCTGTTCGTGGCCGGCGCGACGATCCTGACGCTGTTCTTGCTGGTGGCGGGGGTCGCCACCCTTCTCACCAACTTCGGCTGAATCTCGGCGACGCTAGCTCTGGCTCGGCAGACGCTGCCACGACAGAAGGATCGGCTGGCCGGACACGTGCAGCGTGATGGGATTGCTGCCGTCGGCCCGCATCTCGTACACGGTGACGATGGGCGGGAGTTTGCTCCCGAGCATCGGAAACTCCTCGTACACGATGTCGTTCCCGTCCGGTGACCAGATCGGATTCCTGTACCACATCCCGCGCGGAGGTGTGACCAGGGTCCGAAGGTTCGAGCCGTCGACGCCGATGGTGCGAATCGCGCCGGTGGTCTCGTCGGCGAACGCGATCGACCGGCCGTCGGGTGCCCACGTCGGAAGGACCGCCGCGCACGTCGCGTGGCCGATGGGCCCGCAGTGGGTGAGCTGACGTATGCCGGAGCCGTCGGCGGCGGCCAGGTACAGGTTGCCGGCGCCTCCCGCGCCCGGTGCCCCGCCGGTGGTCCTTGGGAAAAGAATCCACCGGCCGTCCGGCGACCAGGCGGGAGGCGACGAGACGGTCCGCAGGTTCAGCCGGTACAGGCGGTGCAAGCTCGTGCCGTCCTCGTTCATCACGTAGAGCGAGCCCAGCAGGAACGCGATCTGCCTTCCGCCCGGCGACCACGCCAGCCCGTCGAACACCTGGTGACACTTCGCCGTGGAGAAATGGTCGGCGCACGCGAAGACCACGTGTGCGCCCGATCCGTCGGCCTGGGCGATCCAGATCTCCATCGGCCGGCTGCTCGAGTTCGCGATCGCGAACGCGATCCGCTTTCCGTCCGGTGACCACGCTGGCAGCGAGGCGTTCGCGGGCAGCTTTCGCAGCTCGCGCATGCCGCTCCCGTCCGGATTCATGACCCAAATCTGATGAGCGGCGCTGGCGTACAGGTTGTAGACGAGGATCTTGCCGTTGGCGACCGCCCCGGCGGGCACCACGGGGTGCGGTCGGTGGAAGGCGCGGACGGCGATCGCGAGCCCGGCGATCACCACGGCCAGCGCGACGATCGCCGCGGCCACACGCCGGCCGGCGGGAGCGGGCGGCGGCGAGCCCGGCTCGCGCGCCACGATGTCGGACCAGAGATCGCGTGCGGGCAACGTATCGGCGGCGCGGAAGCGCACGGTCACGTCAGGCATCGTCGTCCTCCAGCATGGTTCGCAGTCGCTTGCGCGCGCGGCTCAGGTGCACGAACACGGCCGGCGCGGTCGACCCGATGATCGAGGCGATCTCCGACGCGGGATATCCCGCGTAGTCGTGCAGCACGATCGAAGCCCGCTGCGCCGCAGATAGCTCCCGGAGCGCGACGACCAGGTCCCGGACCGAATCGGGCGGATCGTAGGCGGTCTCGGGAAGCCGGCCCGCAGACCGGGACCGCTCCTTCAGCCGCCCCGCGGCGATGCGGAAAGCAGTCCTCCAGACCCACGCTCCCGGGTCGCGGACCGCGCTCCCGCGCCGGATGCCCTGGGCGAACGCCTCGGCCGTGGCGTCCTCGGCGAGATCGAGGTCCCCCGAGTACAGCAGGAGCGCCCGTTGGAGGCGGGGACCCACCTCGCGGTAGGCGTCCTCCCAGCGGGTCCGTGGATCCACCCGGGTGCGGGTCTCGCTCATCGTCCTGAAAGGGGCCGGAACGCGCCCGAACCTTAACGCCGGCCCTCGGGCCGGATCTCGGGTTCAATCCCCGGCCGTGTCGTAGCCTGTCCGTTCCAATGTTCGACACGCTGACCGGCGGCTTCGACGCCGTCTTTCGCAAGCTTCGCCAGCGCGGCAAGCTGCACCCGAAGCAGGTGGAGGCCGCGCTCGCCGGGATCCGCACGACCCTGCTGGAGGCCGACGTCGCGCTCGACGTCGTCGACGATTTCCTCGACCGGGTCCGCGCCCGGTCGCTCTCCGACGAGGTGATGCGCTCGCTCACGCCCGCGCAGCAGGTCGTGAAGATCGTGCGCGACGAGCTCCAGGCCACTCTCGGCGGCGAGCATCACCCGTTCACGCTCCCCGGAGCGAACCCCGTCGTGATCATGATGGCCGGCGTCCAGGGATCGGGGAAGACCACGCACTCCGCGAAGCTCGCGCTGCACCTCAAGGAAAAGGGCCGGCACCCGCTGCTCGTGGCCGCGGACCTCCAGCGTCCGGCCGCCGTCGAGCAACTGTTCACGCTCGGCGGCGAGATCGGCGTGCCGGTCGTGTCGGACGGAGGCGACCCCGTGAAGGTCGCAAAGAACGCCGTGAAGCAGGCGGCGCGCGAGGGCAAGAACGTCGTCGTCATCGACACGGCGGGACGCCTGCACGTCGACCCCGACATGATGAAGGAGGCCCGGCGCGTGCGCGACGCGACCCGGCCCCATCACGTGCTGATGGCGTGCGACGCGATGACCGGCCAGGACGCGGTCGTGCAGGCGCGCGCGTTCATGAAGGAGGTCGACCTCACCGGCTTCGTGCTCACCAAGCTCGACGGCGACTCGCGCGGCGGCGCGGCGCTCTCGATCACGCACGAGACGGGCCGCCCGATCTACTTCGCGGGCACCGGCGAGCGCGTCGCCGACCTCGAGCCGTTCTATCCCGATCGCATGGCGTCCCGGATCCTCGGGATGGGCGACATGCTCTCGCTCATCGAGAAGGCCGAGAAGGAGATGGACCAGGACAAGGCGCGCGAGGCCGCCGAGAAGATGGCCGAAGCGCGCTTCACCCTGGACGACTTCCTCACCCAGATGCGCGAGGTGAAGAAGCTCGGGCCGCTGCAGGACGTGCTCTCGATGCTTCCCGGAATGCCCGGCGGCGGGCCGCAGCTGAAGGACCTCCAGGTCGACGAGAAAGAGCTCGGCCGTGCGGAGGCGATCATCTCGTCGATGACGCCCCAGGAACGGGTGCAGCCGCAGATCATCAACGGGAGCCGGCGCCTTCGAATCGCGCGCGGGTCGGGCACCTCGACCCAGCAGGTGAACTCGCTGCTGAAGGAGTTCGGCCAGGCCAAGCGCATGATGAAATCGATGATGGGCATGATGGGCGGTCCGGTCCCGGGGATGCGACCGGGCAGGCCGGGGAAGCCCGGCGGAGGCGGGAAGCCCAATCGGCCGAAGCGCTCCAAGGGCATGAAGGGCGTGCGGGCCAGGCAAATCGTGCCCCGAGGCGTGCCGAACGAGCCCGGCGTCCCGTAACCTCTACGGGTTCCCGTGGCAACGAACGGTCCGCGGCGCGCCCGCGGCCCGGTGGAGGATCGGATGGTCAAGATCAGATTGCGGCGGTTGGGAGCGACGAAGCGCCCGTTCTACCGGGTGGTCGTCGCCGACTCCCGAAGCCCGCGCGACGGCCGGTTCATCGAGGCGATCGGCCGGTACGAGCCCATGCAGGAGCCCTCGCTGGTGGAGATCGACTCCGACCGCGCCCTGCACTGGCTCGCGGTTGGCGCCCGGCCGACCGGCCAGGTGCGCCGCCTGCTGCAGGTGAGCGGCGTGTGGGAGCGCTTCGAGTCGGAGCGCCCGAAGACGGCCGCCAAGCTCGTTGAATCCGAGCCGAAGCCCGGCGCCCGGACGTCGGACCGCTGGACCCGCGCGCAGGACGCGGCGAAGGCGGCGAAGGCCGCCGAGGCGGCGCCCCCGGCCGCGCCGGCACCCGCGGCCCCCGCCGCCGTGGAGGCTCCGGCCGAGGACGCGCCCGCGGCGAGCGACGCTCCGGCCGAGGACGCGGCCGCGACGAGCGACGCTCCGGCCGAGGAAGCGCAGCCCGAGTCCGCGGAATCCGAGACGCCGGCTGCGGAGCCCTCGGAAGCCTCCGACGAGGGCTGAGGAACCCGGGGTGTCCGCGACCAGGGACGTGCTCGAGTTCGTGGCGAAGAACATCGTCGACGACCCGGAGTCGGTCGAGGTCGAGGAGGTCGAGGACGACCGCGGGTCGGTGCTGCACCTGCGCGTTGCCGACGACGATGTCGGCAAGGTCATCGGCAAGGGCGGACGGACCGCCCGCGCGATCCGTTCGGTGGTGCGGGCCGCCGCCATCCGCGAAGGCACGCACGTCATGGTCGAGATCGAGGGGTGAGCTCCCCTGAGCCGCCCGTCCCTTGGGTCGCGGTCGGCAGGATCACCAGGGCGCACGGCATCCGCGGCGAGGTCAAGGTTCTTCCGCTCACCGACGTCGAGGAACGATTCACGCCCGCGTCGCGCCTATTCCTCGGCGAGTCGCAGGAGCGGCCGCTCACCGTGGCCGCGTCGCGCCCCGATCGCGGCCGCCTGCTGGTTCGCTTCGAGGAGATCCCCGACCGCACGACGGCTGAGGCGCTCACCGGCGCATATCTGTTCGTCCCAGCGGACTCCTCGCCGCCGCTCCCCGAGGGCGAGTTCTGGCCGCACCAACTGATCGGTGCCGAGGTCCTCACCGAGTCGGGCCGCTCGCTCGGCACCCTGCGGGAAGTGGTGCACACCAACGCGAACGACGTCTGGATCACGCGGGACAACGGCGGCGCGGAGTCTCTCGTGCCCGCGCTCCGCGACGTGATCGTGTCCGTCGACACCGACGCGCGCCTCGTCGTCGTCCGCGAGGTTCCCGGCCTGACGGCGCGCGAGGAGGACTGACCGCGGGACGGCCCGCTGCTAGCCTGCGGACGTGCGCGTCGACATCCTCACGATCTTCCCGGGAATCTTCGGCGGTCCGCTACGAGAGAGCCTGCTGGGCAAGGCGATCGCAGCGGGGCTTCTCGACGTCCGCCTGCACGACATCCGGGAGCATTCCACGGATCCCCACCGAAAGGTCGACGATACCGGGTACGGCGGCGGTCCGGGGATGGTCATGTCGGCGCAGCCGATCTTCTCCGCGATCGACGCCCTCGGAGAGGGCGATCGGCGCGTGATCTTGCTGTCGCCGTCCGGGCGCAGGCTGGACCAGGCGCTCGTCCGCGAGTTGTCGGCCGAGCCGTGGCTCGTGCTGATCTGCGGCCGCTACGAGGGCGTCGACGAGCGCGTGGCGCGAGGAGTCCCGGCCGAGGAGATCTCGATCGGCGACTACGTGCTCGCGGGCGGAGAGCTCCCCGCGCTCGTCGTGCTCGAGGCGGTGTCGCGGCTGGTTCCCGGCGTCGTCGGCAACGAGGAGTCGCTCGCGTCGGAATCGTTCGAGGAAGGCCTCCTCGACCACCCCGTGTACACCCGCCCGCGGGAGTTCCGCGGCATGTCGGTCCCGGACGTGCTCCTGTCGGGCGACCACGCGGCCATCGCGCGATGGCGACGGGGGGCGGCCCGTGACAAGACGCGCCGCAACCGGCCGGACCTCCCGGCTCCCGACGACCCTGAGGCCGGTCGGGAGGCCTAGCAAACGCCCAGGTCGGGCCCGATTGGGCAATCGCCGGTGCTATCATTGCCAGCCGCAACCCCCCGTTGCTCCCTCTTGTGGTGGAATGACTGCCCGATGAACAAGACCGACCTGATCGAGACACCGCGCCTGCGCGACGACCTTCCCGACTTCCGCCCGGGCGACACGCTGCGTGTCCATGTCCGAGTCGCCGAGGCGGGCCGCGAGCGCATCCAGGTGTTCCAGGGCGTGGTCATCCGCCGTCGGGGCGGAGGGCTCCGGGAATCCTTCACGGTGCGCAAGGTCTCCTTCGGCGTGGGGGTGGAGCGGACGTTTCCGCTGCACGCGCCCACGATCTCGAAGATCGAGGTCATGTCGCGCGGGCGGGTCCGCCGCGCCAAGCTCTACTACTTGCGGGAACGGCGCGGGAAGCGCGCTCGGATCCGCGAGCTGCGAGAGCCCATCGCAGCGGCGGTGAAGGGAGCCTCCCAGCCGGAGGCCGAGGCCGACGACGTGGTCGATGAGGGATAGCGACCATGGCCGTCGGCCCTGAGCGGCAGCCCGAGGAAGGGGGGGCGTCACCGGGCGCGCCCGCAGCCGCCGAGTCGCTGACGGCCTCTCCGAACATCTCCACGACTTCGCAAGACCCCGCATCGACGGCGCCGGCGTCAGCCGCGACCTCCACGTCCGCCGCCGAGCCGACGACCTCGACGCCCGACACCGATGTTCCCGACGGACCGAACGGCGAGGGTCCTGGGGGCGGAGGAGGAGGTCGCTCGGGCCGCCACGAGCGCAGGGAGAGCTCTGGTCCGCTCGGCTTCCTGCGAGAGCTTCCCGTTCTGCTGCTGATCGCCTTCGTCCTCGCCCTGTTGATCAAGACGTTCCTGGTCCAGGCGTTCTTCATCCCGTCGGTCTCGATGGATCCCACGCTGAAGGTCGGCGACCGGGTCCTGGTGAACAAGCTGACGTACCGTTTCCACGAGCCGGGCCGCGGCGACGTGATCGTGTTCGAGGACCCGAACGCGCCCCCCGTGCACCGGAATCCGGTATCGGCGTTCGCCCACTGGGTGACCGACGGCCTGGGCCTGACGACGAGCCCCGACAAGGACTTCATCAAACGCGTGATCGGGCTGCCGGGCGAGACCGTTGAGGTCAAGGGGGGCAAGGTCTTCATCAACGGCGCGCCGCTCTCGCCCGAGCCGTATCTGAGCCCCATCGTGGACTCGGGTTGCTGCGAGGGACGAACGTGGCACGTCCCGCAAGGCGATCTGTTCGTGATGGGCGACAACCGCACCGACTCGAACGACTCGCGGGGGACGCTGGGCTTCATCCCCATCAGCAAGGTGGTCGGCCGGGCCTTCGTGATCATCTGGCCGCCTTCGCGAATCCACTGGTTGTCGACGCCGCACTACAGTTCCTCGTAGGCAACGCGAGGTGGGGGACGGGGTGACGCAGACCGCGCGCCCGATCGATCACTACGAGCGCCTGCTGCGCGAGGAGGGATTCCTGCTCGTGGCCGGCGTCGACGAGGCGGGGCGGGGGGCTCTGGCCGGCCCGCTCGTGGCGGCCGCGGCGATCCTGCCAGACGGGTTCGGGTGCGACGGGCTTCGGGACTCCAAGGAGCTGACGCCGGCCCGGCGCGAGGAGTGGTACGAGCGGATCACCCGCGCCGCCGTGTCGTGGTCGGTCTGCCGCGCATATCCGTCGCGAATCGACCACCGCGGCCTGCACCGGACCAACGTGTGGCTGCTGCGCCGGGCGCTCGCGGCGCTCGACGTCCGGCCCGACTTCGCGATCAGCGACGGGTTCTCGGTCCGCGGCGCGGGAGTGCCGACGCTCTCGGTCAAGAAGGGCGACGCGACCTGCGCGTCGGTGGCGGCCGCTTCGATCATCGCGAAGGTCACGCGGGACCACGCGATGGACCGGTACCACCGCCGGTTTCCACAGTACGGTTTCGACCACAACCGGGGCTACGGCACCGGCGAGCACCGGGCCGCGATCGCACGCCACGGGCCGTCGCCGATCCACCGGATGTCGTTCCGGGGCATGGACATGTACAGGAACGAGCACGCCGCGTACCTCGCGCGGTACGGGCGGGCCGACGCCGCCGACGGCGGCGCGGCCGTCGCCGCGGATACGGCCGGCGCGGCGGACGTCGACGGGCCGGAAGGAGCGGAGGCGTGAGCGACGAGGACATCGAACGATTCGAAGACGACATGGAGCTCCGCCTCTGGCGCGAGTACCGGGACGTGCTCCCGATGTTCGCGTTCGTCGTGGAGACCGAGCGGCGCTTCTACCTGGCCAACAAGGTCGACGTGCAGCCGCACGACGGACCGGGCGGGCCGTGGTTCGAGGTCGAGCTGACCGACGCGTGGGTGTGGGACATGTATCGGCCCGCACGGTTCGTCAGCCGCGTGCGGGTCGTGACCACCGGCGACGTCAACGTCGAGGAGTTGGCGCAAAAGGACATCCGACCCGACGACGCGATCGGCTGAGGCGGGAGGCGCGACGCGCGCCGGTGGCCGGACCGGGCCGTCGCGTCGGTGGCGGCGCCCAAGCTGTGGTCGCGATGGTCGCTGAAGGCGAGGGCGCTGCGACCGGGCGCCGCGGCGAGGACGCCGCCCTCCGCCGGTACACGCGGGCAGGTTACGCGCTGGTGGCGCGCAACTGGCGGTGCCGTCTCGGCGAGATCGACCTGATCCTCGCCCGCGGGGCGACGCTCGTCGTGTGCGAAGTCAAGGCGCGCCGCGGCGCCGGACTCGGCGGACCCTACGAAGCCGTCGGCGCCCGCAAGCAGGCGAAGCTTCGGATGCTCGCTGAGGCGTTCCTGGCGTCCGCGGCCGGAACGGCTCTGTCCGCGGCCGTCGCCGAGGTCCGGTTCGACGTGGCGAGCGTCATCGTCTCGGACCGCGGCGATGCCGTCCACGTCTTCGAAGACGCGTTCTAAAGGAAGTCAGGACAGGCGCGGGATCTCGTCGATGCAGGGGAACCACGTGTCGACGATTCGCTTCCAGGTGCCGTCGGCCCGCATCTCCGACAGGGTCTCGTTCACGCGGGGCCGGAGGGGGCTGCCCTTGTCGAAGACGATGCCGTACTCGTCGCCTGTGACGATCTGCCCCACGATCATCGTGGTCTTGAACTGGTGGGCGAGCGCCATGGCGACAGGCGTCGGGAACACGATCCCGTCGACCTCGCCGTCGGCGAGCGCCTGCCCCGTGGTGAAAGGGTGGTCGTACTCCTTCGGGGGATGCTCGGGCGCGATCAGATCGTTGACCCTCGCGAGGCTGGCGCCGCCCCGCAGGCCGCCGAGGACGTACGGCTTGACCTCGGCGAGCGTCTTCGCCGAGGCGAGGGGGCTCTCCTTGCGGGCCAGGAGCGCCAGATTGGCGACCATGAACGGCTCGCTGAAGTCCACGAGCTCGGCCCGTTCCGGCCTGATGGCGACGATCTGGACGGCGATGTCAAAGGGCGGGTGCTCCGCGCTGACCAGCTTGTCCCACGACATGGGCACCCACTCGACGCGGTTGCGGCCGAGCCGTCGCGCGATCGTCTCCGACAGCTCGCCGATGAACCCGCTCAGGTGCATCGCGGTCATCGTGCTCGCGACGCGCAGCACACCGGGATCGGACTGCTCCGACATACCCCCGTTCTCCTCCGGCTCGCACGAAGTGCGACCCCGGGTGCGACTCTACCCTCATTCGCCATGCGTTTTGGCCGCGTTTGCGCACGACCTGGTTCGCGCGAGTGGTCCTGGAGACGAGCGTCGTCGTACGCGCCCGGACCGTTCGCTCACCGCTCGCTTCCGCTCTCGTCCCGCGCGTCGGTGGCAGCGGGTACCGTGCGCGACGTGTACGGGCGGGTGCTCTCGGTCGCAGTCGTCGGCATTCGCGGGCGTGTCGTCTCCGTCGAGGCGCACGTCGGGCGTGGGCTGCCGACGCTTGTCGTCACGGGCCTTCCGGGTGCCGGCGTGCAGGACGCGCGGGACCGCGTGCGGCCGGCGGTCGAGAGCTCGGGCCTGACCTGGCCGCTGCGGCGCGTTGTGGTCAACCTGTGTCCGGCGAGCGTCCGCAAGGAGGGTCCGGGGTTCGACCTCCCGGTCGCGCTCGGCGTGCTCGCCGCTTCGGCGCAGGTCCCCGCCGACCGGCTGGAACGTTTCGCGTTCTGCGGCGAGCTGTCGCTCAAGGGCGAGCTGATCGCGACGCCCGGGGTGCTCGCCGTGGCGATGGCCGCCGCAGAGGCCGGACTCCAAGGAGTCGCCGTGCCGGAAGCGAACGCCGAGGAGGCGCGGCTCGTCGAGGGGCTCGAGGTGGTGGGCGCGCCGAGCCTCGCCG
>Ga0187777_10001029_pt1 | contig 18229 bp, 17 predicted proteins | sample 1015_Q2_SP5_10_M_FD_132416 | JGI IMG/M metagenome (GOLD analysis project Ga0187777, IMG submission 132416) | Tropical peat soil microbial communities from peatlands in Department of Meta, Colombia - 1015_Q2_SP5_10_MG | ecosystem: Environmental > Terrestrial > Soil > Wetlands > Peat | place... | reverse complement strand
CGGCTGGTCGCGGGCGCGGGTGACGACCGGCGGTCGGCGGCGGTCGTCGACGGGCCGTCACCCGTCGTGTACGAACCGGGCGGTCCCGGCGGGGTGTCGCTCGTCGAGCTCTGGCAGACGGGCGGGCCGCTGCGCGAGCCCGGCCAGGGCGGTGACCCGATCGGCGGCTGGGAGCTGGAGCCGCGTCACCAGGGCGTCGCGTTCCGGGCGATCGAGATGCCGCCGGGCCTCGAGATGGGGGAGGCGGGCTGGCACACCACCGACACCATCGACGTCGACATCATGATCGCCGGGCGACTCGAGCTCGCGTTGCCCGACGTCGATCCGGTCGTGCTCGGACCGGGCGACGCGGTCGTCCAGCGCTGCACGCACCACAAGTGGACGCCCGTCGGCGACGAGCGCGTGCGCTACGTCGCGGTGATGATCGCGCTCGACCACGGAGCATCCGTCGGTCGAGGCGCGCACGCGCGCCCCGAGTGACGGTTGCTCGCTAGGAGTTGCGGGCGGGCCGCTCCACGCCGGTGCGGTAGATCGCGGCGACGCTGATACCCACGAGCACCAGCACGCAGGCCATCTGCCCGTACCACCACGTGCCGAACTGGTGGTGTCCGCTGATCGGGCACGCGATCGACGCCGCGGTGGCGAGCACGGCGGCGCCGAGTGACGCGACGAGGCCGAAGCGGCGCTGCATCACGAAGCCGGTGACCATCGTGGCGAGGAGCAGGTACATGGTGATCTCGAGCAGCACGCCGATGAACGGCTCCGACTCCCGGGCGGGCGGCTCGATCGCCGCTGCGACCTGGATGAGCACGAACCAGGCGACCGCGAGCACCAGGCCGACCCGGCCGTCGACGACCTCGCCCAGCCAGGCCCGCGTGTCGGTGCGGATGGCGTCGGTGATCGACGGGTGCGGGGCGGGCGCCTCCGCTCCGAAAACCGGGGCGGCGACTTCGTCGGTGGGGGCCCTCGTCGTGACGTCCATCTCGACCATCCTCCGCATCCTCGGCATCCTCGGGATCCTCGGCCCGTTCGCTGCGGCACAGGTTATCTGTGCCGCAGCCGCTCACTCGCGCCTCGGGACGGCGTCGAGGATCGCGGCGAAGCGGCGGTCGAGCACGAGCCGGACGTCCTCGTCCGTGATCACCCAGAAGCGGTCGTGGTGGATGGCGTCGAGCACCATCGCGGCGAGCTCGGCCGGTTGCTTGGCGGTGTCGCCCGCGAGCCCGGCGCGTAGCAGGTCACGGAACGCGGTGCCGTCGTCGGTGGTGGCCTCGACGCCGAGCTCGGCGGGCCGGTTCCGGTCGCTGTCGATGACCCGAGTGGTGGTGTAGCCCGGGCAGAGGACGCTCACCCCGATCGGCGCGCCGGCCGCGGCCAGCTCGGCACGCAGTGACTCCGAGAGCGACACCACCCCGACCTTGGCGACCGCGTACGGCGCGAGGTACGCGATGCCGCTCATCAACCCCGCGGTGGACGCCGTGTTGACGACATGGCCGGGCGTTCCCTGGCGCCGCATGATCGGCACGAACGTGTGGACGCCGTGGATGGGTCCCCACAGGTCCACGCCCAGCACCCACTGCCAGTCCCCGATCGACAACCGGTCGATGGTGGTGAACGTCGACACGCCGGCGTTGTTGCACAGGATGTCGACGCCACCGAAGCGGTCGAGGGTCGCTGCCGCGAGCGCCTCGACCGACGAGAGATCCGCCACGTCAGCGAGGACGGCGTGCACGCGTCCGGCCGCGCCGGCCTCGAGCTTCCCGCGCGCCTCGTCGAGGGCGGCGGCTTCGATGTCGGCGACGACCACGCGGCACCCCGCGTCGGCGAACGCGCACGCGAGCGCGAAGCCGATGCCGCTCGCCCCGCCGGTGACGACGGCAACCTTGTCGACGAGATCGTCCATCCGAGGCTCCCTTCTCAGGTCCGGGTGAGCACGACGGTCAGCGTCCAGTCCTCGAACGGTTCGCGCTCGGGGTCGGCGGCGAAGCGTGCCGCGAGCCGAGCGAAGAAGTCGTCGACCGCACCGTCGAGGTCGCCCGCAGGGACGCCGGGCGCGAACAGGTGGTCGCGCAGGCTCGACTCGGTGAAGCCGCGCAGGAACGCCGCGTACGCCGTCCCGTACGCCTCGGCGTCGCCGTCGGAGCGCCACTTGGCCAGGTACGGGTTGGGTACGGGATCGGTGCGGCACTCGACCTCGGCGAGCACGCCGTGGACCGGCGAGCCCGGCCGCGTGAGCGGCGCGCGCGCCTCGTCGACCGTCCGCGCGTAGGCCGGCAGGATGTACTGCTCGACCGCCTTCGGATCGAGCTTCCCGTCCGCCGCCATCTCGGCGGCCACGGCCGCCATCGCGCGCAGCGACTTCCGGGCGGTGACGTTGCCCTGCCCGTCGGTGCCCACCATCTGCGCGAGGAGCCGCCCGCCGGTCGCCAGATCCGCGGCGCGGGCGGTGAGGAACGTGGTCCAGTCGGCGTCGGCCTCGGCGGCGAGCGCGGCCCGCGCGTCACCGGTGGCGTCGCAGAAGTAGAAGCCGCCGGGCACGGCCACCGTGGGCTGCGTGCGGAGCCAGTGCGCGGCGGAGAACGACATGCCGAGGTGCACCGACCGCGCCGGCGCGGACGGTGCGAAGAACGAGATCGCCGACGCGAGCGGGATGGCCGAGGGTCCGGGCACCCGCAGGTAGCTGTTCGGGGAGGACTCGACGTTGGCGAAGAGCTGGTTCCAGTCGTTGCTCGGCAGGTCGTTGTGGATCGCCACCACCGGCTGGGCCGAGTTGCGCGTGCGGACGGCTGCTACCGCGGTGTGCACGGCCACCATGGAGTTCGCGCCGGTCGAACACCCGTAGTCGGCGACGACGAACGTGTCGCCCACGCCGAGGGTCACGGCCTCCACGCACGACCGGATGCGCGCGGCGCCGGTGTCGGCGACCGCACGCTGGTACTCGGAGTGCGCGTCGTAGTCGCGCGCCATGCCCTCGGTCGCGGTCATCGGACGGCGGTCAGGGCTCGAAGCCCTCCGCGCGGAAGGGGCCGTCACGCCACTCGACCGCGGCGCGGATGCCCTCCGCCCGCATGACCCGGCCGAACTCGCCGGCGGCGGGGCGCATCCGCCCGCTGAGCGTGTGCCACGGGACGCCTGCCTGCAACGCGGTCCGGATGCCCATGATCTCGTAGGCCTGGTTCACCGCGAGCTTGTTGGCGGCGAGGAGGTCGGGTGCGACCTGCGAGAGGGGCCGGAGCTCGCGCATCACCTCCTCTTCGAGCCGGTCGGCCGGGAAGCTCTTCGCCACCCAGCCCATCCGCGCCGCCTCGGCGCCGCTCACCGAGTTCCCGGTGAGCTGGAGGTACTTGGCGTGCGCCATCGACAGCTTCCACGGGAAGTAGACGACGTCGGGCGAGCTCATCCCGCGCATGGGCGGGTAGCCGATGACGGCGTCGTCGGCGACGAACGCGATGTCGCACATCGACATGAGCTCGCTGCCGCCGGCCAGGCAGTAGCCGTGCACCTTGGCGACGACCGGCTTGAGCAGGTCCCAGATCGTCATCCAGTCGCGGATGCAGCTCCGCGCGAACTGGTCGGTCCATGACTCGAACGTCTCCGACGCCACCCACCCCGCCGGAGCGTCGTCGGGGTTGCTGACCCCGATGCTGATGTCGTAACCGCTGCAGAAGGACGAGCCGGCGCCGTCGACGAGTACCACGGTCACGTCGTCGTCGGCCTCGGCGCGCCGGAGGGCGTCGACGAGCTCGCGCCGGAGCGTGAAGTCGAGGGCGTTGCGCTTCTCCGGTCGGTTGAGCGTGATCCGCGCCAGGCGGTCGCCGGTCGCGTAGAGGATCGACTCGTAGTCGGACACGCCGCGCAGGTTACGTGCCGAAGGGCCGGTCGCCCGCGACCGTGGTGCGGTGCATGAAGCGCCGGTGGCCGGTGAAGTCGGCCATTGCCATGTGCTGGAGGCACCGGTTGTCCCACATCGCGACGTCGCCGACCTCCCACTGCCAGCGCACCGTGAACCCGGGCTGCACCGCGTGCTCGAACAGGAAGTCGAGGATCGGCTTCGACTCGTGGCGGGCGAACCCGACGAGGTCGACGGTGTACTGCGCGTTCACGAACAGCGCGGGGTGGCCGGTCTCGGGATGGACGCGGACGACGGGGTGGTGCTCGTGGCCCTCGGCGGCGTCGCTGGTGTGCACCGTCATCCCGGTGAAGGTGTCGTGCAGCCGCTGCATCTTCGTGGAGTAGGCGTTCACGGCGCTGTGCACGCCCTGCAGGCCCGAGAGCATCGCCTGCATGCCGGTCGACAGCGACGCGAACGCCAGCGCCTGGTTCGCCCAGATGGTGTCGCCACCGTACGGCGGAACTTCGAGCGCGTGCAGGATCGAGGCGAACGGTGGCTCGGGGAGGAAGGAGAAGTCCGAGTGCCACAGACTCCCGAACGTGTAGCGCTGCGCCTCCGACGCCTCGCGGATGACCGCGATCACCTCGGGGTGGTCGGTGACCGGTTCGATGAAGGGCACCGGGCTGAAGGGCCCGAAGCGGCGACTGAACGCGACCTGCTCCTGCGGCGTGAGCGACTGGCCACGGAAGAACACCACGTGGTGGTCGAGGACGGCCCGCCGCACCTCCGCGATCACGTCGTCGTCGAGGTCGCGCGACACGTCGACGCCGCCGATCACCGCCCCGCCCGGCCCCGCCACCTGCTCGACGGTGACCCGACGGTAGCGGTGCCCTTCGGGGGCGGCCGCGACGGGCACGAGGGTCGAGGTGGTCACGACCCGAAGTTCGACGGTTCCTGCGCGCCGCCCTGGCTCGGGCATCCCGTGCACGGGTACTGCGGCGGCAGGTCCTTCGCCGGCGACTTCGAGTAGGACACGACGTTCGACGAGAGGTGCTGGAAGAACTTGGGCTCGCCCTTCGGCCAGGTCTGCAGCGTGTACCGCTTGCCGCCGTCGAGGTACTCGTAGTTGCCGGTCCCCTTGTTGCCGAGGATGTTGCCGAGCCCCTCGGCCTTGGGGTCCCACCACACGAGCGCGAAGTCCTTCGGCCCGAGCAGCGCGTACTCGGGGTACCCGAGACCGAGGTCGCCGACCTTGTTGCCCTGCGTGGTCACCTGGCCCTGGAACGCACCCCCGCTCCCGGGTTGGGAGAACTCCCCGTCGCGGAAGCTCGTGGGTGTGAGCTTGGGCCCGGCCAACATGATCCCCTGGTTGAGGAAGTAGACGGCGGGCATCCCGCCCGAGTAGGTCGTGGCCTTGTTGGTGCCCCAGTACCAGTTCACGACGTTCTCGGCGGTGACCGCGCCGGCGTTGTCGGACGCGTACGGCGCAAACCACGACATGCCGAACGCGTGGGCCCACTGGTCCGGGTCGTACTGCGCGGCGAACAGCGTCAGCTCCTGGTAGGCCCAGCCCGTCATCACCCACTCGGGGTGGTAGTCGTTGGCGGTTGCCGCCTTCGTCATCGGGGCGATGATCGACGTGCTCGCCATGAGCACCACCGACGTCACGCCGGCGCTCTTCAATTTCGCGACGATGACCGGTGCCTGGTCCTGCGCGGCCGACTGGATGGCCGAGGTCGACGTGTCGGCCGGCGCGGTGTAGGCGGCCTCGACTGCCGGCTTCGCCACCCCCTGCTTCGCCAGCTCGGCGTTGAACTTGTCGGTGTTGAACTCGTCGCCGGTGACGACGGAGCTCTGGAACACCACGCCGAGTTTCCGCGTCTCCTTCTGGAACGACGGATCACCGGCCCACTGGGCCTTGTGGTTCGCGATCTCCCTCCCCAGCCAGGTCGCCACGTTCTTGGCCTGGAGGTCGGCGTCCTGGCCGGTGAAGCGGTACGGCTGCTGGGCGAGGTTGGCCTGCTGGGTCCCGCTGCCCCACGGCAACGGGATCTTGCGCTTGGCGATCTCGTTGGAGAACACGTTGCCGCCCGCGATGTTCAGCACCGCGAACGGCTTCATCGCCGCGACCGCCACCGCGTCGGCCCGCTGCGAGGCCTCGTCGGTGCCGGAGTAGGTCACGAACTTGTAGTCGATCTTGCGGCCCCACAGCTCGTAGCGGCCGTCGAGCGCGGTCTGCGCGTCGAGGACCGCGTCCTGGATCGTGCCCGGCTTGCCCGTCGACCGGTTGAGCGGCGGTTGGCCTCCCGGCGGCGCCTTCTGGATGTCGACCGGCGGGAGGTACACGACCACCTTGATCGAATCCTTCGTGACGCCCTGGTACGTCGCGCCGCCGTTGTCAGCACCCTTCGGCCACGGCTTCACGCACACCGATGCCAGGTACGCGGGGATCTTGATGCGCCCGGTCGTGGGGTCGCACAGCGGGCCGTTCAGCGCCGCCTTCGTCCCGATTCCCGCGTCCCCGTTCGTGGCAGCGCCGGCGGACGGGGCGGGGACCGCGACGAGCGCGGCGCCGGCGACGGCGAACACGGCGAGCGAGTGCGCGAACGTGCGCGCAGTGCACGGACTGGTCATCGGGCCCCCCCGTCTCCGCAGCCGTTTGCCCGGAGGCTAACGCGCGGCTGCGGCACGCGTCGGTCGCCCTTCGGCGCCGCTACCAGCCGTTCCAGTGGATGGTCGCGCCCGACGCGACGCGGTCCGCGGGGCGAAACGTCGTGCCGACGGTGTGCGCCACGGGGAACAGGCCCGCTTGGGTGACGTCCTCGTAGGGGATGCCGAGGAGGGCGGCCATCTCCTGCTCGCGGTGCAACGTGAGTGTCGTCCACGCGCTGCCCATGCCCTTGGTGCGCAGCGCGAGCACGAAGCTCCAGATCGCAGCCGTCGAGACGCCCGTCGATGGTGGGCACCACGAGCAGCGGGACCTCGTGGAGGTGCTCGCGCAGGTAGAAGACGGAGTCGGCGATCTCGCGCTGGCGGTCCTGCACTTCGTACGCGACCGCGGTGCCCTCGGCGCGTTGCTGCGCCGAGCGGGCGATGTGGTCGTCCATCGCGGCGCGGTAGACGTCGGCCATCGCCGCGCGCGTGGCCGGGTCGTCGACGAGCACCCGGTTCCACATCTGCTGGTTGGAACCGTTCGGTGCCTGGAACGCGACGCGGAGGCAGTCCTCCACCTCGGCGCGCTCGACCCCTCGCGTCAGGTCGAGTCGCTTGCGGACGGTGCGTCTGGTCGTGAGGACCTCCCGTGCGTCCACGCGGTCGACGCACAACGTTTCCGCGTCCCCGTATCCTGACCAGCCTGTGGCGCGGCTGCTCATCGTCCATCACACGACGTCGCCGTCGTTGCACGCGATGTTCGAGGCCGCGCGCGACGGCGCCACCGATCGTTCGATCGCGGGTGTGGAGGTCGTGGTGCGCCCCGCGCTCACCGCGACGGCCGTCGACGCGCTCGAGGCCGACGGCTACCTCCTGGGCTCGCCGGCGAACCTCGGGTACCTCGCCGGCGCGATGAAGCACTTCTTCGACCAGATCTACTACCCGTGTCTCGACGCCACGGTCGGCCGACCGTTCGGCGCGTACCTGCACGGCAACAACGACACCGCGGGCGCGCTGAAGGCGCTCGACGTGATCACCACCGGGTTGCGCTGGCGGCGGGCCCAGGCGCCGGTCGAGGTCGTCGGGGAGCCGACCAGCGGCGACCTCGCCGCGTGCCGCGAGTTGGGCGCCGCGCTCGCCGCCGGCCTGGTGCTCGAGGAACGTTAGAGTCGGCCGCCGAGCGAGGAGAGGCGCGCGCGATGACCGCAACCAGCATCACCTCGGCGCAGGTTCGGGCACAGGTCGGCCACCCGATCATCGACGCCGACGGCCACTTCGTCGAGGTCGGGCCGCTCTTGCACGACGAGATCGTCGGTCACCTCGAGGAAGTCGGTGGCGCCGCCCTCCGCGAGCGGTTCCTCGCGAGCACTGCCCGCGCGCTCGACACGTCCTCGGCCCTCGGGAACCGTTCCGACCTCTCGGTGCGCGCGCAGTGGCGTTCGATGCCGTCGTGGTGGGGATGGCAGACGCACAACGTCCGTGACCGCGCGACCGCGCATCTCCCCGCGCTCCTCTACGAACGCCTCGACGAGCTCGGCATCGACTTCACCATCCTCTACCCCTCGATGGCGCTCGGCTACTTCGAGACGACCGATGTCGAGCTCTCGTCGGCCGTGTGCCGCGCGGTGAACCGCGCCAACGCGCGGGCGTTTGCGCCCTACCGCGACCGGTGCACGGTGGGCGCGATGGTCCCGATGAACACGCCGGAGCAGGCCATCGCCGAGGCCGAGTACGCAGTTCGGGAGCTGGGCGCGAGGTCGTTGCTCGTCGCCGAGCACGTGAGGCGGCCGGTGGGCGTCGACGGCTACCGCCTCGACAACTTCGGGATCGACAGCGACTACGACTACGACCCGTTCTGGGCGAAGTGCGTCGAGCTCGGCGTAGCGCCGGTGGTGCACAGCTCGTTGCAGTCGCACCGGGTCACGCGGTCGATCTCGAGCTACGTCTACAACCACATCGACGGGCTCTCCGCCGCCCACGAATCGCTGTGCAAGGCGCTGTTCCTCGGCGGCGTGACCCGCCGGTTCCCCGCGTTGCGCGTCGGCTTCCTCGAAGGCGGCGTGGCCTGGGCGTGCGAGCTGTTCGCCGGGCTCGTCGGCCACTGGGAGAAGCGGAACGGCGACGAGATCTGGCAACTCGACCCCGACCGCCTCGACGTCGACGCGCTCGTCGACTACTTCGGTCGCTACGGCGACGCCGAGGTCGTGGCGCGTCTCGACGAGATCCGCGCCTATTTCTCGAGGCCGGCGGCACGACCTGCTGTCGTCGACGAATTCGTCGCCTGCGAGATCGAGTCCGCCGACGACCTGCGCGCGCTGTTCGTGCCGCACTTCTACTTCGGCTGCGAGGCCGACGACCCGCTGGTCGCGTGGGCGTTCCGCGACGACGTGAACCCGCTCGGGGCGCGCATGCGCCCGATCCTGGGCTCCGACATCTCGCACTGGGACGTCCCGGACATGACGGAGCCGGTGGCGGAGGCGTTCGAGCTCGTCGAGCGGGGCGTGATCACGGAGGCCGACTTCCGCGAGCTCACGTTCACGAACCCGGTGCGCATGCACGCCGGCGCGAACCCGTCGTTCTTCGTGGGCACCGTCTGCGAAACGGCCGCGCGCGACACGCTGGCCGAGGACGGTGGTTCGGGATGACGGAACGTCCGGCGCGACCGCTCCGTTCCGTGCTCTTCGCGCGGGGTGACGACCCGGAGTCGCTCGAGAAGGCCACGGCTTCGGGGGCCGACTCGATCGTCGCCGACCTCGAGGAGCCACGTACGCCGTACTCCGAGGCCGATCGCGAGCGCGGACGCGCGGTGGCCCGCGCGTTCTTCGACGCGCAACCGGCGGGCGGCCGTACCCTCCTCTTCGCCCGCGTGCAGCCGTGGTCGACCGGCCAGACGCTGAAGGACCTGCGCGCGGTGATGGGCCCCAGCCTCGGCGGCGTGCTCGTCCCCAAGATCCAGAGCCCCACCGACGTGCACGCGATCGACGCACTCGTCACGTGCACGGAGGTCGAGTTCGGAGTCGAGCGGGGGAGCGTCGCGCTGTACCCGATCCTCGAGACGGCGGACGCGATCCGGCTCGCCTACGAGATCGCGACGGCGTCGGCGCGCGTCGCCTACATGGGCGGCGCGATCTCGCGCTTCGGCGACATCCACCAGGCAGTCGGGTTCCGGTGGACGGCCGACGGCGAGGAGACGCTGTTCCTGCGCTCGAAGGTGCTGATCGACGCGCGCGCGGCCGGCATCCGGTACCCGATCAGCGGCATGTGGGGCGGCGACCGCGACGATCTCGACGGGCTGCGTACGTTCGCGGTGAAGCTGCGCAACCTCGGCTACTACGGGATGATGCTCGGAGACCCCGTGTACATCCCGGTGGTGCACGCCGTGTTCACGCCCACGCCGGCCGATGTCGCGTACTGGCAGGACCTCGACCGGCTCGCGACCGAGGCCGAGCGCGCCGGCACGGGGCCGATCGTGTACGGCGACCCGAACCAGGGCGAGGGGCACGTCGTGCACATCGCGCACGTCGGCTCCGCGCGCAGGAACCTCGCCTGGGCGCGCGACCTCGGCGTGATCTGACCCCGAACCGACCGTTCACGAGCAGGAGGAACCATGGGCGAGTGGACACGGGAGGAGCTCCAGCGGGCGCACGACCACTACGCGGAGGTCGCGGCGGGGGCGGCGGCGAGCGGCAACTGGCGCCCCTGGGCCGACCTCTTCACCGAGGACGCGGTCTACCTCGAGCACCACTTCGGGCGATTCGTCGGGCGAGAGGCGATCTACGAGTGGATCTCGAACACGATGGCCGAGTGGCCGAACTCCGAGATGAAGTCGTTCCCGCACGCGTGGTGCGTGTGCGACGAGGAGCGCGGGTGGTGGATCTGCCGGATCGAGAACGTGTTCGACGACCCGGGCGGGGGCGAGGAGTTCCAGGAGCACAACATCACCGTCCTCCACTACGCGGGCGACGACCAGTGGTCCTACGAGGAAGACGCGTACAACCCCGCCAACTTCGAGACGACCGTACGGGGCTGGCTCGACGCCAAGCGCCGGCACGCGAACGAGGAGTGACCGTGACCCGGGGGCTTCCGTCCCCGGGGGGCGACGACTACGGAGGCGGCGGACCCGACCTGAGCCCGATCAGCGGTTCGGCGACCGGTGACCGCTCCTCGATCTCGGGCGGTTCGTAGGGGTCGGGTGTCGTGCTCGCCATGTCACTCCTCCGGGCTCCAGGCCACGCCGATGTTGCGCGGCCATGGTGCCACGGATCGGTCACCGGCGCTCGCTCTCCACGCTCCAACGCGATGTTGCAGCCTCCACGGCCGGCGATCGCGGCGCGACGGGTTGGAGGTCGTGCCGAGTTGCCGCATCTCGGCCCGCACGCCGCACCCCGAACACCTCGGAGTCTGCCGTCACACACGTGGGTGAGCTCCGAGATGCTCGCGGCGAGACCATCGCCTCTAGCCTGGGCGGGCGATGTGCGGTGTGAGTGGGTTCTGGGGTCCGCCGGACCGCGCGCTGCTGGAGGCGATGACCGCGGCCCAGGTGCACCGGGGCCCCGACGACCTCGGGTTCCTGGAGACCGCCGTCGCCAGCCTCGGGTTCCGCCGCCTCAGCATCATCGACCTCGCCGGCGGCCACCAGCCGATGAGCACCGACGACGGGCTCGTGCACATCTCCTACAACGGCGAGGTCTACAACTTCCGTGAGCTCCGGGCCGAGCTCGAGGCGCTCGGCCACGAGTTCCACACCACGTGCGACACCGAGGTCCTGCTGCACGCCTACGCCGAGTGGGGCACGGAGTGCTTCGCCCGGTGCAACGGCATGTGGGGCGTGGCGCTGCTCGACGAGCGGGGCGACCGACCCCGGCTCGTGCTCGCCCGTGACCACTTCGGCATCAAGCCGATGTACTACGCACCGCACGGCGACCGCGTGCTGTTCGCCTCCGAGATCAAGGCGATCCTGCAGGACCCGACGTTCCCACGGCGCGTCGACGAGCAACGAATGTACGAGTACCTCGCGTACGGGCTGTTCGACCACACCGAGGCCACGTTCTTCGACGGCGTGCGCACGGTGCCGGCGGCCGCGTACGCGATCGTCGACGACGAGGGTGTCCGCGTCGAGCGCTACTGGCAGCCCGTGCTGTCGGAGGACGGTTCCGGTGACCCCGCAGAGTTCCGGGCGGTGTTCGAGCGGGCCGTCGAGCGGCGGCTGGTCGCCGACGTGCCCGTCGGCATCTGCCTGAGCGGCGGGCTCGACTCGTCGTCGATCTGCACGGTGATGGCCCGCCAACTCGAGGAGCACGTGCCCGACTCGGTGTCGCTCGGTGACCGGCTCCAGACCTTCTCGGCGGTGTTCCCGGGCGATCCGATCGACGAGACCCACTACATCGACGCGGTGCTCGGCGTGACCGGTGCCGCCACCAGCCGGTGTGAGCCCACGGCCAAGGACTTCGTGCGGGAGATGGAACCGTGGGTGTGGCACATCGAGGAGCCGATGGTGTCGAGCGCGCCGTTCGCGATGTGGATGGTGATGCGGCTCGCGCGCGAGAAGGTCACCGTCACGCTCGACGGCCAGGGCGGCGACGAGTTGCTCGGCGGGTACGACCACTACCCGTACGTCTACCTGCGCGAGCTCCTGAAGCAGCGGCGCTACCGGACGTTCGCGCACGAGGCGTGGCGGTCGCGCGACGTGGTCGGGCCCCTGATCCGTCGCCGGCTCCGGCAACGCCGCCATCCCGTGCCCGTGCGCGACCTGCTGCGGCCGGAGTTCGCCCGGTCGAAGCGAGCCCCCGTCGACGACCGCGTCGACGACGACCTGAAGCGGCGGTTGCTCCAGGACTTCACGACGTACTCGCTGCCCCCGCTCCTGCGTTACGAGGACCGGGCGTCGATGGCGCACTCGCTCGAGGCGCGGTTGCCGTTCCTCGACCAGGAGCTCGTGGAGCACATCCTCGCGTTGCCGCCGCACGCGATCATCGAGCACGGCTGGAACCGGCGGGCACTGCGCGAAGGCCTGCGCGACACCCTGCCCGAGATCGTCTACACGCGCCGCAAGAAGATCGGTTTCACCACGCCGGAGTTCCGTTGGTACCGGCGCGAGCGCGCGGTGCTCAACGGCTTGCTGAACTCGCCGAGCTTCGCCAGCCGACCGTACTGGGACGCGCCCGCGGTCGCACAGGCGTTCCGCCGTGCCTGCAACGGCGAGGTGGAGGAGTCGATGTTCTTCTGGCGTGCCATCAACGCCGAGGTCTGGATGCGGATCTTCTTCGACGACGGGGCCACCACGCTCGACGGCGACAGCTACCGCGCCGGCTTCGTCGCGCGGGGCGACCGGTGGTTCGCGCGCGGCAAGCCCTACGCCGAGGAGCTCCTGCGCCGTGCGCGACCGAACGCCGGTAACCCGCTGTTCCTGCACGTCGACGACGACGTCTACGCGCGGATCCCGCTGCGCTCGCGCGTGATCGCGCCGGGCGACGACGTGGTCGACGCCATCCTCGACGCTGCCGAGGGGGTGACGGGCATCGCCGACGCCGACCTCGTGCTCGTGAGCGAGAAGGCGCTGTCGATCAGCCAGGGCAACGCGCTGCCGGTGGCCGAGATCGCCACCTCACGCGCGGCCCGCCTGCTGTCGCGGTTCGTGAGCCGGAGCCCGGTCGGTGTCGGCCTCGGGCACCCGGCCACGATGCAACTCGCCATCGACGAGGTCGGCCTGGGCCGCATCCTCCTCGCCGCAGTCGCCGGTGCCGTGACGCGGCCGTTCGGGTTGCACGGCGTCTTCTACCGCGTGGCGGGTGGGCGGGTGAACGCGATCGACGGCCCGTCGGCCGCCAACCTGCCGCCCTACGACACGTGGGCGTGCAAGGCGCCGAGCGACTGCGAGGGCGAGGTGCGCCGCATCGCGAGCAGCATCGCGGCGCGCAGAGGCCGCAAGGTCGACGTCGCCGTCATCGACGCCAACGACCTGGCCGCCGAGGTGTTCGCGACGACGCCCGGTGTCGACCCCGACACCGTGCTCCGACTCGTCGTCGACAACCCGCTCGGCCAGTCGGCCGAGCAGACACCGTTCGGCCTGGTGCGCAGGGTTGGCTGACGCCGCCGCGTTCGTGCCGCGCAAGCGCGCGGAGGTCTGCCTCGACGCGCTGCGCGCGAACACGTCCGCCGTGGTCGGGCACGTCGGCGCCGGCGTGCAGGTGATGGCGATGGTGAAGTCGAACGGCTACGGCCACGGGCTGGGCAACGCGGCGCAGGCCGCGGTCGACGGCGGCGCGACCTGGCTCGGGGTCGCGTCGTCGGTGGAGGCGCTCGACGTGGTGCCGCTCGGTGTGCCGGTGCTGATCGTGGGCCGCAGCGACCCCGGCAGCCACGACGCGCTCGTCGCCGCCGGCGTCCACACCACCGTGTACGACGGTGAAGGCGTCGAGGCGACAGCCGACGCTGCGGGCCGGGTCGGTCGCCGCGCGCGCGTCCACGTGAAGGTCGACACGGGTATGGGACGCCTCGGCGTGCAACCCGAGGGGCTCGAGGAGCTGCTCGCGCTGCTCGTGAAGCACGTCGACCTCGAGCTCGCGGGTGTCTTCACCAACTTCGCCGATTCCGACGGTCCCGACCTCGGCTTCACCGAGGAGCAGCACGCGCGGTTCGTCGACGCGGTCGCGACTGTGCGAGCGGTCGCGCCCGAGGCGCTCGCGCACTGCTCGAACACCGGGGCCATCCTGCGCGCCCCCCACATGCACCACGACCTCGTGCGCCCGGGGCTGGCGCTGTACGGCTACGCGCCCGACACCGCCTCGGGCGTCGTCGAGCTGCGGCTCGCCATGACCATGCTCGCCCCGGTGACCCAGGTGAAGACGGTGCCGGCCGGTGCACAGGTGGGGTACGGACGCACGTGGACCGCGCGCGTACCGACACGCGTGGCGACGGTCGCGGCGGGCTACGCCGACGGTGTGCTGCGCGCGCTCTCGAACGCGGGCGTCGTGCTCGTGGAGCGGCACCGGTGCCCGATCGTGGGCCGGGTCAGCATGGACCAGCTCTGCGTCGACGTGAGCGCGGTCGACGCCGACGTGCGGCCGGGCGACGACGTGGTGCTCTTCGGCGAGCGTGACGGTGCGCGTCTCGGTGCCGACGAGGTGGCCGTCGCTGCGGGCACCATCGAGCGCGAGATCCTCACGGCCGTGCCCGACCGCATCCCCCGCGTCGTCCGCTGACGCGGGTAGACAGTCCAAGACACGGAACTTGCGTCAGCCAGCGACCCTATAGGTCGCTCGTCGACGCAACTTCGGGGGGGACGGACGAGAGGGTGGGTCGATGACCGACGCCGAGCTGCGCAAGGCGGCGCTCGCGGTGCTGCGCAAGAACCGGCACGGCGCGTACACCGTCCCCGCGATCGGGCTCTACCCCTACCAGTGGTGTTGGGACACCGGGCCGATCGTGCTCGGGTGGGCGTCGGTGGGGGAGTGGGACCACGCGTGGGGCGAGGTCGACCGGCTCTTCTCCGCCCAGTGGCCGTCGGGCATGGTGCCCCACATCGTGTTCTGGGAGGAGAGCCCCGACTACTTCCCGGGGCCCGACGTGTGGGCCACCGGGCGTCAACCGCCCACCACGGGACTCACGCAGCCACCGCTGCCGGTGAGCGCGGCCGCGCGTCTCTTCGCCGCCGACCCCGACGCGGCGCGCGCGCGTGAGCGCCTGAGCCTGCTGTGGCCGCGGCTCGTGGCGTGGCTCCGGTGGATCGAGCGCGCCCGCACCGGCCCGCACCTCGCCGCGGTGGTCGTCCACCCGTGGGAATCGGGGATGGACAACTCGCCGGCGTGGGACGAGCCCCTCGCGGCCACGCCCCAGGCGAGCCACCGGCACCTCGAGCGGCGTGACACCGCGACGGTGTCGGCGAAGCAGCGACCGTCCACCCTCGAGTACCGCCACTACCTCGGCATCGTGAACGCGCTCAAGAAGAAGCAGTGGGACACCGAGCACCAGGTCGACGACAGTCCCTTCGCCGTCGAGGATCCCGCGTTCACCGCCATCACCGCGCGCGCGGCATCGGACCTCGCCGAGATCGCCGACGCGGCGGGGCAGGACGCGAGCGACGTGACGCGCATCGCCACCCAGGCGCGTGCCGGTCTCGCCGGGCTCTGGGACGACGAGCTCGGCTGGTACCGGGCGTACGACGTGCGCGCAGGCAAGCCGACCGGCCCTGCCACCGCGAGCGGCCTCGTCGCGCTGTACGGCGGTGTCGACGGCGCGCACGCGCAGAAGATGGTCGGGCGCCTCGCGAGCTGGTCGGACGCGGTGAAGTACTCCGTGGCCTCCTCCGACCCGCACGGCGCGGGCTTCGACCCGATTCGCTACTGGCGCGGGCCCGTGTGGGTTCTCGTGAACTGGCTGGTGGCCGACGGGCTCCGCAACGCGGGGCTCACCCACGAGGCCGAGCGGCTCCGCACCGAGACGCGCGCCCTCGTCGAGCAGGGCTTCACCGAGTACTACGACCCGCGCGACGGCACCGGCATCGGCGGTCAGGGGTTCTCGTGGAGCGCGGCCCTCACCCTCCACTGGCTCACGGAGCCGGAGCCGCCCCCGGATCGCTAGCCGCATCCTCGAGTTCGTGCTCGAACTCGTCGACCGACTCGATCGGCATCGTGTGGCGCGCGCGGCGCCGCCACATCTGGACCGCGACGAGCGCGAACGTGATCGGTGTGAGGTACCACTGGTACTGCCCCACGAAGTCGGCGACGTCGTGCAGCGGCGCGGCCAGGAGGTCGCCGAGGAAGAACACCGCGGTGACCTTCGCCAGCGTGCCCGCGACCGCGAGCGGGAAGAACAGGCGGGCGCGCATGCCCGTGGCGCCGGCCATCACGCTCACGAACAAGTGTGGGCTCCAGAGGACGAGCGGGTGCGAGAAACGGCGGAACAGGCGCTCCGACTGTGGGACGATCTTCGACGTCGGGCCGAGCTTGCGCTCCGCCCACCGGAGCGCGCTGTCGCCGTAGCGGTGGCCGAAGGAGTAGTAGAGAGGCGCGAGCAGCAGCACGCGCCCGATCGTCAGCCCGAAGAAGACGCCCGCGGAGACGAGCGGTTCCGCGAGCAGCATCCGCGTCGTGCTGCTGCTGAGCACGAGCAGAGTCCACGGCGCCTCGCTGAGCAGCGTCGGCCACAGGGCTCGCGCCACCTGCGCGCCGGTGAAGACCAACGCGATCGGAAGCAGGAACAGCGTGAGGCGCGCGCGGCTCGACAGCCGAGCCGGCCGAACGACGGTGCCCTCCACCGCCGTATCTTCGCACGTCGCTACATCGAGACGGCTGTCGTGCGCGGTACCCTGCGCGACGCATGACCACCGTGGACACCGATCGGTTGCTCGAGCTGGCCGACACGGATCCCGACGCGATTTACAGCCTGTTCGAGCGGCACGGGTGGGGCGACGGCTTGCCGCTCGTGCCGCCGACGCCCGAACGCGTGGATCGCATGCTCGAGCGTGCCGACGGCGACCCCGACGAACCGCTCGGCGTGCTGGCCCCTCGCGCAGGCGTGGTGACGCGGCGCATCGTCGCCGTGAACGCGGTGCTTGCCGGGTGCCCACCCGACGTGTTCCCCGTGGTGCTCACTGCGGTCCGCGCGCTCACCCATCCCGACGTGAACATCCGTGGTGTGAACGCGACCACCCACCCGGTGGCGCCGCTGCTCATCGTGTCGGGCGACGTCGTCAAGCAGTGCGGGTTCAACGCCGGTACCGGCGCCTTCGGCCCCGGGAACCGTGCGAACGCGACCGTCGGACGCGCAGTGCGGCTCGTGCTGCTGCACGTGGCCGGTGCCCGCCCCGGATCCGGTGACGCCTCGAGCCAGGGCCAACCCGCGAAGTACAGCTACTGCGTCGCCGAGAACGCCGACGACTGCCCCTGGGAGTCGTACCCGAGGAGCCGCGGGGTCGACGTGCCGAGCGCCGTGACGGTGCACTGTGGTGAAGGGCCGCACAACGTCCACGACATGGAAGCCGAGGGCGATCCCGCGTTGATCCTCGACAAGATCGCGTCGGCGATGACGTCGCTCGGCATGAACAACGCGTGCATCAGCATGGGTGAATTCTTCCTCGGGCTCGGGCCCGAGCACGCACGCACGCTCGCGTCTCATGGCCTCACGCGCTCCGACATCGCGTCGTACCTGTTCGACCACGCGCGATTGCCCGCGCGTGTCTTCCGCCGACACTTCGAGGAGCGCGCGTGGGCCGAGTGGATGAAGCTCGCCGCGCCCGACGACCTGCTGCCCATGACCGGCCATCCCGACCACATCCAGGTGTTCGTGGTCGGGGGTCCGGGAAAGCACAGCTCGCTGATCCCGTCGTGGGGCATGACGAAGAGCGTGACCCTCCCGGTCAGCGGATAGGAGCTTGCGATGACCCTCGTCTACCGTCCCGACGGCGACATCGGGCAGGAGCCCGCGACGCTGGCGCCGTCGCCCGGCTCGCTCGCCGGGCTGCGCATCGCGGTCCTCGACAACGGCAAGCCCAACGCGGCGTTCGTCATGACGCGCCTCGCCGAGGCGCTCGCGGGACGTGCCGGCGCGCAGGTCGTCGCGGTGCGCAAGAAGGGCCCGCGCGGAGAGTCGGCGAACGCGGCGATCCCGTGTGATCCGGAGATCTTCGACCTCGTGGTGAGTGAAGCCGACGTGGTGATCACGGGCACCGCCGACTGCGGGAGCTGCACCGCGTACAGCGTGTACGACGGCATCGAGCTCGAGAAGGCCGGGCGACCTGCGGTGGTG
>Ga0187777_10001028_pt1 | contig 18236 bp, 18 predicted proteins | sample 1015_Q2_SP5_10_M_FD_132416 | JGI IMG/M metagenome (GOLD analysis project Ga0187777, IMG submission 132416) | Tropical peat soil microbial communities from peatlands in Department of Meta, Colombia - 1015_Q2_SP5_10_MG | ecosystem: Environmental > Terrestrial > Soil > Wetlands > Peat | place... | reverse complement strand
GTTTCGGACGATTCCGACGTTGTGTTGCATCAACTCCTGCAAATCGCGTTGAACGGCGTAGGGATTTTCACCGGTATCGTGCTCAAATGGTTTGAGCGCTTCGCGCGACGCGATGTTGATTTGCCCTTCGTCGATTGTCCCCAATTGGTTGTCACGCGAGTAACGCGCCGCAAATTCGCCTGCGCGTTTTCCAAACACCAACAGATCGGACAGCGAATTCCCGCCCAGTCGATTCGCGCCGTTGATTCCTGCAGCACATTCGCCGGCCGCGAACAATCCGGACACACGGGACATTTGGGTATTGGGGTCGACGTGAACACCGCCCATGATGTAATGCGTTGTCGGCCCGACTTCCATCGGCTCCTTTGTAATGTCGATATCTCCGAGCGCCTTGAATTGGTGATACATGCTCGGCAGCTTGCGTTTGATATGCTCTTCCGCGTTCGGAATTTTTTCTTTGATCCATGAAATATCAAGATAGACCCCACCGTGCGGAGTTCCCCGCCCCTCTTTGATCTCGCGCACAATGCAGCGCGCGACGTGATCACGCGTGAGTAATTCCGGTGGCCGCCGCGCATTTTTGTCTCCCGTGCAATAACGCCAGCCTTCGTCCGGATTGTCGGCCGTCTGCGCGCGGTAGTTTTCCGGAATCGCATCGAACATGAAGCGCTTGCCTTCCTTATTCGTGAGAATTCCGCCCTCGCCGCGTACGCCTTCGGTCACCAGCATTCCGCGCACACTCGGCGGCCAGACCATTCCGGTCGGATGAAATTGAATGAACTCCATGTCGATCAATTCCGCGCCGGCATGATACGCAAGCGCGTGGCCGTTGCCGGTGCAGTCCCAGCTGTTACTCGTGATCTTGTAGGCTTTGCCGATTCCGCCGGTAGCGAGGACGATCGCTTTGGCGCGAAAGATTTTGAACCGGCCGCGCTCGCGATCGTATCCGAACGCCGCCGCGATTCGACCGCGGTCTTTCAGCAGGGTTAGAACACAGACTTCCATGTGCACATCGATCCCGCGATGAACGCCGTGGTCCTGGAGGGTGCGGATCATTTCCAACCCAGTGCGGTCACCGACGTGGGCGAGCCGGGGGTATTTGTGGCCGCCGAAGTTGCGCTGGAGAATCCTGCCGTCGTTGGTGCGATCGAACACCGCACCCCAGGCTTCGAGCTCACGGACGCGCGCAGGGGCTTCCTTCGCGTGTAGTTCGGCCATTCGCCAGTTGTTGACGTATTGGCCGCCGCGCATCGTGTCGGCGAAATGGACTTCCCAGTTGTCGCGATCATCAACGTTGGCCAGCGCAGCCGCGATTCCACCCTCAGCCATCACGGTATGCGCTTTGCCGAGAAGACATTTGCAAACCATTCCGACCGAGACGCCGGCTGCTGACGCTTCAATCGCCGCCCGCAACCCGGCGCCACCGGAGCCGATGATCAGAACGTCGTGTGTGAACGTTTCGTATTCGGCCATCGACTAAAAAATTCGCCAGTCGTGCCAAATGCCCATCGAGCAAAGGCGCACGTAAAGATCGGAAAAGCCGACCCAGAACAGACTCAGCCATGCCCACATCATGTGGCGGCGATTCAAACAGCTCACGCACGTATAAGCGCGGTTGGATACCTTTGACTCGGAAAGTTGATCGAGAAAACCGCCCACAAGATGTCTCAACGAATGGCAACCGAAGGTGTAACCACCCAAAAGATAAACATTTCCCGCCAGCACGAGCGTGCCGACGCCAATGCCGAACGAAGTTTCCCCTGTGGTTGGATCGACGAACCAAAGCGCTTTCCAAACATCGTAGCCGAGAATGAGAATGAAGAAGAGCGCAAGGTACATGAAGTAACGGTGAATGTTTTGCATGATCAGCGGAAATGAACGTTCGCCGAGATATGTTTTGCGCGGCTCGCCGACCGTGCAGGCCGGCGGATCTGCCCAAAAGGCTTTGTAATACGCGCCGCGATAATAGTAGCAGGTCAGCCGAAATCCGCCGGGTGCCCACAAAATCAAAAACGCCGGTGAAAAATTAATCCAACGCGGCCACCAATAAGGCGTCCCATGAACCCATGCGTGAGGAGAATTTCCGAACACCTCGGGCGAATAAAAGGGAGAGACGTAGTTGCCGAAATAATAATGCGAGCCCTGAAACGCAGCCCACGTAGAATAAACGATAAACGTCGTGAGCCCGAGAAAGACAAACAGCGGTTGCGCCCACCAAACGTCGCGCCGCATCGTTTGCCCAAAAGAATGCCTTGGGATGGTCAATTCTGCTTCAGACATCGCTTACCTTTTCGTGACCGGCCTTCCATACTGACACGAAGGAGTCATTTCAAGAAATTCCCGCGAAAAACCGGGCGGCGCCCCGCAAATTGGCACTCGACGTGCTCAAAAATCACCCGAATCGTCGCTACCGCCTCAAATCGGTGCAAACCACAATCCGCCGGGCTGGATTCACCCTCGTCGAAATAATGATCGTCGTTGCGATCATTGCCTTGCTCGCTGCAATTGCCTTGCCAGGCTTCCTGCGGGCTCAAAAACGCTCCCAGGCTACCCTGGTAAAGAATGATCTGCGTCTAATTGATGACGCGATTGCTCAATACGCCCTCGAAACCAGCCGCAACAGTGGGGACACCGTCGAAGTGGACGATTGGATCGATTACATAAGAGACGGTCACCTTTATGAGACGGGGCAGAACGTTCTCGGAGACTATTACGGCGATCAGCTCGTGGACACGTTGCCAACTGTGCCCGGTTCAACCTGGGACGCCTTATCTGATGTGGCCGACACCGATTTCTGGGCGCCCTACGCCAGGGATGGCGCTACGCCACCGCCGCGCCACAGGCACCGATGGAGACATTGACCACCAGTCAACCTGCCCCGTCTTCGATCGGCAATCCCGCTTTCTTCCATGCTTCCCAACTTCCGGGCACGTTCCAAAGCTCTTTGAATCCGGCTGGCTTCAGAATGCTCGCCGCGATACTCGAGCGATATCCGCTTCCGCAATAAACGACGGTTGGCTTAGTGCGATCAAGTTCACCGATCCTCTTGTGGATTTCAGGAACAAAGATATGTCGCGCGCCCGGAACGTGACCCCTCTTCCATTCGCCAGGACCACGAACATCTACAATCTGAAGTGACGATCTCTTTTCGTTGAGTTCGTGCACACTCATTTGGCCGATTCGTTCGATCGGATAGCCAGCCGCATCCCACGATTTCATTCCATCAATCAAATAGCCGGCGAACTTGGTGTAGCCGGTGCGCACAAAAAGCCGGAGGACGTTTTCCAAATCACCGTCGTTCTCGAGAACCAGGAGAACTGGCTTCTGCGGGTCGAGCATCCAACCCGCCCAGATCGAAAGGATCGGCGAGCCGCCAATGTTCAGCGCACCCGCGATGTGACCTCCGCCGAAGGCGAGCATCGTTCGAACGTCGACAAGCTGGCTTCCATTTTCTCCTATCGCCGCTTTGAATTGTTTTGGCGGAAGTGCTGCAACGCGCGGCAAACTTCCCAGCACCTCCGGCCCTTCCGCGTTTATCCTTTTCATTCGAGGATAGTAGTTTGGAACCGGCGGCGCAGTTCTTAGCGCGTACTCCGTAAACTTTTGCACGTCGTCGAATTGCAGAAATTTGTTGTGGCGCCGCTCGTAGCCGATCGTGCTGGTCAATCGGGCCCCAATGTCCGCACCGCAGGGCGAGCCTGCACCGTGATTCGGATAGATCATCACGTGGTCGGGCATTTGCAGATAAAAATCGCGCAGGGTGTGGAATTGCTGCTCGGCAAGTTGTTTGGTGTGTTTCTCGCCTAACAAATCCGGACGCCCGGCCGAGGAAACAAAGAGCGAATCGCCGGTGAGAATCCCCCACGGCTCATCGGGAACATCGGCATCAGCCAGCAAATAGGAAATGTGCTCGGGCGTGTGGCCCGGCGTGTGTTTTGCCGTAATCAGGACTTCGCCGAATTCGAAACGATCGCCGTCTTTTAGTTTTTCAACCGCAAAGTCGTATTTCGCGCCGCCTTCATGACTGGCGAAAATTTTCGCTGATTCCAGCCGCGCGCAAAGCTCGCGCGAACCACTTATGAGATCGGCGTGGATGTGTGTCTCGAAAATGTGTGTGATGGCCACGCCCGCTTCTCGCGCCATGTTAACGTAGATGTCGCAGTCCGGGCGCGGATCGAACACGGCGGCAACGCCTTCGTCATCATCGCCGACGAGATACGACAGTTCGGCGATCCCGGGCGTCTGGACAGTCTTGAAAACGAGAGACACGGGTGAAGTTAACTAGAAGGTGAGCCGAACTTCAACAAGATCAAACCTTAGGTAGGGGCGATTGACCTCAATCGCCCGCGGGCGGTTCGGTGAACCGCCCCTACCTCACCTCCACCTCGATCGGCAGCAAATGATTGATCATGTAGGTGCCGCGATCCGGATCGCGCTTCGACGGCTGAGTCTGACCCGTCGAATCGGTTGCCCGCGCTATTAACGTTGCCTTTCCTCCTGCTGCCGGCGTTTTCCAATTGAATTCCCAAAGGCGCCAGGCCCCCGGTTTCGATTCTCCAACCAGCTTTGCGCCGTGCCAGATCAACCCGCCGTCGGCGCTGATCTCAACTTTTGCAATTTCACCTTGACCGGTCCAAGCCGCGCCATGGACGCGAAAATTCGAATTCGCTTGAATCACCTCGTTCGATTTCGGGCGCGCGATCTCAGCTTTAATCTGCAACTCCGAGAGTGGCGTCAACCGGGCGTCGCCGCCACTTCGCGTCCAATACGCGTAATCGAGAGTTTGATAATACCCGTTGAATGGACGGTCCGTCACAATGATACGCTGCAACCATTTGATTGAAGCGACCGCAAACCAACCTGTCACAATTGCCCGGACCGGAAAACCGTGCTCGGCGGGAAGGTCAACGCCGTTCATTTTATGCGCGAGCAAAACATCATCCGCTTTCTTTAGCGGAATGCTCCGGGCGAAATAAATTTCGCCACGAGGACTCTTCGGATCTTCGAGTTGTCCACGGTCCGCGCCTTCTAAAATTATTTCACGCGCGCTTGACTTAATGCCCGCGCGAGAAAGCAAGACCGACAACGGAACACCGGTCCATTCAGCATTACCGACTCCGCCAAGTCCCCATTGTACGCCTTTGACTTTCGGCTCGAGAAAGTTTCGATTGTTGCCAGCGCACTCCAGAATTGCTGGAATTTTTTGTGAATCATGCTCCAGCAACTCGGTGTAGCCGATTTCAAACGGCTTTTCGACTTCGCCTTCAATCGCCAATCGCCACTTGTCTCGGTCGATTTTCGGAATCGGAAAATGCGTCCGGACATAAAACGATTTCGTTGGCGTGATGAAATCATCGAGTTGCTCGAACGGCATCTCGAGGTTCAACGGGTCCTCGCTGCGAACAATCCTTCCATCTCGAAATTTCAGGTCATCCATGGCTGCGGTTGCAATCTACAATCGTAACCTACAATCTACAATTCTTTGGGGGTCTTAGCTCAGTTGGTAGAGCGCCTCAATGGCATTGAGGAGGTCAGGGGTTCGAATCCCCTAGGCTCCATTTTCGCGTAGCGAAAATGTCAGGCCGTAGCTGTAGCGAAGGCGGACAGACCGTATCGCCGTTTCCCCTACGCTCCATTTTTACGCTGATAGATCACGACCGATTGGTTTTCAAAAATCTTCGTGGAATCACGGAGAATCACTCCCCAGATGGAACGGTGCTCGTCAATGTACTGTTTCAATTGACCGTCGGCAAAAATGATTTGGATCCCGCTCCCCCAGAATTCGGAAGCTCTCTCTTCGGCAGAAAGAGGCGATTCCAGGCCGAGGCTTTTGGCCAATGAGACCTGCCGCTCCTTGGAATCTATTGACATGGCCCAATGTCCCCACACGACAGTGTTGCCGGACAAAGCAGGAATTAGCCGGCTCGTGAATGGCAGGGCGAAAACAATCTGATCGGGCCGCGTTCGATCGCGTAGAACCTTCAAGCCTTCGAATAGCTCATCACTCAAATAATACGAACCTTCCTGATCTGCTCTAACTTCTTTATTTTCCCTAACGAGAAGATACCAGGAAGTTGCGCTGGATAGCGGAAGAAGGACCATCGCTGCCGAAATCCACGCCCATCTTCGCCAGGGCTTGGCCACCCATCGGACCAATATTACGTCGAATACGATGCCGCCGATGATGCAGAGTGGAATTTGAGCGCCAAAAATAAGCTTCCGCTGAAACCAGAATGGAAAATAAGCCAGGACCAAAGACAGAAAAAACCAGAGAGCGATGTGCCAGTACCTCTTTAGCAATTGGCTGCGCAGGACAACGAAACCGGTGATAAACAACAGTAGTGCGAATCCGAATCCGAGCGCGTACTCAACCGGAGATGGACTCTTCATCGTCCCGGTCACGCTGTGCTGAGCAAGGATCGGATTGAGACGGGCGACTGCCGCCGGATAGAGAGCGAATGGCAGCGACGCCGCAAAATAGCGGAGCAAATATCCTGCTGCTTTCACCTTTTCCCGGGCGACCGCAATAAATACGGCCAACGTAAAAAGCAACGGGGCCGAATATGGGTGCAGCAACACCATTACACCCGTCGCCAGGCCGCTTTTCCATAAATCAGATGGATGTCGGTCCTGTGTTCCGCGGTCGAGCCAGAAGATCGACAGCAGCATCAGGACGAGCGAGAACGGAAACAATGGGTTCCATAATAGCGACCAGAATGTGCTTACCTCCGGCATCCACAAATCCGCGGGCATCAGCGCCAAATGACTGTTTCCGTACCAGACAAAGAATGCCCCAAAGCCCGATGAAAGACCGACGAGTACAGAAGCGACAACCGATTGAGCAGCATTGAGACGGAGGTAATCAAGATATCGATAGAAAACGATCAGGAACGAGGTCACCCCAATCGCTTTGAGTATCCAAAAAACAATTCCGATCGGCACTGAAAAGAGTGCGCTAAACCATCCGGAGATCAGAAATAGCGGATGAAACAAGAATGGCGCATGCGGAAGCGCGGTGTATTTGATCTTAAACAACCAGGCCCCATTGGCCGCTTGTTGCGCCCAGGACATATATCCGAATGAGTCTTCAGGATACGGAGGCAGGATCCAGGTGTAATGATAACCGACCGGTGTAGAGGCCCAGTTAATCAAATAGGGGGCGGACGTCAGCACGACAAGCAACACGGCCCAAATCCAGCGAAAAATGACGAGGGGACTCTGCCTCGTGGCTGGGTCGGGCGGAGCCGCCAGGTTCGACTTCGCCTTCATGTGAGATCTGCCACAAAAGAAATCGATTCTCGCACCACGATCCTTCTCGTTAGCGCGCGATCAGCGAAATCTTCGAACGTTGGGCAAGGTCGACAACCTTGTCGCGTTCGAGCAGCAGAGTTTTGCCGGCTTCAACGGCGATGACGCGCAGTTTTGATTCGGCGGCGATTTTGATCGTCTCAATACCAATCACCGGCACGTCGAAGCGCATATCCTGACTGGGCTTCGCAACCTTGATCATAACGGCGCCTTCGCGAGCGAGCGCGCCACCCCGTTTAATTGCGTCATTCGTTCCTTCGAACGCTTCAACCGCGAGTACGGTTCCGTTCTTCACAATTATGGTCTGACCGATATCGAGTCGGGCAATATCCTTGGCAACGCTCCACCCGAGTTCGACATCGTCATCTTCCGTGCGCGACAATTTCGGACCGGCAATTAATCCTTTCGTCGCAAGTTGAGCGTCGAGGAAGGTTGTCGCCGGCAGAAGATCGACATCCGCTTTCTTCAATTCGTCGGCGATCGCAGTGAAAATCGACTCGGCGTTGCGCTGTTTCAATTTCGCAAGAACGACGAGCGCTTTTACGTCTGGGCGCAAATCAAAAAGGTTCTTGGGCGCGATTTGTCCGGCCATAATTGCCTGATGGATGCCCTGATCGTGGAAGAATTTCAAGAGTCGCCCCAATTGACCGACCCGCAGCCACTCCACTGAGTCAGCGCTCTGCTCAATTGAGTTATCGGTCTCGTCGGTGAAAGCGGCGACGATGATTTTCTTAACCCCTGCTTTGCGGGCAGCGGCGGCCAGGACTTTTGGATAAACGCCGTTGCCCGCGATGATTCCGAGAATCTCCGGAACGTTCATTTGCTTCTTCTAGCAGAAAAACCTGTGATCGCGAGGGCGCGATCACGAGCACGCGAGGCGCGTGCGCTCCCCAGATATTATTAGTGACGACGGCGACGGACGTGCAATTGAGCAAGCGCCTTGGACAATGACGCCTGGATCGCGACCAATTGCTCCGGCGTTGTATCTTCCTTCATCGCCGCCTGCGCCCGTGCCACCGCCGCTTCCGCCGCTGCGAGGTCGATCTTCTCCGATTGCAGCGCCATGTCGGTCAAAACCGAAATGCTGTCGGCTTTGATTTCGACAAAACCTTCGCCGACGGCCAACGAGGTCGTCCGGTTATCTTTCACGATACGCAACTCGCCCGGTTTCAAAGTTGTCATCACCGGAACGTGATTTGGATAAACGCCAAGCTCGCCCTCCGCTCCCGGAAGCGTGACCATCTCGACGTCCTCGGAATAAATTTTTTCCTCAGGCGTAACGATTTCGAGCTTGAGCGTCTCGGCCATTGATTAAGCTTTTTCCCCTTTGACCGTATCGATGTTTCCCTTCATGTAGAAATCCCCTTCGGGCACATCGTCGTGTTTGCCTTCGAGAATCTCTTTGAAGCCCTTCACCGTCTCCGCGATCGGCACGTATTGGCCTTTGGTGCCGGTGAAGACTTCGGCAACGTGGAACGGTTGACTGAGGAAACGCTGGATCTTGCGTGCGCGATGCACGGTCAACTTATCCTCCGGGCTGAGCTCGTCCATTCCAAGAATCGCGATAATATCCTGCAAATCTTTGTAGCGTTGGAGCACGGTCTGCACACCGCGCGCTGTGTTGTAATGCTCCTCGCCGACAATCTCCGGCGCCAGTGACTTCGACGTGGACGCCAATGGATCCACCGCCGGATAAATGCCAAGCTCGGCGATCGCACGCTCTAACACGATCGTCGAATCCAAATGCGCAAACGTGTTGGCCGGCGCGGGATCGGTCAGATCGTCCGCAGGAACGTAGACCGCCTGGAAAGAAGTGATCGATCCTTCCTTGGTTGAAGTGATTCGTTCCTGCAGGTCGCCCATCTCCGAGGCGAGAGTCGGTTGATATCCAACCGCGCTCGGGGTCCGGCCTAACAACGCTGAGACTTCGGACCCGGCTTGCGAGAAACGGAAGATGTTGTCGATGAAGAGAAGGACATCCTGTTTGCGCTCGTCTCGGAAAAATTCTGTCATTGCAAGCGCGGCGAGAGCGACTCGCAAGCGCGCGCCAGGTGGCTCGTTCATCTGCCCATAAACCATTCCCACCTTGGACTTCGACAAATCTTTTTGGTCGATGACGCCGGCTTCGCTCATTTCCTTGTAAAGATCGTTGCCTTCGCGGGTGCGTTCACCGACGCCCGCAAACATCGACACGCCGCCGTGACCTTTGGCGATGTTGTTGATCAGCTCCATGATGACAACCGTTTTTCCGACGCCCGCTCCTCCGAACGCGCCGACTTTGCCGCCTTTTGAGAACGGACAAATCAAATCAATAACTTTGATTCCGGTCTCGAGAATTTGAACTTTGGTGTCCTGATCGGTCAGCACTGGCGCCGGCCGGTGAATCGGGTAGCGCTTGGTAAATTTTACGTCGCCTTTGTTATCGACCGGATCACCCGTGACATTAAACAACCGGCCAAGGACGCCTTCGCCAACAGGAACGCTGATCGGGTTGCCGGTGTCACTGACCGTCATCCCTCGTTTCAATCCTTCTGTCGATGACATCGCGATCGAGCGGACCCAGTTCTCACCAAGGTGTTGTTGCACTTCGAGCGTGAGCTTGGTCGGGTTGCCGTTGACCTCGTAATCGATTTCGAGCGCGTTATAAATTCTCGGCATACTTTTCTCGTCGGGGAATTCGACGTCCACAACGGGGCCGATGACTTGAACGATATTTCCTTTATTCATAAATCTTAACTTCCAAGGGCCATTTGGGCGGTCGCGATCTCGAGCAACTCAGTTGTGATGCCGGCCTGGCGCATTTTGTTATATTCGAGAGTGAGATCCTTGATGAACTTGTGCGCGTTGTCGGTCGCGTTCTTCATCGCGACCATTCGCGAACTATGCTCTGACGCGCGGGCGTCGAGAATCATTTGGTAAACCTGGTACTCAATATAGTACGGCAGCATCACATCGAGCACTTCGAGCGCATTTGGCTCGAACACATACCCCAACATCGGATCAACGCCCTCTTTGCCTTCGCTCTTTTCGCCTTTCGGCAAATCAAACGCGCTGATCGGCAGCAATGTCTGGATTACGGGCTTCTGGTTGATCGTGTTGATGAAATGCGTGTAGAGAACCGAAACTTTGTCGACCTCCTTGGTGAGGAATTTCTCGATGCAAAATTTGGAAAGGGGCTTGGTCTCGACGAAACTCGGCGCGTCCTTCAGTTCAAAATCCGCCAACAGCTCGCGCTTTGATCGCGCGACGAACTGCCGCGCTTTTTTCCCGGTAACAATGAACGAGGTCTTCGCCTGGTCGAAGCCGGCGGCTTCGCGAAACAAGTTCGTGTTCAATGCACCGGCCAAACCTTTGTCAGTGCTGATGATCAACACGAGTTCTTTCTTCAGCTCCCGAATCTGGAGCAACGGATGAAATGTCGGGTCGGTGCGTTTCTGTAGAGAAACCAGCACCTTATTCATCAAAGCGGCGTACGGGCGACCCGCGAGAGCGTTTTGCTGAGCGCGCCGCATTTTGGAGGCCGCCACCATCTGCATCGCCTTGGTGATCTGCGCTGTGCTGCGGATCGATTTGATCCGGCGCCGTATGTCCTGCGTGTTTGCCATTGGGGTTTAAATCACTGCCAGGTCGTTTTGAATTCTTCCATCGTGCTCTTGAGCTGCGATTCGAGATCTTTATCGAGCTGCTTCTTCTCGCGAATCGCTTTGAGCAACGGTTCCTTTCGCGTCTGCAACCAATCCTGAAGCTTCGCTTGAAAATCTTTCACTCGATTGACCGCAACCGAGTCGAGGAATCCGTTTTGCATCGCCCACATGATTACAATCTGTTCCTCGACCGGAATCGGGTTGTACTGCTTCTGCTTGAATAACTCGACGATGCGCTGACCGCGTTCGAGTTGCGCTTTGGTCTTGGTATCGAGATCGGAACCGAACTGCGCGAATGCCGCGAGCTCGCGGAACTGCGCGAGATCGAGCTTCACTTTGCCGGCGACCTGCTTGATCGCCTTGACCTGTGCCGCTGAACCGACTCGGCTCACTGACAAGCCAACCGAAATCGCCGGCCGCACCCCTTGATAAAACAAATCGGTCTCGAGATAAATCTGTCCGTCCGTAATCGAAATGACGTTCGTCGGAATATAAGCCGAGACGTCGCCTGCCTGGGTTTCGATAATCGGCAAGGCGGTTAACGAACCGCCGCCGAACTCATCGGCGACGCGAGCCGCGCGTTCGAGCAAACGCGAGTGTAGATAAAACACATCGCCCGGGTAGGCCTCGCGGCCGGACGGCCGTTTCAAAATGAGCGAAACCTGGCGGTAGGCGACTGCGTGCTTCGAGAGATCATCGTAAATGATGAGTGCGTCCATGCCATTATCCATGAACCACTCACCCATGGCCGCGCCCGCATAGGGCGCGAGATACTGGTTCGAGGCGGTGTCGGATGCGGGCGCGGAAATGATTGTAGTGTAAGGCATGGCGCCTTCGCTCTCGAGTACGCCAAGAGCGCGCGCGACGTTCGAGTTCTTCTGACCGATAGCGACATAAATGCAGTAAAGTGGTCGATAATTCTTGTCGCCTGCGTCCTCGGCTGCCTTGTTCAACCGCGCCTGGCTGATGATGGTATCAATCGCAATTGTCGTTTTGCCTGTAGCGCGGTCGCCGATGATCAACTCGCGTTGGCCGCGGCCAATCGGAATCATCGTGTCGATTGCCATGATCCCGGTCTGGACGGGCTGACTCACGCTCTTTCGCTTGATGACGCCTGGCGCGATCTTCTCGAGCGGATAAAAGGTTTCCGACTTGATCGGACCTTTATCGTCCACCGGCTGGCCCAGAGTGTTTACAACGCGCCCAAGAAGTGCTTTGCCGACAGGCACTTGGAGAAGTTTTCCCGTAGTTTTTGCTTCATCTCCTTCGAACACTTTCGTGGTATCGCCAAGCAGGATCGCGGCGACTTCGGTCTCTTCGAGGTTCAAAGCTAGCCCGAACACGCCGTTCGGGAATTCGATCATCTCGTTCAACATCACGTCACTCAGTCCCTCGATGCGCGCGACGCCATCACCCGTCTCGCGGACAACGCCGACGTTGCTCTTTGTTGCCGAGGTTTTTAGCCCGGCAATTTTCGTTTCAATCTCTTCAAGAATGCTGCTCATGGTTTTAGTTGGTTAAAGTTGTTGTTGGAGTCGCTCCAAACGATTGCGCAATGTCCCGTCGAGTACGTCACTGCCAACCCGGACCCGCACACCGCCGAGGAGATTGGGATCCACTGCGAACTCGGACGTCAGGCCTGCGCCGTATTTTTGCTTGAGACGGTCGACAATCTTGACGGCCGCTTCCGGCGCCAATTGCGTTGCACTCTCAATCTTCGCATGACGCTTGTCGATCTCGAGACGCAGCAACCGTTTGTATTGTTGGAGAATGTCGACGAAATGCCGTGGCCGCTTGGCAACGACTGATTCCACGATTGCGCCAATCTTGTTTCGATCGAGCTGGCCATCCGTGAAGCTGGCGCGCAGCATCTCTCGTGAAAGCTGACGTATCTCCTTGTTGATTTTCATCAGGCCACCTGGCGCACGGCTTCTTCCTGCAAACGCTTTTGGTCTTCCGGCGTCAGCACCTTGCCAGTGACTTTCGCCGTCGTATCAACGACAAGCCGGCCAAGCTCGCGCTTCAACGACTGCATTTGGCGTTCGTGCTCAAGGGCTGCGGCTTCCTTCGCCTTGACCAGGATTTGCTCCGCCGCCGTGATCGCCTCCTGCTGTTTGCGCTCAGATAAATGGGCTGCGCTGGTGCGCGCTTCATCAATCATCTTTTGCGCGTCAGCGTTCCCTTTCCCGACAATCTCCTGATAACGCTTCTCTGCTTCGGCAAGTTCCTTGCGAATCTTTTCGGCGTTCAACTGTCCCTCTTCGATCTTGAGCCGGCGCTCTTCGAGCACGGCGAGGATCGGCTTGTAAGCAAACCGACGCAGCAGAAAAGCGACGATGCAGAAGCTGATGACCTGGGCCAGGAAAAGCTTCCAATTCCAGCCGAACGTTTCAGCCGTGTCGCGCAAAATGTCCGCGGCGCCTCCACTGCTGGCGGCAATTATCACATTCATAATCTAAATCTCGGGCGCAAACCGGTTGCCTCCCGCCTGTTATTTAGTGAACGAGATACAGCGCGTAGAACACGATCGCCTCGGTCAACGCGATGGCGAGAATTCCGTGCACGAGCACTTGCGTGAACGCGCCCGGATTGCGGCCGACCGCGCTCGTCATTCCGAGACCGGTCAAACCGATTCCGATTCCCACGCCCATCGCGGCAAGGCCAACGTGAATGCTTCCGCCCAGTTCTGCTAGTATTGGTAGTATCATATTTTTTGGTTGGTTTTGGGATCTCGTTCTGAGATCGCCGAAAAATCAGTGTGCGTGTTCCGATCCCTCCTCGTTTTCCGCGATCAACATGGTGAAGACCGCGCACAAAAGCATGAAAACAAGCGCCTGCACGAAGCCGACCAGCACTTCGAGAAAATAAAACGGGATCGGCAGAATCGGTGAGAGCCACGGGACGATGGTGGACATCGCGTGCAAAATACTCTCGCCGGCATAAATATTTCCGAACAGTCGAAAGCTAAGCGCGATGGGGCGGAAAAGAATCGAGATCACTTCCAGCCAGCCGACGGCAAAGAAGATCACGACCATCAGGATTTTAATGATCCCGGTCGTCTCACCTTTTGGAGCAAACAAATGCTTCAAGAATCCGCCGACACCGTTGGCCTGGATCGCCCAAACGAACCACATCACGAAGAAAATGGCGGACATCGCTGTGGTCATGTTCAAATCGGCGTTGCCGCCGCGGAACAGTGGCCGCGCAACCACAAAATTTCCCGAGGCATCGGTATGTCCCCACCCGATTGTTCCGATTCCTGGAATCAGCCCGCACCAGTTCACGAACAGAATAAAAATGAAAGTGGTCGCGTAAAACCAAAATCCCTTTCTCACCAGCTCGCGGCCAATGATGTTTTCCAGGAAATTGTGCAGCCCCTCTACAATCCACTCCCAAAAATTCTGCGCGCCGCTAGGGATTGGTTGAACGCGTCGGGTCGCGATTTGGGCAAAAATGATGATTCCAAGGGCAATAATCCACGTCACCAGCATGGAATTGGTAATGCCAAAGCCATGACCGAAATCGACCAGCATCTCGGGCTTCAACGAAACGCCGTGGTCCGCCGGCGCAGCCTCTTCGGCGGCGAAACTCGTCGTGGCAAAGACCAGGCTCGCGGCCAGTGCCAGCACCGACATCAGTAAATAACGGTTGCGCATTTCGGTTAAACGCCAAGGTCACAGGCACCCGCCCCGTGATCTCCCGCGCTCGGAAATCGAGCAGCAAATCTTGACGCAGATACCAAAGCCTATTTTGCGAGAATAACAAGCTATGCCCAGGAAAAATCTTGGACTTTAGTCTTACTCAGACTCCCTCAAGCCATTTCGCTAATTTCCTCTTCAATTCCTCGATCCCCTCGCTTTTCCCGGCCGAAATCGGCACGACGTCAACCTTCGGAAATTTTATCCGCAGGGCCTTGAGATTCTCTTCCGCGTTCGGCAAATCCATTTTATTCGCAACGATAAACCACGGACGTGCCGACAACCGCGGATCGTAAAGATCAAGCTCGCGGCGCAGACTCTGAATGTCTTCGATCGGATTCCGCCCTTCGCTTCCGCCAATGTCGACGACGAACAAAAATATCCGGCATCGCGTGATGTGCCGAAGAAATTCATGTCCTAATCCCACACCTTTGTGCGCGCCTTCGATTAGTCCGGGGATGTCCGCGATTGTTATTCGGCGATACTCGGAGAGTTGAACCACGCCGATGATCGGATGCAGCGTCGTGAACGGATACGCCGCAACTTTCGGCCGGGCAGCCGAAATTTTTCGGAGCAACGTTGATTTGCCGGCGTTCGGATAACCAACGAGGCCGGCGTCTGCTATCGTGCGTAGCTCGAGTAGAAATCGGCCCGACTCGCCTTCGTCGCCCTCGGTATATTCGCGCGGGGCGCGATTGCGCGAACTCTTAAAGTGCACGTTCCCTTTTCCTCCGGCGCCGCCTTCGCAAAGGACAAACTCTTGGCCATCGCGAGTGAGATCGACGATGGGAAGGGTTGAAGGTTGAGGGTTGAAGGTTGAAGAGCCTTGAAACTCACCTTTCATTTCATCCTTCATTCTTCCGCCTTCGTCCCTCCAGATGATCGTTCCGACCGGAACCTTCACGATTTTGTTCGGCGCCGAGCGGCCGTGCATTTTTTTCCCCATTCCATGTCCGCCGTTCCTGGCCTTGATAATCGGCTCGTAGAAGAGGCTCGAGAGATTGTCAGTATGACGATCCGCGCGGAGAATCACGTCGCCGCCTCGACCTCCGTCGCCACCGTCTGGTCCGCCTTTCGGCACAAATTTCTCTCGCCGAAAACTGACCGATCCCCGCCCGCCGTTTCCCGCCTGCGCAAAAACTTTGATTCGATCGACAAACATGACGTCGCTCCGTTAAATCGTTACATCGTTGAAGCGTTGAAACAGTCAGGCGTCAAATCCTACATCGAACGAGGGATTGACGGCCTTGCAATCTCAAGCCGCTTGCCGGTCGCTGCGACAACGAAGGCCGCAGGATTTAAAAAGTGAGAATTAGGAACTAGAAAATCGGTACGAGTCTTGCAACAGTGCGTGCGTGTTTCGCATCGCTCGAATTGTCTTGGTTTTATTTGTCTTTGTCCTCGCTGGCCAAATTACGGGCGAGCAAACCGTTTCGGTCCTGTTCGTCGGCAACAGTCTCACCCAGGTAAACAATTTACCCGAAGTCTTCAAAGAATTCGCAGCCGAGTCGGCCTTGCATGCGGCGGTCGATGTGAAATCAATCACGCCGGGTGGAGCGACGCTGTACGATCATTGGAAACGCGGAGAGGCCCTTGCTTTGTTGCGTAAGGAGCAGCCGAACTATCTCGTTCTCCAGGGTCAGAGCACGGAGCCGTTGTCCGAGTCTCAGAATTTCGCCTACTACGCGGCGCGTTTTAAGGCCGACGCGGATCGTGTTCATGCGAAAACGATCTTGTTTTCGACGTGGGCACGGCCTGAAGGGGATTTATATTATAAAGATCAGTCCTCCGGCGGATCACCGAAGGAGATGCAAAAACGACTGAATGCTGCGTACGGCGCGATTGCGGAAAAAACCTCAGCAACCCTGGCGCCGGTCGGAATTGCGTGGGAATACGCGAAATACGAGGTGCCCGATGTCCAGTTGCTGGATGGAACCCAGCACCCGTCCCGGGCGGGAACTTATCTTGCGGCCGCAGTTCTCTTTCGCACTATCTTCAACACGCCGGCAACCAGTTCTACTTATTGCGACGGATTGGCAAAAGAAATCGCCGTCCGCTTACAACACGTCGCCAACAAGGTTCCGCTCTAACCCATTCCGGTGCGACGTTGAATTACACGCCCACTGGCGCGCCAACAAAGGGAGCCGGGCGTTTCCGCGAAGACAACGTCAACGACTGAGCCCTGATTTCGCTAATCAGTTTGTTCTTGCTGAGTTCAAGTCCGTCCGCTAACCCTGCCCCTTTCAAAGGCTTACCTTATGACAACCGTACTGCTCACCATTTCGTTCCTGGCTCAAGCAACGTCCGATTATCAATCCGCCAATACTCCGGGTCCGATTTTCTGGATTTGCGACATCGCATTCGTCGTTTTGATGATCGCAGCAATGTGGAAGGTATTCAGCAAAGCTGGGCAACCGGGGTGGGCCGCGATCATCCCGATCTTCAACGTCTACATAATGTGCAAAATTGCCGGCCGGCCGGGCTGGTGGCTGTTACTGTTCCTGATCCCGTTGGTCAATTTGATCATTGCCATCATTGTGACGGTCGACATATCCAAGGGCTTTGGGAAAGGCGTCGGTTTCGCCATCGGCATGATTCTTCTGCCATTTATATTTTGGCCAATTCTCGGATTTGGAAGCGCCCAATACCAAGGCGGACCGCCTTCGGTTCCCCTGCCCGCTACGGCCTAGGCGCCGTTACTTCGCCCAGCTCGGTTTGCGTTTCTCGTTGAATGCAGCGATGCCCTCGCGCGCTTCCTGGGACTCGCGCGCCCGCATATGATGCTTTAACGCTAGGTTGACATCTTCCTTCACGGAGGGTGACCAGAGCTCTTCAATTAACTTCTTGGTATTTGCGAGCGCTTCCGGCGCGCCTTGCAATACCGAATCGGCAAATCGTTGGGCTTCGATCGTCAAATTGTCCCGAGGCACGACTCGATTAACCAAGCCGATCTCGTGAGCCCGTTCCGCCTCTATCAGCTCACTACCGAGAACAAGTTCCCGCAAATCACGCTCGCCGACTTGCCGCCGCAAGAAAGTCATTACTAGTCCAGCGACCAGTCCTCGGCGCACCTCCGGGTAGCCAATCTTAGTTTTTTCGGCCGCAACGACGTAATCACAGGCGGACATGATGCCAGCTCCACCGGCCACTGCTGCGCCATGCACAGCCGCGATTGTTACAAGACGCGTCTCGGCAATTGTGATCAAAGTCTTCGCCACCATTTCCGCCGTTGCGTGCGCTTTCGTTTGATCGGCAGCTTCTTTCAAATCGAGGCCGGTGCAAAACGATGCGCCCGCGCCGCGCAAAATCAGCACACGTTGTTCTGACTCGTTCGACGCAGTGTTAATCGCAGAAACCAGCTCGCTCAGCAGCTCAATCGTCAATGAGTTGCGTCGCTCGGGCCGATTCAAAGTGATGACCGTGATCTGCGGCGATTGCTTCTCGGTTAGAACAACGGGCATAGGCGTCTGCAATTCGTTAAATCACTAAATCATTAAATGTATTTAGACCTGGATTACACCCGTGTGAAAATGCGCCGCTGACATTGGCCGGGACACGTACTGAAGCAATTGAATCAACACGGACC
>Ga0187777_10001026_pt1 | contig 18265 bp, 15 predicted proteins | sample 1015_Q2_SP5_10_M_FD_132416 | JGI IMG/M metagenome (GOLD analysis project Ga0187777, IMG submission 132416) | Tropical peat soil microbial communities from peatlands in Department of Meta, Colombia - 1015_Q2_SP5_10_MG | ecosystem: Environmental > Terrestrial > Soil > Wetlands > Peat | place... | reverse complement strand
TTCGGCGAGACCACCGAGCTCACCGGCGGCGAGCAGATCGTCGCCGCGCGCTGCCGCGACGACAAGGTGCGCGGCGACTTCATGCGCGTGTTCAACCGCTACCAGGAAGTCATTGACCGCCACAAGACGAGCGACTTGTCCGATTCCCAGCCGACCAAGGGCAACATCGCCGGCGGCCTGACGACCATCGAGGAAAAGGCGCTGGGCAACATCCAGAAGATCGGCAGGAAATGCCTGGTCGACGGCGTGATCGACAAGGCGGAGGTTCCGAAGGGTCCCGGCCTGTGGTTCATGGACAGCTCCTCGGCGGCCGCCGAGATGGTGACGCTGTGCGCGGCGTCGGGCTTCGTCGTCCACTTCTTCCCGACGGGGCAGGGGAACGTCATCGGCAATCCGATCCTTCCGGTGATCAAGATCTGCGCCAACCCGCGCACCGTCCGCACCATGAGCGAGCACGTCGACGTGGATACGAGCGGGCTGCTGCAGCGGGAGATCACCATGGATCAGGCGGGCGACAAGCTGCTCGATATGATGTTCCGCACCGCCAACGGCAGGCTGACCGCGGCTGAGGCGCTCGGGCATCGCGAATTCGTGTTGACCCGCCTCTACGAGAGCGCCTGACAAGCCCTCCTGCGTCTAGAGCGGGCTCCGGCTCCGGCGGGTCGACAGCAGCGACCCGCCCTCTCCTATAATCGCGGTATCGCCGAAGTTTCGGATCGGCGCAGGATTCTCCCAATGCGTGGACGCCTTCCCCGTGTGTTGATCGCCGCTCTTGCTCTGGCGCTGCCGCCCGCAGTGCTCGCGGAGATGGCGGAGATCAAGGTCGCCAAGCAATACGGCATCAGTTATCTGCCGCTGATGTTGATGGAGGACGGCAAGCTTATCGAAAAGCACGCCAAGGCGGCGGGAGTGGACGTCACGGTCAGCTGGGCGACGTTCGCCGGCGGCAATGTGATGAACGACGCGCTGCTCTCGAACAGCCTGCAAGTCGCGTCGGGCGGCGTGGGACCGCTGATCACTCTGTGGGCGCGCACGCGCGGGAACCTGGACGTTCGCGGCGTCGCCGCGCTCAACTCCATGCCGCTGATGCTGGTGACCCGCAACCCCAGCGTAAAAACGGTCAAGGACTTCACCGACAAGGACAAGATCGCGCTTCCAGCCGTCAAGATCTCGGTGCAGGCGCTGGCCCTGCAGATGGCTGCCGAGCAGGCCTTCGGTCCCGGACAGCAGAACCGGCTCGACTCGCTGACGATTTCGATGGCGCACCCGGACGCAATGCAGGCGCTGCTGTCGGGACAGTCCGAGGTCGACGCGCATTTCGGCTCGCCGCCGTTTCAGTACCAGGAGCTCGCGAGGCCGGAGATGCACGCCGTGCTCAACAACTACGACGTCATGGGCGGCGCGGTGACTTTCAACGCCGTGTGGACGACGGAGAAGTTCCGCAGCGAGAACCCGAAGCTCTACGACGCGTTTGTCAAAGCGCTCGACGAAGCGCAGGCTACGATCAACCGCGACAAGCGAGCCGCGGCAGAAGCCTACCTGCGCATCTCCAGGGACAAGGACACCGTCGACAACATCGCCCGGATGATGAACGACCCGCAGATCGTCTATACCACGACTCCCCAAAACATCATGAAATACGCTGATTTCATGGCGAGAACGGGCGCGATCAAGGCCAGGCCCGATTCGTGGAGGGACCTGTTCTTCCCCAACGCTCAGGGCCTGCCCGGGAGCTGACGTGGGCGCTCCACCGAAGGTGCCGGCCGGCGAAATCGCCGTCGATCTGGCGGCGATCCGCGCCGCGCACGCGCGCATTGCACCTTACATCCGCCGCACGCCGGTGCTGAGCAGCGAGGCGCTGGACAGCGAGGCGGGGGCGACGCTCTTTTTCAAGTGCGAGAACCTGCAGAAGATCGGCGCCTTCAAGGCACGCGGCGCCTGCAATGCGGTGCTTTCGCTCTCCGATTCCGAAGCGGCACGCGGCGTCGTCACCCACTCGTCGGGCAACCACGGCGCGGCGCTGGCGTGGGCCGCACACGATCGCGGCATTCCGGCATGGATCGTCATGCCGAAGAGTGCGCCTGCCGTCAAGCAGGACGCCATTCGCAGCTTCGGAGCAACCATACGCTTCTGCGAGCATACGGTTGCGGCGCGAGAGCAGGCGTGCGCTGCCGTACAGGCGGAGACCGGGGCGACGCTGGTGCATCCCTACAACGACTGGCGCGTCATCGCTGGACAGGGAACCGCGGCGCTGGAACTGCTCGACGAGGTTCCAGAACTCGACGCGGTCGTCGCGCCGGTCGGAGGTGGGGGGCTGCTGTCCGGCACAGCCATCGCAGCGAAGGCGCTCAAGCCTTCGATCAAGGTCTACGGCGCCGAGCCGGCGGGCGCCGACGACGCGGCGCAGTCTTTGAGACTGGGGCGCATCGTGCCCCAGACCGATCCGCGCACGATCGCCGATGGGCTGCGTTCATCGCTTGGGGAAAAGACCTTCGCGGTGATCTCCGCGCTGGCCGACGGCATCGCCACCGCCTCGGAAGAGGGGATCGTTCGAGCGATGCGGCTTACCTGGGAGAAGCTCAAAGTCGTGATCGAGCCTTCGGCGGCGGTGCCGCTCGCGGCGCTGCTTGAGGGAAGCCTGCAGCTCAGGGGCTTGCGCGTCGGAGTCATCTTGAGCGGCGGCAACGTCGATCTGCAACGCCTGCCGTGGCAAGCATAGGAGAATCCATCATGTGGGCGCCGAAAAGCGTTTGGGCAGCGCTGCTCTCGGTCGCAGTCGCGCTGCCGGTTGCCGCCGAGTCACCGGAGGTCAACGTCGCTCAGCAGTACGGAGTGAGCTTTCTGCCGCTGATGGTGATGGAGCGCGAGAAGCTCGTCGAAAAACATGCCAAGACGGCGGGCCTTGGCGAAGTCAAGGTGAGCTGGGTCAAGGTCGCGGGCCCCAGCGTGATGAACGACGGCGTGGTCAGCGGAGCGCTACAGTTCATCGCGGTCGGCGCGCCATCGCTCATCACGCTGTGGGACAAGACCAAGGACAGCGTCGGCGTGAAGGGCGTGTCGGCGATGACGACCTATCCCCTGTACTTGAACGTGCGCAATCCCAACGTCAAGTCGATCAAGGATTTCAGCGACAAGGACAGGATCGCCGTTCCCTCGGTGAAGGTCTCCACGCAGGCGATCCTGCTGCAGATGGAGGCGGCGAAGGCCTTCGGCGACGCCAACTATGCCCGGCTCGATCCGTTCACCGTCGGCTTGTCGCACCCCGACGGGCTGCTCGCGATCACCAACAACACGGGCGGGGTCGATGCGCACTTCACCTCCTCTCCGTTTCACGAGCAGGAGATGAAAGTGCCGGGCATTCGCCTGCTCATGACGTCGTACGACATCCTGGGCGGGCCCGCGACAGCGGTGGTCATCGCCGCCTCGACCAAGTACCGCGACGCGAACCCGAAGACCTACAAGGCGTTCTTCGACGCGCTCAAGGAAGCGATCGAGACGATCAACAAGGACAAGCGCGCCGCGGCCAAGATCTACCTGGAGCAGGCCAAGGACACCAAGGACAGCGTCGAGGACATCTACTCGATGATCAGCGCGCCCGACTACGCTTACACGCTCGCACCGCAAAAGGTCTACAAGACCGCCGAATTCATGAACAAGATCGGCACTATCAAGACCAAGCCGGCGTCCTGGAAGGATCTGTTCTTCCCCGAGGTGCACGGCGTGCAGGGCGATTAGGGCGGGCCTTATCGATGCCCAAGAGCCCGCTGCGCGTCGGTACCGGAGCCGCGTTCTCGGGCGATCGCATCGATCCCGCGCTCTTTCTGGCGGAGCGCGGCGAGCTCGACTTCCACGTCTTCGAATGCCTGGCCGAGCGCACCATCGCGCTCGCCCAGCTGCGCAAGCGCAAGGACCCCAGCCAAGGCTACGATCCGCTGTTCGAACGGCGGATGGAGGGACTTCTGCCACTGCTCGCGCGGCGGCGCTTTCGAATCGTCACCAACATGGGAGCCGCGAATCCGCCGGCCGCAGGCGACGCGCTGCTCTCGATCGCGCGCCGCCTCGGAATTCCGCTCAAGGTGGCCGTCGTCACCGGTGATGACGTCCTCGATCGTCTCGATCGCGACGCACGCGCGATGGAGACCGGACAACCGCTGGTAAGCGCTGGAGAACTGGTGTCGGCGAACGCGTATCTAGGCGCGGATGCGCTCCTTCCCGCGCTGCAATTGGGCGCCGACGTCGTCATTTCGGGGCGCGTCGCCGACCCTTCGCTGTTCCTCGCGCCCATCGTGCATCACTACGGCTGGGCACTCGACGACTTCGACCGCCTTGCCCGCGGCACCGCCATCGGGCATCTGCTGGAGTGCGCCGGGCAGCTCACCGGTGGCTACTTTGCGGAACCGGGTTTGAAGGACGTCCGCGACATGGCGCACTTGGGCTTCCCTTTCGCCGATGTCGATGCCGACGGCAACGCGGTGCTGGCCAAGGCGGACGGCACGGGCGGCCGCATCGACCTCGCCACGGCCAAGGAACAGCTGCTCTACGAAGTGACCGATCCTCACGGATACGTCACGCCCGACGTGATCGCGGATTTCACGTCCGTGTCGCTGCGACAAACCGGGCTCGACCGGGTCGAGGTGCATGGGGCGAGGGGCAAGTCGCGTCCTGCCAAGTTCAAGGTGAGCGTCGGCTACCTCGCCGGATACGTCGGCGAAGGCGAGATCGGCTATGCTGGCGCCAATGCGCTGGCACGGGCGCGCCTTGCCGGAGACATCGTCTGCGAGCGTCTCGTCCGCGATTTCCCTGATCTCAGGGTCGACTTGATCGGCAGCACGTCGCTTCACGGCCGCTCCTTCGACGCGCGGGAGCGTCCTTACGAAGTGCGGCTGCGCGTCGCCGGGCGGGCGGCAACGGCCGAGCGGGCCATGGCCATCGGCGAAGAGGTCGAGGCGCTGTACACCAACGGCCCCGGCGGAGGCGGGGGCGCGCGCAAGTACGTGCGCGAACAGATCGGAATCGTCTCCACGCTGATCGAGCGCGAACGGGTGGAGCCCAACGTCACCTTGAGGGAATGGTCCGGCGATGCCCAAGCTGCATGAGCTCGCGCATTGCCGCGCCGGCGACAAGGGCGACACGTCCATCCTGTCTCTAATCGCGTATCGCGCCGAGGACTATCCGCTGCTCAAGGAACGTGTGACCGCGGAGGCCGTCAAGCGCCATCTGCGCGACATCGTCCGCGGAGATATCCGCCGCTACGAGCTGCCTCAACTCGGGGCGCTGCAATTCGTCTGCGAGCACGCGCTCGGCGGCGGCGTGACGACATCGCTCGCGCTGGACGCCCACGGCAAGTCGCTGAGCTACGCGCTGCTGGAAATGGTCGTTTGACCAAGGGAGGGAGGGTGACCACGGCCGATTCTTTGCTCGAGGTCAAAGGTGTGACGCTGCAATACAAGACCAAGGACCATCTGGTGACGGCGACCTATCGCGTCGACTTCCAGGTGTGCCGCTCGGACCGCTTCGTCGTGCTCGGACCCTCGGGATGCGGCAAATCGACGCTGCTCAAGGCGGTGGGCGGTTATCTCAATCCGGTCGAAGGCGAGATTCGTCTCAAGGGCCGCGAAGTCACCCGGCCCGGCCCGGACCGGATGATGGTGTTCCAGGAATTCGATCAGCTCCTGCCGTGGAAGACGGTGAAGGAGAACGTGATGTTCGCGTTGACCGCCAGCGGCAAGCTCGCGGGCAGGGACGCCGAGCAGAAGGCCATGGAGTACATCGCCAAGGTCAATCTCTCCAAGTTCGCCGACAGCTTTCCGCACACTCTATCCGGCGGAATGAAACAGCGCGTCGCGCTGGCACGGGGGATGGCGATGGAACCCGACATCCTGCTCATGGACGAGCCCTTCGCGGCGCTCGATGCGCTGACCCGCCGCAAGATGCAGGACGAGCTATTGCAGCTCTGGGACGGCACGCGTTTCACTGTCCTGTTCGTGACGCATTCGATTCCGGAGGCGATCAAGATCGGCAGCCGCATCCTGCTCCTGTCGCCGCATCCGGGCCAGGTCAAGGCCGAGATCAACAGCCTGCCGCGCGATGGAGGAGGCGAAGCGGCGAAGGCGCTCGAGCAGAAGATTCACAACATGCTGTTCGCCGACGAGGTGGAAGAAGAGGGGGAGCATCGTAATGTCTGACACCACTACATTGCGTCCGGAGCTCTATCGCGAACCCGTCGACGCTTCGCAGTTCGGGGTGGTCGAGAAACCGCTTTCGACCTGGGAACGCATCTACAACGTAGGCGCGGTACGCAAGCTCTTCATCCTGGTCGCACTGGCCGCGATCTGGGAGCTCTACGCCAGGATGCTCAACAACCCGTTGCTTTTTCCCACGTTCAGCTCGACCATCGAAGCTTTTGCACAGGGCATCCTGGGCGGCGGGCTGCTTGGCAAGGCGTGGACTTCGATCAAGGTGCTGCTCATGGGATATAGCGCGGGAATCCTGCTCGCCGCATTGCTCACCGTCATTGCCATCACCTCGCGCATCGGCACCGACTTCCTGGAGACCCTGACGTCGATGTTCAATCCGCTGCCGGCGATCGCGCTGCTGCCGCTGGCACTGATCTGGTTCGGTTTGGGCAGCGGAAGCATCGTCTTCGTTCTCATCCATTCGGTGCTGTGGGCCGTGGCGCTGAACACGCATTCGGGGTTCCTTTCGGTGTCCAACACGCTGCGCATGGTCGGGCGCAACTACGGCCTGCGCGGGCTCTCCTACGTCGGCAGGATCCTGATCCCGGCGGCGTTTCCGAGCATTCTCACCGGCTTGAAAATCGGCTGGGCCTTCGCCTGGCGGACATTGATCGCCGCCGAACTCGTGTTCGGCGTGTCTTCGGGATCGGGAGGCCTGGGCTGGTTCATCTACGAGAACAAGAACCAGCTGGAGATTCCCAACGTCTTCGCCGGCCTGCTCACCGTGATCGTCATCGGCCTGCTGGTCGAGAACGTGATTTTCCGAACGGTGGAGGGAAAAACGGTGCGCCGCTGGGGAATGCAGAGCTGATCTCAAACGCCGCGCGAATGAACGTCGTCATCAGCGAGTTCATGGACGAGCCGGCGGTCGCCTGGCTCGCGGCGAAGTTCGAGGTCAGGTACGACGCGGCACTCGTCGACCGGCATGCGGAACTCACCGAGGCTCTCGCCGGAGCCGATGCGCTGATCGTGCGCAATCGAACGCAGGTCGATCGCACGCTGCTCGCCGCCGGCTCGCGGCTCAAGGTCGTCGGCAGGCTGGGGGTGGGGCTCGACAACGTCGACGTCGCCGCCTGCGAGGAGCGCGGAATTCGCGTCATCCCCGCCACTGGCGCCAACGCGCTCGCCGTCGCGGAGTACGTGATCGCGACGGCGATGCTCCTGCTGCGCGGCGTCTACGGCTCGACCGCCGAAGTGGGACGCGGCGAGTGGCCTCGCGCCGCGTTATCGGGCGGCCGCGAAATCGACGGCAAGATACTGGGCATCGTCGGCTTCGGCGGAATCGGCAGGCTGACCGCAGGGCGTGCGCGCTCTCTCGGGATGCGTGTCATCGCATTCGATCCGCAGATTCCCTCCGGCGCCGCCGTGTGGACGGAGGAGCAGGTCGAGCTCGAGGCGCTCGACGATGTGCTGCGCAAGTCCGACGTCGTCACGCTGCACGTGCCGCTAACGCCGGCAACCCGAGGCCTGATCGACGGCTCCAAGCTCGCGCTCATGAAAGCCGATGCGGTACTGATCAATACGGCGCGCGGCGGGATCGTCGACGAAGCGGCGCTCGCCGCGGCAATTCGCGCCGGCAAGCTCGGCGGAGCTGCGCTCGACGTTTTCGCTAGCGAGCCATTGCCACGGGCTTCGCCGCTGGCGGACTGCCCGCGTCTGATCCTCACGCCGCATGTCGCGGGCGTCACTCGCGAATCCAACACGCGAGTGTCGACCATGATCGCCGCCGAGGTCGCTGCCGAGCTCGAGCGGCCACGGCGAGGAGCTTGAACAGGAGCCATGCCGCGCATCGCTCTCGAGGCGCTAAAGGAGCTCGCGACGCGCGCGCTGGCCGCTGCAGGCGCCAACACGAGCATGGCCGCGTCGACGGCGCGCGCGCTGGTCTACGCCGACGCGCGCGGCCTTGCATCGCACGGCGTGTCTCGCGTCCCGCAGTACGCCGCGCATCTCGCCAATGGGCGCGCCGATGGCGGCGCGATCCCCCGCGTCACCGCCGCCAGGGGAGGTGCCGCGCTGATCGATGCCGCCTGCGGGCTTGCCTTTCCGGCGTGTGCGCTTGCGGTCGAGGAAGCGATTCGCCTGGCGCGCGGGCACTGCGTTGCGCTTGCCGCCGTCACCAACAGCCATCATTTCGGCGTCGCCGCGTATCACCTCGAGCCCGTAGGCGCGGCAGACATGGTTGGGCTGGCGATCGGCAACTCTCCGGCGGCGATGCCGGTCGCCGGCGGCAGCCGCGCGCTGCTGGGCACCAATCCCATCGCAGCCGTCTTTCCGCGTGCTGCCGGCGCCCCCTTGACCATCGATCTCTCATTGTCCGCGGTCGCGCGCGGCAAGCTCATGGTCGCGGCGAAGGAGGGCAAGGCGATACCCCTCGGCTGGGCGCTCGATCGCGACGGTAAGCCCACGACCGATCCCAAGGCCGGTCTGGAAGGCAGCATGCTGCCGCTCGGGGGTGACAAGGGTGCGATGCTTGCGCTGATCGTCGAGCTGCTGGTCACCGCGCTGACCGGCGCCGCGATCGGCTTCGAGGCGAACTCGTTTTTCGTCGACGAGGGCAACCGCCCGCGCATCGGTCAGGCATTTCTGGTGATCGACCCGGAGGGGCTTGCAGGACGCGCCGTCTATTCCGAGCGAATCGAAACGCTGATTGCCGCGATGGTGGCCGAATCCGGAGTAAGGCTTCCCGGCTATCGCCGCGAGTCGTTAGCGGCAAAGGCCGCCGCCGAAGGGGTCGATATTCCACCCGCGTTGCACGAGCAGCTCCTGCGACTCGCCGCTTGACCTAGCGCGCGCCGGCGATGACCTCGCGCAGCGCGGAGAACACGCCCGGCGCGGCGGCGATGACTTCACCGCTCTTCAGGAATTCCGCGGTTCCTGCAAAATCGCCGATGCGCCCGCCGGCTTCGTGCACCAGCAGCGCTCCGGCGGCGAGGTCACGGCGCGTGAGACTGGTGACCCAGAAGCCGTCGAGCCTTCCGGCGGCCACATAGGCGAGCTCGAGCGAAGAGGCGCCGGCGCGCCGAACTCCGGCGCAGCATTGCATGACGGCCTGGAGCATGGGGAGATACGCCGCGAGCTTCGGGCTGTCGTGCGCGGGAAACACCGTGCCGACCAGAGCTCGGTCGATCGCCGTGCATGCCGAAACGCGCAGAGGCACGCCGTTGATGGTGGCCCCGTGGCCTTTCACGGCAGCGTAGAGCTCGTCGCGCAGCGGATCGAGCACGACGGCGTGCGTCAGCTCGGCGCCGTGCGCGAGCGCGATCGATATCGCGTAGCAGGGATACCCATGGGCGAAATTCGCGGTCCCGTCGATGGGATCGATGATCCAGCGGTAGGTCGAGCCTCCGTTGCGGGGACTCCGCGCACCTCCATCGCCGCCAAGAACCGCGTGATCGGGAAAGGCAGCGCTGAGCGCCGTCACGATTGCATTCTCCGCCTCGCTTTCGGCCTGCGAAACGATTTCACCATGTTCCTTGGAAAAAGTGGCGAGGCGCTTGAGATCGCGCGCGGCATCGCCGATCACTGCCGCGGCATTGCGAGCCGCGCGTTCCGCAACGGCCAGCGCGGGATCGTTCAACGCGCCGCCTCTTCGGTCTTGCCACTCCGGGGCCGCGACCTAAGCAGTCCGGTGTTCACGCGACTCTGACCCCTAGCATCATTCCGCCGTCCTCGTGCTCGAGATTGTGGCAGTGGAACATGTAGGTCTGGGCCTCGGGGAATGGCATCCTGAAATCGAGCGCGATCCTGACGCTTTCGCCCGGCCATACCAGCACGGTGTCCTTCCACCCGATGTCGGTGGCGAGCCGTCCCCTGGCATCGATCTTGAGGGGCGCAAGTTGCTCGGGGCTGGTCTCGCGCTCGATCACCTGGAACTGAAAGCCGTGAAGATGCATGGCATGCGGCATGCTGTTGAAGTAATTCCTGATCAGCCACGTTTCGATGGTGTCGCGCCGCACCTCGATGGGAGTCTCTCCCATTGCGAACACGCGATCGTTGATGCGCCAGCGACCCTTCGCGAAACCCAGCCGCAATGGCCGCTCGGTCGCGCCGACCACGGCGATGGGATCAACACTCGCCAAAAGTGCCGGGATCCGCGCGGCGTACGCGATCCGCTCGCGAACTCGCAGCTGCAGCAACGCGCGCGGCGCACCTTCGGGAAAGGCGCTGCCATGATGCATGGCTGCATGGTCCGCGTTGGGCGGCGTCACCGGGGCGACTGGCGGCGGTGATGCGTGGCCCATCGCCGCGTGATCCGTTGCGGCCATCGCCGAGACCATCTCCATGTGCATGGGATCGAACGCCCGCGTCTCGAGCACGAGGGTCTCTCCAACCGCCGCGTCGGAAAGGTCGACCAGGATGTCGACGCGTTCTGCAGTCGCGAGGAACGCTTCGTTGCATCGCTGCGGGGTGACCAGCAGGCCGCCGTCAGTGCCGATAAGCGTGAACGGCATTTCCTTCCCGCTTGCGGTGCGCAGCCCGAGAAGGTAGGTTCTTGCGTTCGAGGCGTTGAGCACGCGGAAGCGATAGATTCGCGTTGCAACGTCGAGATACGGACAAGCGGTTCCATTGATCAGGACGTCCTCGCCCAGCAAGCCATGCATGCGATCGGCTTCGGTGGGTGCGTAGTCGCCGCCGCGCCGATCCTGCAGGATCAGCGGGATCTCGCTCTTGACCGGCGCGAGATCGAGCGCGATCCGCAGCCTCCGTTCGTCCTCGTCTTCGACCTCGATGAGCCCGAACAAGCCTCGATAAGCCTGCCCCGCCGTCATGCCGTGGGGATGCGGATGGTACCAGTACAGTGCCGAACGGTTGCGGACTTCGAAGTCGTAGCTGTAGCGCTCGCCGGGCGCAGCCAGGGTCATGCCCGCCCCGTCGTTGCGCGTGTCGACCGCCAGACCGTGCCAGTGAACGATGGTGGGCTCGGTTAGGGCGTTCTCGAAGTCGATGCGCACTCGCTCGCCCCGGGGCAGCACCAGCGTGGGATTGACGTAGCGTCGCCCTTCTTGTTCGACGGCGAACGCGAGCTGCCATGGCCCGCCATCGCCCCGACTCGCCGGTGCGGCGCGCATGCGCAGCGGTGCGTTGCCCGAAATCCGTCCAAACAGCCCCGTGGTCCCTGGGATAAAGAGCGGCTGCCCGTTCGTACCGTTGCCGCAGAAATCGGCGGCCGAAGGAGCCCCGCCGCCGGCGTGATCGGACAGCGAGCGGCAGGGGAGCGCAGCGAGCCCAAGGCCGCCAAGCGCCTTCAAAAAGTCGCGGCGTCGTTTCATCACCATGCGGTCGAGAGATGGCGGCAATGCCCGGTCGGCCAGCTATGCAGATTATCGTCCAGTTGATCTGTTCAGGTGGTGCTGAAGGCATAGCGTAAGCCAATCCAGAACCCGCGGGGGGCGCCCAGCCCGCGAAACTGCTCGGAAACCGGAGCGATGCCTTGAGCCGGCCCGAAAGTGCGGTCAGGCCCCGTGAATGCGTTGGCCCCCAGAAGTCCGAAGTTCTGGTACTGGCGATTGAACAGATTGCCGATGTTGGCGAAGAGCTGCAACGCTGAGGTCAACTGCAGTTGTGCGTCGAGATTCACCAGCGCGTATCCAGGCACCTGGCCGTGACTGTCCTGGTTGTTCTCGTCGCCGTGAGCGTATTGACTGGAGGCATAGAGCAGAGTCGCGCCGACCGACCAGCGGCCATCGGCATTCCAATCGATCCGCAGCTTGACCGAGTTGGCAGGTATTCCGGGAATTCGATCGCCCGGGTTCACGGTGATCGCGCCGTTGGCATCCGCGGTCGAGTTGTTGGGGCTGGCGGCTACGAAGCTCGAACGGAATGTCGCGTCGATGTAGTTGTAGCGAAGGCTCACGGCCACGTCGCCAAAGCGCGTTGCACCCATGAACTCGACGCCCTGGCGGCGAGTCTGACCGACATTCTGGAAGTAGCCGACGTTGGCCCCTCCGCCACCGCTGGCGACAAAAGCGATGTCGTTGTCGAGATCGGTGCGGTAGATCGCTGCCGCCCACTGCAGGTTCGGCCCGCTGCCGCGGACGCCGGCCTCCGCGGTCCGCGAGACGACCTTTTGCAGCGGCGGATCGGCGAGAAATACGTTGGGCAGCTTGCACGGCGCCGCCGCGTTCGAACAGGTGAGTTCGATGGGCGTGGGCGCGCGCATGCCCTCGTTGTATGCGCCGTACGCGGTGAGCGCCGGCGTAGGATTGAAATTGATGCCAACGGCCGGGTTGAAACGGGCGAAGCTGTAGCTGCCGTCGAGCGCGGGATCGTTGCCCGTGCGGTCGTTGATGGCGATCCGGGCATAGTTGTAGCGGCCCGCCGCGCTGAGCGTCCACTGTTCCGCGAGCGCGAGCGTGTCCGCGAAGAAGATGCCCCAGTAACGATTCGTGCTGCCGACGTCGGTCTCCAACGCATAGGGTCCCGTCGCGACCGTGCCGCGATCTGCAGTGAACGTCGCCGGCTGCGATTGCTGACTGAACCCTGTGTCGCCGAAGTCGCCGCTCAAGCCAGCGATGAACTGATCCTTGCGCCCGCCGAGCTCCGCGTTGACCGTCAGCTGGAGCCCGAATCCCCCGCTCGTCTGGTCGATGGCCGTCGCGTCGTTGGTCGCCTCGTTGGTCTCGGGCAATCCCGTGTCGGGGTCGATGCTGCCGTACTGGGAATTCACGTTGCTGCTGGTGTTGTTGTTGCGATAGTGCCGGTAGTAGACGTTGCCTCCGAGCAGGACCGTATCGCTCAGAAAATGGCTTCCCTTCGCGACGACGAACGCGAGCCGGTTCTGGTTGATGTCCGGGAAGGTGTAGGGCTGCGTCGGCGTATCGAGCCAGGATTGCGGCAGCGTCTGCGTGCCTTGCAGCGTGTTGTCTGCCAGGGTGAGGCTCAAGTCCAGGTCGCTCACGTCGTCCTGATATCCGACCTTGCCGAAGAACTGCTTGACGCGGCTCGGGTTGTGCTCGGCCCACCCATTGTCGTTGGAGAAGTTCGCGGTCGCGAAATAGTCGATCCGATCCTGGCTGCCGCCGTACTCGAGCTGGGCGGCGCCGCGGCCAAAGGAGCCGCCGGAAAGCTCGACAGCGCCTCCCGGATATTGCGCTCCGCTGCGGGTGTAGATCGCCACCGCGCCGCCGAGCGTGTTCAGACCGAACACGGGATTCGATCCCGGTATGAGCTGCACGCTGGAGATCGCCGACATGGGAACGAAATCCCAGTTGACGACGTCGCCGAGGGCTTCGTTGATGCGCACGCCGTCCTGGAACACCGACAGCCCCTGCGCTGCGCCGAGCAGCGGCGACGCGGTGAGCCCGCGGAAATTGAGATCCTGCTGATAGGCATTGCCCTGCCCCGATGCGACGCCGACGCTGTTGGCATTGCTGCCCAGGAAATCGGTCAGGTCGAGGGGCCGTTGGCGATCGATTTCGCTCCGGTTGAAAGTCTGTACGTTCGCCGGCACGTCCTTGAGCGCGGTGCCCAGCCCGGGCAGCGGCGTCGTGCCGATGACCTGGAGCGTGGGCAGTTCGAATACTTCGGCAGGGTTGTCGGCGCGCGCAGCGCCGGTCAGCACGGCTGCCGCGAACGCGAGCGCCGGCAGGCGGCTGCCGGCGCGACCGCTCCCCGGGATCCGTTCAGCCAAGCGTCAGCGGATCGCAACGCCCCACGGCAGCTCGCCCACCGGGATCTCCGCGACCTTGGCGTTGCTTGCGGTGTCGATCACGGCCACCGCGTTGGAGCGACCGCACGCGACGTAGAGCTTGGCGCCGTCCGGCGTGATCGCCATGTTCCATGGTCGCTTTCCGACGGGGATCCTGGCCACGATGGCGTTGGTCGTCGTGTCGATCACCTGCACGGTGCCTTCCCCGCCGGAGGAAACGTAGACCCAGCGTCCGCTCGGATGTACGGTCACGCCGTTCGATCGGCTCCCGGCCTTGATGCGCGCGATCACCTCGTGCGATGCGACGTCGAACACATTCACCATGTCGGCGTTTTCGGCCGCGACATAAGCCCGGCTGCCGTCGGGAAGGAAGCCGATGCCGCGCGGGCGATCTCCGACCTTGACCGACTTGATCACTTCGTCCCTGGCCAAGTCCACGATGTCGACGCTGTCGGCTTCCTCGCTGCTCACGTAAAGCCACCGCCCGTCAGGGCTGAATACCGCATGCTCGGGATTCCTGCCGCGCATGGCGAGTCGGCGCATGACCTTGCCCGTGGCGGCGTCGACGAGAAGCACCTGGTTGTTCTCCTCAATCGCGGCAGAAAGCCACTTGCCGTCGGCGGACAGGTAGATGCCTTCCGGCGAATCGCCCAGGGGTGTGCGCGCGAGCACCTCTCCCGAGGCCGGGTCGATGATGAGCAGGGAGTTGCTGGTCTGATCGCTGACGAACAGCTTCTTGCCGTCGGCGCTTGCCGCAATGCCGCGCGGTCGGGAGCCCGCCTTGAAGGTCCTGACTACGCGGTCGGAGGCCGTGTCGATCACCGACACGCTGGCCGAGCCTTCGTTGGGAACGTAGGCAAGCGGCGCGGCGAGCGCCAGCGCGCTGGCGAGAAGCAACGGAACGGGGAACAGCCGGATCGACATGCTGGCGAGAGCTGCGAAATGAAACGGGTCTGCAGCGGCCCGAGCGAGCCGCTATGGTACCGCGTTCGAGGGCTCCAGCGTCGCCGGGCTGTTAGTAACTTGTCAAGATGTCCGGTGTAGGTAACACGCCGAATGTCCGCTTGTGGTTGATCGGCGGCGGACCTTAGGCAGCGTCTTTGGTTTTGAATTTGCGTTCCTTTCCAGTGGCGTCGTACTGAGCTAAGCAGCGTGGTCCGTGGAAGACGGCGAGCTGACCGCTGGGATATTCGTGGACTCGCACCTTGGCTTTGACGTAGTGGCAGCGATGCCGGTCCGCTGGGATCTGCAGCAGCTTGTTCCCGTAGACCACGCAGTTGTCAGCGCGCACGACGCGCTCCTCTTGCACACACAGGATGTCGCGCAAGCTGCCGCCGATCCAGGGGACGAAGGCGGAGCCGGGTTCAGCGGCGGGCACCATGAACTCGCGGTTGTAGGCGGGCAGGAAGCGGCGCTTGAGAAAGCGGTTGGCTTGGGCGAGCTCGGTGATCCCGGCGTCGGCCAATTCCTTGGGCAGGCGCGCTTGGAGCGTGCCGAACACCCGCTCGCAGCGCCCGCGCGCTTCCGGCGAATAGGCGGGGATCATCTCGATGCCGAGCTGGCTCATGGCCCGATGGAACTGGGTTGGATGGTCCAGGTCAACCTTGCCTCCGACCTTGGCGGTGTGCCAGTAGTGAGTTCCCCGATCGGTGTAGAGGCTATTGAACAGACCGAACTGGGTGATGACCTCGGCCACCCCGGCGAAGCTGCTCATGGTGCCCTCTTCGTCGACCAGGAACGCCGAGTAGATCGCCGAGGTGGCGTCGTCGAGGGTCACGATCAGATCATGCTGCTGCCCGGGGAGCCACTCGTGGCGCGAGCCGTCCTGGTGCAGCATCATGCCCATCAGCGGTTTGCGCTCGCGTTTGCGCCGGTGCGCCCCGCGCCGCTTGGCCTTCTCGACTACGCCTTCGCGTTGCAGCGTCAGGCGCACGAAGTTGTAGGAGCGCGCCCCCTTCTGCTCGCGGTACTTGCTGTAGAAGTGCTTCACCGACCAGCCCCCATAGCGGTCTCGATACTGATTGACCAGTCGCAACACTTCATCGACTGGCGCGCGGCGCGTGGAGACCTGCCCGAGCCGCCGATCAATGAGCCCGTCCAGCCCATCGGATTCGTAACGACGGCATTGACGCCGAAACTGCCGTTCCGAGACGCCGAGCAACTCGGCAGCCTCCTCCTGGGTAAGTCGATGCTCGGTCCAACGCTCATACACCTCTTCAAATCGCATGGTCCTGATCTCCTGTAACACCCTGGCCCGGTTCACGATCGCCCTCCCTTCGGGAGGGAAACCCTAAACCGGACATTTCATGTGTTACCTAGACCGGACATTCCTCATGTTACTAACACTTCCGCTGCAATGGGCTTGACGACTTCGGCCTGGTCTTGTATTCTATCTGAAAGAATATCGTTCTGCTCAACAGAACAAGGATTACACCTCAAGGAGGAAACGTGGCTGCATCCACTGTGCCCAAGCCCCTCGCCGGGACCCGGGTGCTCGACCTCACCAACGTTCTTGCCGGTCCGTTCTGCTGCCACCAGTTGGCGCATCTCGGCGCCGACGTTGTGAAGGTGGAAGTGCCGGGAAGCGGCGACCTTGCCCGCCAGCTCGGCGCCGACGCCGCGCTCAATCGGCAGCGGATGGGTGTGTCGTTTCTCGCCCAGAACCCGGGCAAGCGCTCCATCACCCTGAATCTCAAACACGCTCGCGGCAAGGAAGTCTTCCGGAAGCTGGTGGAGGCTTCCGACGTCGTGGTCGAGAATTTCCGGCCCGGTGTGATGGAGCGTCTGGGCTTGGGATTCGAGGCGCTGCGGGTTGCGAATCCGCGGCTCATCTATTGCGCGATCTCGGGGTTCGGTCAGGACGGTCCGCTGCGCGATCTGCCCGCGTACGACCAGATCATTCAGGGCATGTCGGGGGTGATGAGCATCACCGGCAGCGCGGACGCCGCACCCTTCCGCGTCGGCTATCCGATCGCCGACACGATCGGCGGCATCACCGCCGCGCTCGCGATCGCCGCAGCGCTTGCAGATCCCGAGCGCCCCGAAGGCTACTTCATCGACGTCTCGATGCTCGAAGCGACGCTCGCCACGATGGGTTGGGTCGTGTCGAACTACCTGATCGCGGGCAAGGAGCCCGCCCCCTTCGGCAACGAGAATTTCACCGCCAGCCCTTCGGGGACGTTTCGCACCGGCGACGGCCTTATCAATATCGCGGCGAACAAGCAGGAACAGTTCGAAGCCGTGTGCCGCGTGGTCGGTCGCGAAGAACTTATCGACGATGCGCGCTTCGCGGAGCGCGAGGCGCGTCTTAAGCATCGCTTCGAGTTGAAGGAACTCCTTGAACAGGCGCTCGCGGCGGACTCCACCGATGCGTGGTGGCAGCGACTGATCGCCGCCGGCGTTCCAGCGGGACCGGTGTACACCGTGCCGCAGGCGCTGGCGCACCCGCAAGTCGCCCACCGCGGCATGATTGCGATGTACCCGGACGCGCCTGGTGTTGGCCGCGACGTCCGTGTCGTGCGTACGGGAATCAAGCTCAATCACGCGCCGCCGAGCGTCGACGCTCCGCCGCCGCTCCTCGGACAGCACACCGACGCGCTGCTGGGAGAGCTCGGCTATAAGGCAACCGACATCGAGTCACTGCGAAAGGAAGGTGCGATATGACCGACGTACGCGACCCAGTGCAGGAGATGCGCGACTGGTGGCACACCAGCATCATCGACATGCAGCCCGGCGTGATCCGTTATCGCGGCTATGCCATCGAGGAGCTGATCGGACGCGTGACTTTTCCGCAGATGATCTGGCTCATGACGCGCGGGGAGCTCCCCTCCGCGGCCCAGGCCAGGCTGCTCGATGCCGCGTTGATGTCGGCGGTCGACCACGGACCGCAAGCTCCGAGTATCGCGATCGCGCGCATGGCCATGACCTGCGGAGTGGGGCTGAACAATGCGATGGGGTCGGCCGTGAACGTGCTCGGCGACATCCATGGGGGCGCCGGTGAGCAGGCTGTGGAGCTGTACGAAGCCTTGGTACGGCGGATCGACGCCGGAGAAGCGGAGGCGACCGCCGCAGAGACGGCGCTTCAAGAGTTTGTCGTCCAACACGGCAAGATCATTCCCGGTTTCGGGCATCGGTTCCATCCGATCGACCCACGGGCGCCGCGGCTGCTCGAGCTGGTCGACGCGGCCAGCGCCGAAGGAATCGTCTCCGGCAAGTTCGCACGCGCCTCGCGCCTGATCGAGGAGTTGCTCGAGCGCCAGAAGGGCAGGCGCATTCCGATGAACATCGACGGTGCGACGGCCGTGATCTACGCCGAGCTGGGCTTTCCGGCTCCGCTCGCCCGCGGTCTGTTCTGTCTGTCGCGTTCGGTCGGCATCCTGGC
>Ga0187777_10001025_pt1 | contig 18268 bp, 19 predicted proteins | sample 1015_Q2_SP5_10_M_FD_132416 | JGI IMG/M metagenome (GOLD analysis project Ga0187777, IMG submission 132416) | Tropical peat soil microbial communities from peatlands in Department of Meta, Colombia - 1015_Q2_SP5_10_MG | ecosystem: Environmental > Terrestrial > Soil > Wetlands > Peat | place... | reverse complement strand
CGAAACCTTCATGCCGGTCAGTCGAGCGCCTGCGCTCACCAGCTCCGGGTATTCCTCGGTCCACACGGTCCGGAACAGCTCGATGGCCTCGTCGGTGCGGCGCCCGCGCTCGCGGAAGGGAACGCCGAGCGCGGCGAACTCGACCTCGAGCCAGCCCACCGCGACGCCGACGATGAGCCGACCTGACGACAGCACGTCCACGCTGGCCAGCAGCTTGGCCACCGGCAGGGGTGAGCGGTACGGCAGTACGATCACGCTGGTGCCGAGCGCGATCCGCTCCGTGACCCCCGCCAGCCACGGCAGGACCGCGAGAGGGTCCAGCATCTCGTCCCGGTAGATGAGCGGAACGTCCCGGGGCACGACGACGTGGTCGGTCACCCAGAGCGAATCGAGGCCCATCTCCTCGGCGCGCGTAGCCAGCTGGATCAGGCGCGACGGCTCGATCGCGCGTCCGTAATGGGGCAGGCAGATGCCGAGCTTCATCTCGGTCCGGAGCCTACCACGAGCCGCCGGGCGCGCCCGGCGCGTCTAGCGGACGGCGGTGTCGGCGGGGCGACCGGCCATGGTGGCCAGGTCGGGTGGGGCGGGCGCGGGCAGCTTCGGAAGGTTGCGCTCGATCAGGCGCCACTGGCGGAAGGAGAGGAGGCACTTCGAGAACGCGACCTCGCCACGCGTGTCGTTCGGCGTGCGCTCGATGTCGACCTGGCCGGTGGCCAGATCGACGCTGCGCACGTGGGCCTCGAAGCCCGGGGAAGTCTCTCGCGCATAGCGCTCGCAGGCGCTCACGTCGGCCCGCGACTGCTCGGCGTACTCGGGCGGCCACGCGAAGCCGCAGCAAGCGACCGCGGCGCAGCCCAGCGCGATGGTTCCGAGGATCCGGTAGCTCATGGCCAGCTTCAGAAATGGCAGCAAGAGGTGGGCCAATCGAACGGATCGAAGAATCAGGCGCTTAGGCGGCCGCTCCCGCGAATCCTGTCAAGGAGGCGCAAGGAGCACCTGGAAATTTCTGCTCGACGTCACTCCACGAGCAGAGGCGGCTCCGGGAACTGCTGATCGACGAGACGATGGTTGCGCAGGCCGATCGCCTCGCGCTGGATGATCAGGACGCGCCGCGCGTCCAGTGCCCGGGCCCGCGCCTGGTGGTAGCGGGCGAGCGTGCCCGCGCGTGTTCCGGCGTCGCTGACCGTCTGGAGCTCCGCGCGGATCTCCGCGGCCAGACGCAGCGCCTGCTCCAGGCGCTCGCCGGCCCGGCCGAGCGTCGCCGCCTTCTCGGCCAGGATCTCCTTCTCGGTCCGCTGCAGGGCCTCCTCGCGATGGCTCACGCCGGGCCCTCGACCACACCGGACTGGATCAGCTCCGCGATGCGCTCGTCCTTGTAGCCGAGCACGTCACGCAGCACCCGCCGGGTGTGCTCGCCCACCCGGTACGCGGCGGGGCCCCGCGGATGCGTGGGCTTGCCGTCCAGGTGATACGGGCTCGCGGTCACCCGCAAGTCGTGACGTGCCGGGTGGGGCAGGACCGGGAAGAACTGGCGCACCGCCAGGTGCTCCTGGGCGATGACCTCGGCCGGGCGCAGCACCGGCGCGCACGGGATGCGGGCCTCGGTGAGCACGGCCAGCGCCGCCTCCGCGCTCGGGAAGGTGTCGAGCCACGCCGTGATCACGGCGCGCAGCTCGCGCCAGTGGCGGCGGCGCGCGAGGGATGAGGTGAAGCGCGGATCCCGGCCCAGCTGAGGCCGCGCCATCAGCCCGAGGAGTCGCTCCCAGAGCCGCGGAGCCCCGACGATCTGCATGGCCATGTAGCGCTCGCCGATCCGGTGCACGATCATGCCGGGCCGCGGGTTGCCGTGCTCCTCGCCCCCGTTGAGCACCGAGGCGTAGGTGACGCTGTCGGCTCCGACCAGGGCCTCCAGCATCGAGACGTCGAGGTGCGCGCCTCGGCCGGTGCGCGCGCGGCGCCACAGCGCGGCCATGATCGCGCCCATCGCGTGCGCGGCGGCCAGCACGTCGGCGGCTTGCAGGTTCGAGGCCCGCGGGGCGGCCTCGTCGCCCTGCTCGAGCGCCATCATCCCGGACGCCGCGTTGATGATGTGGGCGAAGGCCGGGCGCTCGCGCCAGGGCCCGGTCTGGCCGAAGCCCGAGATCGAGCAGTAGACGATGTCGGGCCTGACCGCGGACACCGCCGCGTAGTCGAGACCGAGACGTCCCACCACGCCGGGGGCGAAGTTCTCGATGAAGACGTCCGCGTGGCGGGCCAGGCCCAGGACCACCTCGCGCCCCTCGGCCCGGCTCAGGTCCACCGCGACGCTCTCCTTGCCCGCGTTGACCCGCGAGAAGTACGTGGACTGGTCCTCGCGTCCGGACTCGATCTGGTGCGGGTTGCGCCGCATCTCGTCACCCTCGATCGGGCGCTCGATCTTGATCACACGAGCGCCCAGGTCGGCGAGGAGCCGGGTGCAGTAGGGACCGGCGAGAACGCGGGTGAGATCGACGACCAGGAGGCCCGCGAGTGGCGCGCTGTCGTCGTCGGCCACGACGCTCACTTGGGTCGCTTGTCCACGTCGGACAGCGAGAAGCCGATGAAGAGCAGGATCGTGAAGTCGTCGTACTTGGCGTGGCCGAGCCCGGGGCCGGGCGCGTCCATCACCACGTCGCCCTTGTTGTTGAAAGCCCAGAGGCGCAGCTCGGCCTGGCCGCGGTTGCGCACCCACTTGAAGAAGGCCAGCTCGGGCACCGGCATGTTGACCACCGGTGCCTGGAACGCGGGGATTCCGATCAGGGTCTGATCGCGGTCGGTGCCGTAGACCGAGACGAAGAGCTTGAGCTTCATCTCGGGGGAGTCGGAGGTGACCTGCAAGCCGTGGGCGCGCAGCCACGTCGCGGTGAAGTCCTTGACGAAGTTCTCGTTGCCGGCCTGGACCGCGACCTCCAGACCGACCGGATGCCCCTTCAGACGCTCGACGTCCAAGCTGCCTAGCGCGCGCTCGAGAGAGCGCGTCATGAGCTGCTGCGTGATGCCGGTCGGGTTCGTGGTCCCGATCTGGCTCGCGAGCGAGCAGCCCCCGAGGAGGAATCCCACGAGAGCCGCCGTGGAGAAGCGGGAGAGGCGGCGCATCGGTCGAGGACGGAGGCTAGACCGATTGCGCCAGACCGGCCGGGCAGGCGACGCCCGTGCCGCCGATGCCGCAGTAGCCCCACGGGTTCTTGGCCAGGTACTGCTGGTGATAGTCCTCGGCGTAGTAGAACTCGGGTGCCGCGACGATCTCGGTCGTGATCGGGCCGTAGCCGGCCTTCTCGAGCACGGCCTGGTAGGCCTGGCGCGAGGCCTCGGCGGCCCGGCGCTGGGCGTCACCGTAGTAGTAGATCGCGGAGCGGTACTGGGAGCCCACGTCGTTGCCCTGGCGCATGCCCTGGGTCGGGTCGTGGTTCTCCCAGAAGACGCGCAGCAGACCCTCGTAGGAGATCTTCGTGGGATCGAACACCACGAGCACGACCTCGGCGTGACCGGTCGCGCCGCTGCAGACCTCTTCATAGGTGGGATTCGGCGTGAACCCGCCGGCGTAGCCGACCGCGGTGGAGTAGACCCCCGACGTCTCCCAGAACTTCCGCTCCGCGCCCCAGAAGCAGCCCATGCCGAAGACCGCGCGCTCCATCCCGGCAGCGAAGGGCGGCTCGAGCGGCGCGCCGTTGACGAAGTGGGTGGCCGGGACCTCCATCTTCTCCCGGCGACCGGGAAGCGCCTCCGCGGGCGAGATCATGCTGCGCTTGCGCAGACCGAACATTGGACGGTCCCTCCTTTCGGTAGAGCCTACCTCAGGGTAGGCCGCGAGGCCACTCTGCTATGCTCTCACGCATGAACGACGCGGCCGGCACGCGGTGAGTCTCCGGGCCGTCATCTTCGACATGGACGGAGTCCTCGTGGACTCCGAGCCCTTCGGCTTCGAGGCGCTCCGGCGCGTGATGGCCCGCTACGGGCTGCCCTATTCCGAGCGCGAGAACGCGGAGTTCCTCGGACGGACCACGCTCGACTCGTGCCGCATCCTCAAGGCGCGCCACGCCCTGCCCGACGCGCCGGAGACGCTGGCCGAGTGGTACCTCGAGGGCATGCTCGAGCAGATCGGCCGTGGGCCGATCCCGATGCACGGGGTGCCCGAGGTGCTCGCGGACCTGCGCGCCGCCGGCTACCGCCTCGCGCTGGCCTCCTCGGCGGAGCCGCGCCTGATCCAGGCCAATCTCGCCGCGCTCGCGCTCGGGGCGCTCTTCGAGGCGGTGGTCTCCGGGACCCAGGTGCCGCGCGGCAAGCCCGCGCCCGACGTCTTCCTCGCCGCCGCGAACCGGCTGGGCGTTCCGCCCGCCGCGTGCCTCGTCGTCGAGGACTCCCGCAACGGGCTGCTGGCGGCGAAGGCCGCGGGCATGGCGTGCGCGGTCGTGCCCTGCACCCACACGCGGCACCAGGCCTTCGACGAGGCCGACCACCGGCTGGACGCGCTGCCCGAGCTGCTGCCTTTGCTCAGATCTGCTTGAGCAGGAACGCGGCACGACTCATGCGCCTCTCGATCGTGGCCACGCGCCGCCGGTACGCGGGATTGCTCGCTCCCGGATGCCACGCGGTCGGGTTCGGCAGCACCGCGGCGAGCTGGGCCGCCTCGTGCTCGTCGAGGTCCGCGGCCGGCTTGCCGAAGTAGCGCTGGCTCGCCGCGCCCACCCCGTAGAGGCCGGGCCCGAACTCGGCCACGTTGAGGTAGAGCTCGAGGATGCGACGCTTGCCGAGCGCGTGCTCGAGCTGCCAGGTGAGCAGCGCCTCCTTGCCCTTGCGCAGCGGGTTGCGCGAGGGCGTGAGCCAGAGGTTCTTGGCGAGCTGCTGGGTGATGGTGGAGGCGCCCCGCGGGAGCTCGCCGTCGCGGACCGCGTCCTCCAGCGCGTTCTGCATCTCGTCCAGCGCGAAGCCGTGGTGCGAGAAGAAGTTCACGTCCTCGCCGACCAGCACCGCTCGCTTCATGGCGGGAGAGATCGCGGCGTAGGGGACCCACTGCAAGCCCACGCGATCGGGGTGGCCCGCGGCGCGCTGGCGCGCCCGGTACTGATCGATGAAGGCGGTCGTCCGAGGCCGCTCGGTGGCCAGGCGCGACACCGCGGGCCACGTCCAGAGCTCGACGCCGATCCAGACCGCCGCGGCGAGCGCCATCAGCAGCGCCAGCCGACCCGCCCAGCCGCGTCGAGCGCGCATGGGTCATGGTATCGTGAGGGCCGCATGAATCCCCTCAAGCCGCGCGTCGCGGAGGCGGTGGACCGCTTGGGCGACGAGCTGATCAAGCTCTCGCACGCGATCCACGGCCACCCTGAGCTCGCCTTCGAGGAGGTGCGGGCCGCCGGGTGGCTCGCCGAGTTCCTCGACCGGCAGGGCTTCCACGTCGAGCGCGGGGTGGGGGGCGTCGAGACCGCGTTCCGGGCGAGCTTCGAGGCCGGCCCGGGGCCGACCCTGGCCATCCTGTGCGAGTACGACGCACTGCCGGGCGTGGGCCACGCGTGCGGCCACAACGTCATCGCGGCGGCCGGGGCGGGGGCCGGTGCGGCCCTGATGGCGGTGCGCGACCGGCTGCCGGCCGGGCGCCTCCTGGTCATCGGCACGCCCGCCGAGGAGAAGGGCGGCGGCAAGGGCGTGCTCGTGCAGGCCGGCCTCTTCCGCGACGTGGACGCGGCCATGATGATCCACGGCTTCGATCGCACCTTGCTCCACCAGGATCTGCTGGGTGTGGTGCGCACCACGTGCGAGTGGGCCGGCCGGGCCGCTCACGCGTCGGTCGACCCCTGGGAGGGCGTCAACGCGCTCGACGCCTGCGTGCAGACCTTCAACGGCGTCGCGATGCTGCGGCAGCAGATGCGTCCGGACTGCCGCATCCACGGTGTCGTGACGGAAGGCGGAGCCGCCGCTAACGTGATCCCCGAGCGCGCGGTCGCCGACTTCAACGTGCGCGGGCCGAGCCTCGAAGCCATGTGGGCGCTGCACCGGCGAGTGGTCGCGGTGGCGGAGAGCGCGGCGTCGGCGACCGGCACGCGACTCACCGTGACCCATCATCCCGACGTCTACGAGCCGCTCAAGCGCAACCAGACCCTCCTCGACGTCTTCGCGGGCAACCTGGCCGCGGCCCGGCTGCGCGAGGGCCCGGCGGCTCCGGATCGCGTCGCGTCCTCCGATATCGGCAACGTGAGCCAGGTCACGCCCACCATCCACGCCTGGATCGCGATCGCCCCGCTCGGCACCGCGATCCACACCCGCGAGTTCGCAGCCGCCGCGGCCGCGCCCACGGCGCGCGAGGGCCTCTTAGCCGGTGCCAAGTTGATGGCGTTGAGCGCGCTCGACCTGCTCGCCGATCCGGCCCTCGTCCGGACGATGAAGGAGGAGTTCGCCCGGCGGTGAAGGGGCGCGCGGCGCTCTGGACGGTGGCGCTGCTCCTCACGGCGGCCGTGATCGGCCTGAGCCTGCGCTACACGGACCCGTTCCCCCCGCGCCGCATCGCGCTGGCCACCGGGCAGCCGGACGGGGCCTACGCCGCGTTCGGCCGCGAGTACCAGGCCCGGCTCGCCCACGAGGGCCTCCGGGTCGACCTCGTCGGGACCAACGGCTCGCTCGACAACCTCCAGAAGCTGCTCCGCCGGGAGGTGGACGTGGCCTTCGTCCAGGGCGGCACCTACCAGCTCGTGCAGGATCCGGGGCACGTGCTGCGGGGGATCGCCGCGCTCTATCGCGAGCCGCTCTGGATCTTCTACCGCGGGCATCCCGCGACCGACGGGCTCACGTCGTTCGCGGAGCGCCGGATCGCGGTGGGTGCGCCGGGCAGCGGGACGGAGGCGGTGGCCCGCGCGATGCTGAGCGAGCTGGGCATCGCGACCACCGGCCCCTCGCGGCTCAGCCTGTCCTCAGCGGACGCGCGGCGGGCGCTCGAGGACGGCCGGATCGACGCCGCGTTCATCATCACGTCCTACCTCGATCCGAACGTGAGCGCGCTGCTGCGCCGCCCCGACGTGCGCCTGCTGAGCTTCCGCCGCGACGTGGCCTTCGCGCGCAACTTCCGCTACCTCTCGCCGATGCCGGTCACCGAGGGCCTGCTCGACCTGAAGGAGGACCTGCCGCGCGAGGAGGTCACGCTGATGGCTCCCGCCGCGCTGCTGATGTGCCGCGAGACCCTCCATCCGCGCGTGGTCGAGCAGCTCCTCACGACCGCCCGCGCGATCCACGGGCCGGGGAGCCTGCTGGATCCACCCGGCCACTTCCCGACGCGGGAGGGCGTGGACCTGCCGCTGCACGACGCGGCGGATTCCTTCCTGTCGCGGGGCGAGTCGTTCCTCTCGCGCGTGCTGCCCTACTGGGCGCTCCGGTGGGTGATCCAGCTCCGGCTCCTGCTGCTGCCGCTGGTCGCGGTGTGGGTGCCGCTCTTCAAGATCATGCCCTGGCTGCTCAGGTGGCGTGGCAACCGCCTCCTCGAGCACCAGTACGCGCTGCTGCGCGACGCGGAGGCCGCGGTGGCCGGCGCGAGCCGTCCGGACGCGCTCCGCGCCGGCATCGACCGGCTCGAGCAGCTCCGGGCGCAGGTCGAGGCGCTCGCCCGCCGGCTCTCGCTGCCGCACCAGCGAGACGTGTATCACGCGCGCCTGCACGTGGCGCTGGTGCTGACCGAGGCGCGCGATCGCCTCGCGCGGCTGGAGGGCGGCCGCCGGACCGAGGCGACCTGAGCTGCGTCAGCGATGCCGGCCCCGCGCGGAGAGGACGCCCGCGCGCGAGGAGCGCAGGCGGCGCACGACGGGGCGCCGCCCGCGACGCCGCCGGGCGCGGTCGCCCACGAGCATCAGCGCCAGGCCGAGGAAGAAGGCGCCGAGGCCGGTCCAGACTGCGGTGAGATTGCCGGCCAGCCGCAGCCCCGCGATCTCGACGATGCGCTCGCCCCCGGCTCCGCCCGCCGAGCCGGCGAGACGCGCGCCCGCGACCAGGAAGGCGAGCAAGGTGGCGAGCGGCAGGAGCACGCCCTGCAGCCCGAGCACCAGGCACGTGCGCGTCACCACGCGGCGGATCATCGGGGCGCGACCGATGAAGAGCATCGCGACCACCGAGGCGACCAGCCAGCAGAGCCGCATGGCGTCCGTGCTCATGGTGCCGGGCTTGCCCGCGTTCACCACCGTCGTGATCACGAGGAGGGAGGCCGCGCCGGAGGCGGCGCCGCCGATGAGCGTGGCCACCGCCTTGGCCAGGCGAATGGGCCACCGGCGGGGGCGGGACCGCCGACCGGGCGAGACGTGACTCGGGGTCGGCTCCTTGAGCAGGAGCTGCCAGAGCAGGAAGCTGGCGACCAGGTACACCGCGAAGCCGAACAGCACCAGGACGTTGGTGCCCGGCATGCGGCGCTAGGGAGCCTTCCAGATCACCCGCTCGGTGCTGTCCCCGAGGGCCATCATCGGAACGCCGCCCTGCCGGAGCAGGACCGCCACGCGCTGCTTGCCGTCCCGATCGTGCAGGCTCAGGAACGGGAGCTGGAAGTCGGCGCTGACCCGCATCCAGAGGCGCGCCCGGCCGCCCGCGTCGCCGAGGGTCAACGTGGGCTGCGAGTCCGCCGTGACCGCCAGCATCGCGCGTCCGTTGCCCTCGGCGTCGTACAGCCAGACCGCCGGCGGTCCCGCGGGCTCGAGGCCGACCGCGGACCGCCGCCGGCCGCTGCGGTCGTAGAGCGTGAGCCCGGTGCCGCCCTCGGCGGTCAGGGCCAGCAGCGAGCGGTTCCGGCCGCCCTGATCCAGCAGGGCGACGCTGGGGCGCCCGTCGCCGTAGGACCGCACCTCGACCCGCGGGTGATCGCCCTGGTCGAGGAGCGAGAGCATCGCGGCGCCGTCGGCGCGGACGTTGAGGCCCGCGCGCAGGTGGCCGGCGCGGTCGGACAGCTCCATCGCGGCAAGGCCCTGGGGCGTCACGCTCAGGATCGCCCGATCCTGCTGGGTGTCGTCGGCCAGCGTCAGGGCCGCCGCGCCGTCGGGGCGGAGCCCGAGGGTGCCGCGCACGTGGCCGCCGGCGTCCCGGAGCACGAAGCGCTCGGCCTCGACCGCGTTGGCGACCTGGGTGGGCGCGGTCTGACCCATCACGGTCAGGGAGGCGAGCCCCACCGCGGCCAGCAGGCCCAGGAGCTTCAGACGGCGATTCTCGCGCTCCAGCCGCTCGAGCCGCCGGGTGAGTTCGTCGCGTATCGCGTCGTTCACGGTGAGGCCCTCCTACTTCTTCTTGTCGTCCGGGCCGGCCGCGGCCTGCAGGGTGACCGTGTCGCCCACGATGAGGAAGACCACGCTGCCGTTCGAGGCCGTGTAGGTCCACTGCTCGACCGGGCCCAGCTTGTTGATCTCGTTCGGCTTGCCGAGCACGCGCTCGAGCTCCGCGCGGGTGGAGACGTCGCGCGACTTCTGGATGATGTCCTCCTTGCTGCGGCCGCAGCCGACCACCGCGCCGAGCACCGCCGTCGATATCAGGAGCGCCTGCAGGCTCCGGCGGATCTTTCCACGAGTCGTCATGGTTTCCTCCCTGTGCTGGGATCGGGTCGCGTCGGCCTCGCCGAGTCTATCAGAGGTGCCCACGTTCCACGCACCGGGTCGGTGGCCGGCCGCCGCTGGCCGGAGGTGCTACACTCTGCCCAGCTTCGAGGGTCGATTCACCGTCATCGTCGCAGGAGGTCTCGATGATCAATCTCGTCGTGAACGGCAAGCCCCAGCGAGTCGACGTGAGCCCGGACCAGCCGCTACTGTGGGTGATTCGCGAGGATCTGCGCCTGACCGGAACCAAGTACGGCTGCGGCATCGCTCTCTGCGGCGCGTGCACCGTGCATCTCGACGGCGCGCCGATCCGCTCGTGCGTCACTCCGGTCTCCGCGGCCGCGGGCAAGCGCGTCACCACCATCGAGGGCCTCTCCCCGCAGGGAACGCACCCCGTGCAGCGCGCCTGGATGGAGGTCGACGCGCCGCAGTGCGGCTTCTGCCAGTCGGGCCAGATCATGTCCGCGGCCGCGCTGCTGGCACGGAAGGCCTCGCCCACCGACGCCGACATCGACGCGGCGATGGTCGGCAACATCTGTCGCTGCGGGACCTACCAGCGGATCCGAGCCGCCATCCACCGCGCCGCCGCGCTCAACAAGGGGGGCGCGCGATGAGGCCCGTGCGGCTCAGTCGGCGCGCGCTGCTCAAGGGCTCGCTGGCCATCGGGGCCGGTCTCACCATCGGCTTCGAATTGCCGGTCGCGCGGCCGCGGCGCGCGATGGCGCAGACCCCGGGGGTGTTCACGCCGAACCAGTGGCTCAGCATCGACCGTGACGGGCTCGTGACGATCACGAACTCGGTCCCCGAGATGGGCCAGGGCTCGATGACCACGACCACCATCATCATCGCCGACGAGCTCGACGCCGACTGGAAGCACATCCGGGTCAACCAGGCTCCCGCGGACCCCAAGGTCTACGCGAACCCGGTCACCGGATCGCAGTCCTACGGCGGCAGCCGTGGGGTCCGCGACCACATCGAGATGTGGCGGAAGTCGGCGGCCGCGGCGCGCGAGATGCTCATGCAGGCCGCGGCCAACGAGTGGGGCGTGTCCGTCGACCAGGTCGAGACCGAGCCGGGCGTGGTGGTGCATCGGGCCACCGGCCGGCGCCTCACGTACGGTCAGCTCGTGGATCGGGCCCAGGCGCTGCCCGTCCCGCAGAATCCGAAGCTCAAGACGCCGGACAAGTTCCGCTACATCGGCAAGAACCTCCACCGGCTCGACACGCCCGAGAAGGTCACCGGCCGTGGCATCTACGGCATGGACGTCCAGGTGCCCGGCATGCTGGTCGGCCTCATCGCGCGACCGCCGGTGGTCTCGGGCGCCAAGGTGAAGAGCTTCGACGCCACCGCGGCGAAGGCGGTGCCCGGGGTCAAGCACGTCGTCCAGGTCACGAGCGGCGTGGCGGTGGTCGCCGATCGGTTCTCGGCGGCCCTGGCGGGACGGCGCGCGCTCCAGGTGAGCTGGGACCTGGGGCCGCTCGCGCAGCTCAGCAGCGAGGAGATCTCGCGCGAGTACGCCACGCTCGCCAAGCAGCCGGGCCAGGTCGCGCGCCACGACGGCGACGCGGAGAAGGCGCTCGGGGCCGGGGGGCGCACGCTGGAGGCCGTGTACGAGGTGCCGTACCTCGAGCACGCGTGCATGGAGGTCATGAACGCGACCGCGCACGTGCTGCCGGACTCGTGCGTGGTCTGGGCCCCGACCCAGAACCCGGGCGGCACCCAGGCCACCGCGGCCCGGATCACGGGGCTGCCCGCGAACAAGGTCACCGTGAACACCACGCTCCTCGGCGGCGGCTTCGGCCGTCGCGGCGAAGTGGACTTCATCGTGGACGCGGTGGAGACGGCCAAGGCGGTCGGTGTCCCGGTCAAGCTGATGTGGACGCGCGAGGACGACATGCAGCACGGCTTCTACCGCCCGGCGACGTACAACGTGTTCCGCGGGGCGCTGGACGGCAACGGGACGCCGGCCGCGTGGTTCCACCGGATCGTCGGCCCCGGCATTCTCATCCAGAAGGGGCGGGCGGCGGCCAACTCGGTGGATCCGGCCGCCGTCACCATCGCCCGCGAGCTGCCGTACGACGTGCCAAACATGCAGGTCGAATGGGTCAACAAGGACGTCGGCGTGCCGGTGGGTTTCTGGCGCTCGGTCGGCGCCTCGCAGAACGCCTTCGTCACGGAGTCCTTCATCGACGAGCTGGCGCACCTCGCGGGCAAGGATCCGTTCGAGTACCGGCGCGCGCTGCTCGGCAAGTCACCGCGCCACAAGGCGGTGCTCGAGATGGTGGCGGCCCGCGCGAACTGGGGCGCGCCGGTGCCCGCTGGCCACGGGCGCGGCATCGCGTGCGCGTTCTCCTACGGCAGCTACGCGGCCCACGTGGTGGAGGCGTCGGTGGACGCGGAGGGCCGCGTGCGGGTGCACCGGATCGTGTGCGTGATCGACTGCGGGCTCGCGGTCAATCCCGACCAGGTCAAGGCCCAGATGGAAGGCGGGGCGGTCTACGGGCTCACCGCGGCGCTCTACGGTCAGATCACGATCGCGAATGGCGGCGTGCAGCAGTCCAACTTCGACAGCTACCCGATGTTACGGATCAACGAGATGCCGACGGTGGAGGCGCACATCCTCGATTCGGGGGAGGCGCCGGGCGGGCTCGGGGAGCCGGGCGTGCCGCCGGTCGCGCCGGCGCTCTGCAACGCGATCTTCGCGCTGACCGGCAAGCGGATCCGGCGCCTCCCGATCCGCCCGGAGGAGCTCAAGCGCGCCTGAACGCGAGTCTTACGGGTTCTTCGGCGAGGGCTCCGGGGTGGCAGCGGCGGGCACCGCGCGCGGCGTGCTGGCGCGTGCGGTCTCGGGGTACTTCGCCCGGAGGTCGCGCATCAAGGCCTCGTAGGACGATCCGCGGATGATCCGGTCGAACTGGCCGCGGTAGTTCGCGACGAAGCTCACGCCGGAGACCGCGACGTCGTAGACGACCCACCGGGTGCCGACCTGGTGGAGCCGGTAGTCCACCGGGATCTCCGAGCCGCGGCCGGTCACGATCTTCGAGCGGACGGTGGCGTACTCGCCGTCCACGGTCTCGCCGATGTACTGGATCTCCTCACCCGCGTAGTTCTCGAGCTTGCCCAGGTAGGCGCGCGCGAGGAGCTGCTTGAACACGGTCACGAACTCGGCCTGCTCCTGCGGGGTGCGGTCCCGCCAATGCAGCGCCAGGGAACGGCGCGCCATGTCCTGGAAGTCGAAGAGCCGGTCCGCGACACGCTGCACCTCGGTGCGCCGCCGGTCCTTCGCGGGAGCGGCAAGATCGGAATCCTGCACCACCTGCAAGACCTGCTCGGTCGCCGCCTGCACCACCTGGGTCGGAGTCGCTTCCGGCTGCCCGCCGCCTGCCGCCAGCAGGAGCCACATCGCCAACGCCTTCTGCATGATCGCCTCCGGGAACTGCGCCCGATCAGCGGGACGGCGCGGTCCCTAATTGTCTGAGCCCTCATCGAGCATGGCCCATGCCACCGGACCGTGCGGGTTAACTCCGCGCCCCACCTAAGGTTCTCGGGGACGCCGCAGGTCCGGGCTCGTCAGGCCCGGGACGCCCGTCAGGCCCCCGACGGCTACGGGCTCAGAGGCCGGCGAGCCGCTCCCGGGCGACGCGCTGCAGCTCGGCCATGTCGAACGGCTTCGTGAGCACGGGAGCCTTCAGCTCGTCGAGATGGCCTTGATAGTCCGCGTGCTCCGAGGTGCCGGTGATGAACACGAAGCGGCCAAGCAGATGCGGCTGCCGGCGCTCCAGCTCGTGATAGAGACCGAGCCCGTCCAGCTCGGGCATCCGGAGATCGCTCAGGATCAGGTCGTACGTCCGGCGATCCAGGCACTCGAGCGCCGCGAGGCCGTGCGGAGCGGTGTCGACGTCGTAGCCTTCGCCGCCCAGCACGTCGGCGATGAGCTGCGCGATGATGCTCTCGTCGTCGACCACGAGCACCTGCGGGCGCTCCCGGAAGTCGGACATGGGGTTCATCCGGGAGCAAGAGGCGGGCCAGCGGAAGGCGCGCGGGAAATCAGCCGCTTCGGCCGCGGCGTCTCGACCGCGCCGCACAAATCGTCAGTGGGGCCGGTCCGAAATCAGCACCTCTACGCCGGCTGCAGACGGCGCCCCGCGACGTGCTTCAGCTCGAGCCAGACGCGCCCCAGCGCGTAGAGCGCGATGACCAATGCCGCGTTCGCGAGCCCGTACTGCCACCAGGGATTGAACGAGAGCCCGAGCCACTCGTGCGCGAACGTCAGCACGATCAGGTGGTGGACGAAGTAGATCACGAGCGAAGTGCGTCCCAGCACCACGAGCCAGCCCACCGGCAGACGGCGCACCTCGACCAGATAGTAGGAGAGTCCGAGCAGGGAGAAGACCGCGCCCAGGCAGAGGAGCGTGGTGATCCCGCGCGGGGTCCAGTGGTCGTTCAGGATGAAGTCGCGCGTGAAGGCCAGCGACCGGTGGAACGAGACGTCGTGGGCCCGATTCCACAGGACGTACGCGGCGAGGCCGAGCACGCCCGCGCCGGCCATCGTGGCCACGTATCGCCTCCGGCGCTCCGGCGTGTCCTGTCCCACCCACACCCATCCCAGCGCCAGCCCGATCCACACCAGGCCGATCCAGGGCCAGGGCGCGAACTCGAAGAACCAGATCCGGCCCGCCACGGGATGGACGACGATCCACTGCGCGATGCGCTCGTAGGAAACGGCGAAGAGGCCGTAGAGCAGCACCGCGACCGCGACGAGCAGGAACGGGGCGCCGCGGCGGTGGAGCAGTAGCATCGGCGGGACGCAGAAAATGATGCCGAGCCCGATCGTCTGCAACACGCCGCCTTCCCAGAAGGGCTCGTCCCGGAAGACCAGGAAGTTGAGCAGCCAGCTCGCCAGGACCAGCCGGGCCCCTCGCTGGAGAAACTTGCCGACCACCGCGAGGTCCACGGGCGCCCCCATCCCGCGTCGCCGGGCGAACGAGAGCGGGAGGCAGAAGCCCACGAGGAACAGGAAGAGCGGCGCCCCGACGGCGAGCGTCGTGTAGATCAGGTTGTACCGCGGCCAGCCCATGGTGCCGTCTTGCCACCAGTGGCCGGTGTGGTTGAGGATCATCAGCAGCAGCGCGAAGCCACGCACGGCGTCCAGGAACGGAAGGCGCTCCGTCGGGGCAGGCACGATCGCCGCCGGTACCGCCACCACGCGGCTCCTTCCCTCCGGTGCGCCGCGGTCAGCGCGGAAGCTTCACCGGCGTCCGCCGCGTCCCGAAGAAGGCCGGGCGACCCATGCGGCCCACCGGCACTTCCACCAGCGCGGGGCGATCCCGCTCGATCGCCTCGCGCACCAGCCGGCCGACGTCGGTCGGCTCCTTCGCCCGGAGGCCGAGCACGCCGAAGGCGTCGGCCAGCTTCATGAAGTCGGGGTTCCGCAGCTCGGCGCCGTACTGGCCACCCCACGACTCGTCGAGATCGCGCGCCACGTTGCCGTACGAGCTGTCGTTGAAGACCACCGCGACCACGTTGATGCCGTAGCGCGCGGCGGTCGAGAGTTCCTGCGCGTTGTAGAGGAAGCCGCCGTCGCCCGAGATCGAGACCACCGGCCGGTCGGGCCGGGCGACCTTGGCGCCGAGCGCGACCGGATAGGCGTAGCCGAGGTTGCCGGAGTACGACGACGACAGATACGTGCGCGGCTCGTAGACCGGCCAGAACGGGCGCGAGTAGTAGCCGATCTGGGTCATGCCCGCGACCAGGATCGCGTTCTCGGGCGTGTCCGCGCGCAGTGACCTGAGGATCGAGGCGTTGGGCTCCTGGGTGTTCTCGGCCGCGATCTTCGCGCGAAGGGCCTCGTGCTCGGCCTTGCGCGACGGCCGCGGGCCGGACGCGGCGCGGAGCCGCTCCAGCAGCGCCTCGAGCGTGGCCCGCGCGTCGCCGACCAGCCCCAGGGTGTCGCGGTGGCTACGTCCGATCTCGTGCTCGTCCGCGTCGATCTGGACGATGCGGGTGCCCGGCTTGAACGTGACGAGCGCAAGGCGGCTACCCACCGCCAGCACCACGTCGGCCGCGTGGATGTGGGCGCGAAGCGCCGAGTCGCGCCAGAACGCGGCGCCCAGCGAGAGCACGTTGTGATCGCTGACCGCGCCCTTGCCCTCGGGGGACTGGGCGACGCCCGCCTGCAGGTACTCGGCGACCGCGGCCAGCGCGTCGTGCGCACCCGAGAGGAGCACGCCGCCGCCCGCGTAGATGAGCGGGGCGCGCGCCCCCAGCAGCAGCTCGGCGGCTAGGTCGATGTCGCGCGCGGGCGCGGCGGTCGGCCGCACCTCGGAAGGCGGGAGCAGCTCGACGAGACCCTCGTCCTCCATGGTCTCGGGCGGCATCTCGATCTCCACCGGCCGCGGCCGGCCGGACCGGAGCTGGATGGCCGCCTCGCGGACCGCGGCAGGGACGTCGGCCACCTGCAGCACGCGCCGGCGCCACTTGGTCACCGGGGCGACGCACTCGAGCTGGTCGTTGACCTCGTGGAGCAGGCCGATATCCTTGCCGATGCTGTCCCGCGGGATCTGCCCCGAGATCATCAGGACCGGCGACGAGGCCGAATAGGCGGTCGAGAGCCCCGACATCGCGTTCAGCAGGCCGGGGCCGGGCACCACCAGCGCGGTGCCGAAGCTGCCGCCTGCCCGCGCGTAGCCGTCGGCCATGAAGCTGGTGGCCTGCTCGTGGCGCGTGGTGACGAACCGGATCCGCGGCTCGTCGCGCAGCGCCGCCATCACGCCGTAGAGCTGCACGCCGGGCAGGCCGAAGATCACGCGCACGCCTTCCTGGTAGAGGGACCTAACCAGCGCCTCGCCGCCCGTCATCGGTGTCGCCGCCATGCTCTCTCTCCTCGTCCGCCTCAGGGCGCGCCGATGGCGCCGGCCTGGGCGAGCTCGTCGATGTCGCGATCCTTGTAGCCGAGAAGCTCGGTGAGCACCGCTCGCGTGTGCTCGCCGACGCGGTAGGGGGCCGGCCCCACCGGCCTCACCGCCGCTCCGTCGAGATGGAAGGGCGCCGCGGTCACCCGCACCGCGCCGCGGGCCGGGTGCGCCACGGTGGGAAAGGCCCCACGCGCGGCCAGGTGCGGGTGCTCCGCGACTTCCTCCGGCGTGAGCACCGCCGCCGCGGGGATGCGCGCGCGGAGCAGGGCGTCGAGCGCCTCGTCGACGCTGGGAAATCCCGCGGCCCACTCCGCGATGATGTCGCGGAGCGCCGGCCAGTTGCGCCGGCGCTGGTCCGGCGTCTCGAAGCGTGCGTCGGTGGCCAGGTCGGGCCGGCCCAGCAAGGCCTGCAGGCGCGGCCAGAGCGCGGCGGCCCCGCCCGTCTGAAGCGCGAGGTGGCGGGCGCCCACCGCGAAGACCCCCATCGCCGGACGCGGGGAGCCCTGGGCCTCGCCGCCGTTGAGCACCGCGGCGTAGGAGACGTCGTCGGCGGCGATCAAGGCCTCGAGCATCGAGACGTCGAGGAAGGCACCGCGGCCGGTCCGGTCGCGCCGCCTCACCGCGGCCAGGATCGCCCCGAAGGCGTGAGTGCCCGCGAGCACGTCCGCGGCCTGCAGGTTCGACGCGCGCGGGGCCGGGTGCTCGCCCTGGTCGAGGTGCATCATGCCCGAGGCCGCGTTGATGATGTGGGCGAAGGCCGGCCGCTGCCGCCAGGGTCCGGTCTGGCCGAAACCCGAGATCGAGCAGTAGACGAGGTCGGGCTTGAGCCGGGCCATGGCCTCGTAGCCCAGGCCAAGCTTGGCCACCACGCCGGGGGCGAAGTTCTCCACGAACACGTCGGCGACCCGGCACAGGTCCTCGATGACCGAGCGACCCCGTGGGTGGCTCAGGTCCACCGCCACGCTCTGCTTGCCCACGTTGATCCGGATGAAGTACGTCGACTGATCGGCGCGCCCCGGCTCGAGCTGCAGGTGGTTCTTGCGCATGTCGTCGCCCTCGCCGGGCCGCTCGATCTTGACGACGCGGGCCCCCAGGTCAGCGAGCAGGCGCGTGCAGTAGGGTCCGGCGAGGACACGGGTGAGATCGAGGACCACGAGATCGGACAGTGGCAGATCGGAGGGCGAGCCGGAGCCGTCGCGCACCGACCGAGTATAGCGCGGCGATTGACGGGCCGCACCTGCCCCCCTAGACTCGGCGCATGCGACGCAATCGACTGCGGGAGCTGCTGCGGGCCGGACGCCCGTCGCTCGGTACCCACGTGCACTCGGCGTGGCCCGCGGTGGTGGAGTTGGTCGGGCACTCGGGGCGGTTCGACTACGTCGAGTTCGTGGGCGAGTACGCGCCCTACGATCTCTTCGCGCTCGAGAACCTCGCGCGGGCCGTGAACACGTTCGACCACATGACCGCGATGTTCAAGGTCGAGCAGCAGCCGCGGACGTACCTGGCCGTGCGCGCCATCGGCGCCGGGATCCAGAACCTCCTCTTCGCCGATCCGCGCACGCCCGACGACGTGCGCGAGTGCGTGCGGAGCGTCCGCGCGGAGACCCCGGAGGCCGGCGGCCTCCACGGCGTGGGCATGCGCCGTGACGTGGGCTACGTGCTCGACGTGGGCTCGCCCGAGTTCGTGCAGGCCCTGGACGACGCGGTGGTCGCGATCATGATCGAGAAGGCCTCGGCGGTCGAGAATCTCGAGGCGCTGCTCTCGGTGAAGGGCGTGGACATGGTCCAGTTCGG
>Ga0187777_10001024_pt1 | contig 18279 bp, 23 predicted proteins | sample 1015_Q2_SP5_10_M_FD_132416 | JGI IMG/M metagenome (GOLD analysis project Ga0187777, IMG submission 132416) | Tropical peat soil microbial communities from peatlands in Department of Meta, Colombia - 1015_Q2_SP5_10_MG | ecosystem: Environmental > Terrestrial > Soil > Wetlands > Peat | place... | reverse complement strand
TGGGCACGGCGATTTTATCCACCCCGCGCGGTGTGATGTCCGGTCGCGAAGCAAAAAGGCAAAAAGTCGGCGGCGAATTGCTCGCCTTCGTTTGGTAAATCTTATGTCGCGAATTGGAAATAAGCCGGTCGATATTCCCGACAAAGTGAAGGTAAACGTTGGCAACGACGGAGCAGTTTCAGTGGAGGGTCCGAAAGGCAAACTGAGCTGGAAATTGCCGCGCGACATTTCGGCCAAGATCGACAACAACAAAATTTCGCTGGCTAGAACTGCCGAGACGAGAAGTGTGAAAGCGTTGCACGGTCTTTCGCGTGCGCTGGTGCATAACATGGTGCAAGGCGTGAGCGAGGGATTCAGCAAACAGCTGGAAATCGAGGGAGTTGGCTTTAAAGCCGCGGTGCAGGGACAAAATTTGAATCTCAATCTCGGTTTTTCTCATCCGGTTTTGTTTCCGATCCCAAAAGAGATCAAGATCACGGTGACCGATAACACCAAGCTGACGATTCAAGGCATCGACAAGAAATTAGTGGGCCAGGTTGCAGCCGATATCCGCCGTTACTACCCGCCTGAGCCGTACAAGGGCAAGGGCGTTCGTTACGCCGGCGAGCAGATCCGGCGCAAGGAGGGCAAAACCGTCCAATAGTATGGCCACTTTTAATCGTAAAGCCGCTCGTTCTCGGCTGCACCGGCGCATTCGGAAAAAAGTAATCGGAACGGCAAAGCGACCGCGACTGTCGATCCATTTTTCCGGGAAGCATGTTTATGCACAAGTGATTGACGACGACGGCGGCACAACTTTGGCTGCAGCCGCCACCACGGAGAAGTCGTTAGGCAAAAGTAAAGTGGCGGCAAATCGCGCGAGTGCCGAAGTCATCGGTAAAACAATCGCCGAGCGGGCCAAAGCAAAAAAGATCGAAAGCGTGGTTTTCGATCGCGGCGGTTTCGTTTATCACGGAAAAGTAAAAGCTTTGGCGGATGCGGCCCGCCAAGGCGGATTAAAGTTCTAACTCATGGCAGAACCAAACAGAGGTAGGCGGCAGGATTCGCGTAACGTCGACAAGGCTCCGGCGCAAAAAGGAGATACGACCGAGAAGGTCGTATTTATCAACCGTTGCGCCAAAGTAGTTAAAGGTGGGCGACGCTTCAGTTTCAGCGCGTTGATTGTTGCGGGCGATCACGACGGGAGCGTTGGAATCGGTTTCGGAAAAGCGAACGAAGTTTCGGAGGCGATTCGGAAGGCTTCCGAGTCGGCCCGCAAATCGATGGAAAAAGTTTCGCTGCGTGAGAACACCATCCCGCATGAGGCGATCGGCGAATTCGGCGGCGGCCGAGTTTTGCTTCGCCCCGCATCGCCTGGAACGGGCGTGATTGCGGGAGGGGGTGTGCGCGCGGTTGTGGAAGCGGCGGGGATCCGCGATGTTCTCGCCAAATCGTTAGGCTCGAGCAATCACGCAAATGTCGTCAAGGCGACGTTGGCAGCGCTGCGGTCGTTGCGCCGGCGGGACGAGATTTTAAAAGTGCGCGGTATCAAGCGCGACGGAAAGGGTGAATCGTGATGCGATTGCATGATTTGCGGCCGCGACCAGGCGCGCGTCATCGCGTGAAGCGACTTGGGTGTGGCGAAAGTTCCGGTCACGGAAAAACCAGCGGCAAAGGCCACAAGGGTCAGAAAGCACGGTCTGGTGGAAGTATTCGTTTGGGGTTCGAAGGTGGACAAATGCCGCTCATTCGGCGATTGCCCAAGCGCGGATTCAACAATGCCGCTTTTCACAAGAACTACGCGATTGTGAATTTGGCGGATTTAAATGAATTCAAGGCAGGAACGAGTGTGAACGAGCAAATGCTGCGGGAAGCGAAACTCGTACGCGGCAATATCATCGGGATCAAGTTGTTAGGCGACGGCGAATTAAAACACGCGCTGAAAATCGAAGTTGATAAGGTCAGCCAGTCGGCCCGGGCGAAGATCGACAAAGCTGGCGGAACGATCACGATTCGCGAGCGCAGAGCTGAGCCGGTTGCGGAAAAGGACAAAGCCAGTCCAGCGGTGGAAGAAGCGACTTCGGGAAAAAAGAAACGGAAGACAACTTCGAACGCGAAGCCGAAGAGGGCTTCGCGGAAGCGGTAGCGCGCGCTGCCATGGCTTCTTAAGGTTGGCAGATGGTTTCGGCGTTCTTAAACACAGTCAAGATTCCGGAGCTGCGTCGTCGCATTCTGTTCACGCTTGCTGTGATTGTGATCGTGAGACTGGGCGCGGCGATCACGACTCCGGGTGTTAACCAGGCGGTTTTGCAGGAGTGGTTTCGGACCACTGCCGACAAACAGGGTGGCGTGGCAGCGCTATTCAATTTGTTTAGTGGTGGAGCGCTGGAAAATTGCGCAATCTTTTCGTTAGGCATCATGCCCTACATCAGCGCGTCGATCATGATGCAGTTGCTGACCGCAGTGATTCCGCAACTTGGTCGATTAGCTCGCGAAGACGGCGGCCGACAAAAGATCATGCAATACACGCGATTCATGACCGTCGGCCTTTGCATTTTTCAGGGGTACCTGATCGCATTGTCGTTTCAGCATCCGGAGTCTTATCACACAATTCTCGGCGGCATTACGGACACAATCCGGAATCTCGGCATTCCGCTGGTTGAAGATCCCGGCTGGACCTTTCGAATCGTGACCGTCATCTCGCTCACGAGCGGCACATTGTTTTTGATGTGGTTGGGAGATCAAATTACCGAGCGCGGCATCGGCAATGGAATTTCGCTAATTATCACGGTGGGCATCGTGGCTCGATTGCCGGCAGCGCTGGCGCAGGCTTGGAAAACGTTTGTGCCATCGGCTGCAACCGGATCCAGTCAGGTCAATCCCGCGATTCTCGTGCTGATGGTTGCCTTCTTGTTGCTCGTCATCGCCGGAGTTATCGCGATTACCCAGGCGCAGCGCAAAATCACCGTACAGTACGCAAAGCGCGTAGTGGGTCGAAAACAATATGGCGGTAACGTCCAATACATGCCGCTGAAAGTAAATTATTCCGGCGTCATGCCGATTATTTTTGCGTGGGCGCTTCTGCTATTTCCGACCACGATTGTCGGCTTCGCTTTCAAAAATAGTCCGACTGCGGCCAGGGTCGCAGCGGCACTGAATACCGGTTGGCCGCATTACGTGATTTTGGCGGCGCTGATCTTCTTTTTCAGTTATTTTTGGGTGGCAACGCAATTTCAGCCGTCGCAAATCGCGGACGATCTGAAAAAATACGGCGGATATATCCCGGGCGTTCGTCCAGGAAAACCGACCGCCGATTTTCTGGATTTCACGATGACCCGGCTGACATTCGCGGGTGCCATTTTCCTAACGATCATTGCAGTCCTGCCGAGTTTGCTCAGCCAGGGGCTGCAAGTTCCGCAAATTACGGCCCAATTTTTTGGGGGAACCAGCCTGTTGATCATCGTTGGGGTGATGCTTGACACGATGAGACAGGTTGAAACGCATCTGATTCAACGGCATTACGATGGATTTCTGCGGAAAGGGCGACTTCGCGGCCGCGCCGACTTTGGTGGTCGTGCTTATGCCCGCGGTGAAGCGATCCAGAGTGGAACGCTAATGTGGCTTTACGTTGGAATTGCGGTGCTGGTGATCGGCGGAGTCGCGATCTTTCTTGCGCAGAAGTGAAACGGCGACTTGTCTTGTTGGGCGCGCCCGGCTCGGGCAAGGGGACTCAGGCCGAACTGATTACCCGGCAATTTGGAATTCCGGTAACGTCGCCAGGAGCAATTCTGCGGCGCGAAAAGGATCTTGGTACGCCGCTCGGCCTCCAAACCGCGGAAGTGCTGCAGCGCGGAGACCTCGTTCCCGATAAAACGATCGTGAAACTGATCGAAGATTGGCTGCATTTGCACGGCGGCTATGGTTTCGTCTTCGACGGATTCCCGCGAACGCTGCCTCAGGCGGAAAGTCTTGCCGCAACATTGAGTGCTCTGAAGGCGTCGCTTGATTACGCAATATGGCTCGAGGTTTCGGAGGAAACCGTGCGCGCGCGAATCGCGGGGCGATTGCAATGTCGCACTTGTGGTTTTACCACGAGCGCGGATAGCGCGCACTTTGATGATCGCCCGATTTGTCCGTACTGCGAGGGCCGACTTGAGCGAAGAAACGATGACGACCCGAATATTTTGCAAGCGCGTTTGCGCGAATTTAATTCTAAAACTCAGCCGCTGGCGGATTTTTATGGTAAAAAGTCCATCTTGAGACGAATCGACGGAAATCGTGACCGCGAAACGGTTTTCGCCGACATTTCTAGGCTAATCGAAGACAACGGATGATTCCGATCAAAAGCGCGAAGGAAATTGAGAAGATGCGTCAAGCCTGCCGCAGCGCCAGCGACATTCTTGACCGCGTCAGCGAGTTGATCCGTCCCGGAATAACGACCAAAGAAGTGGACGAAGCGGCGGCGGACTTTATGAATGATGCTCGGGTGAAGAGCGCGTTTCTCGGATATCGCCTTGGTCATCGCGTTTTTCCTGGAAACATTTGTATCTCGCTCAATGACGAGGTCGTTCATGGAATCGGAAGTCAGCGTCGGATCCAGTACGGCGACATTGTCAAACTCGACATCGGGGTGGTTGAAGAAGGTTGGGTCGGAGACAACGCGACCACGGTTGCTGTCGGAATCGTTGACCAACGGATCGATCAATTGTTGCGAACAACCGAAAACGCGCTCTCGCAGGCAATTGCGGCCGCACGCGAGGGCTCGCGCGTTGGCGACATTTGCGCGGAAATCGAAGATGAAGCGCGGCAGTTTGGATTTTCGGTGGTCCGCGAGTTCGTCGGTCACGGCGTTGGCCGCAAGATGCACGAAGAGCCGCAAATTCCGAATTATGGGCGGCGAGGGAGCGGTCCGAAATTGAAAGCAGGAATGACCCTGGCGATCGAACCGATGGTTAACATGGGGGTTTCGGAGGTTAGACTGCTGGAAGACGGTTGGACGGTCCGGACGGCGGATGGTCTGCCGTCGGCCCACTTTGAGCACACTGTTTTGATCACAAAGGAGGAGCCAGAAATTCTGACATGGCGCGCAAAGACGCAATTGAAGTAGAAGGCACCGTTGTCGAGCTGCTGCCGAACACGATGTTCCGGGTCGAGCTGCCAAACGGCCACCGGGTGCTGGCGCATATTTCCGGGAAAATGCGGCTGCACTTCATTCGCATCTTGCCAGGCGACAAAGTTATGCTAGAGATCTCTCCCTACGATTTGTCGAAGGGGCGGATTACCTTCCGCCAAAAGTGAGGACAACGCGGGCGATCGGCCTGCGTTTTTCGTTAGATCGACAATCAACTTTTATGAAAGTGCGACCATCAGTAAAAAGATTGTGTGAGGCTTGCAAGATTGTGAAGCGCAAGAACGTCGTGCGCGTTATTTGCAAGAACCCGCGACATAAACAGCGCCAGGGCTGAAAAATCGATTTAACTTTGTAACTTTCTACTTACACCATGCCACGATTACTGGGAGTCGAGATTCCGGCACAAAAGCGCATCGAAGCATCGCTCACCTACATTTACGGAATTGGGTTTGCCACATCGCGCCGGATTCTGGAACAGACAAACATCGACCCAAATACGCGCGCGAAAGATCTTACGCCGCAGCAAATCAACGAAATCATTCACGCGATCACGAATAATAAAATCAAGATCGAAGGCGATCTTCGGCGCGAATTGCAGAGCAACTTGAAACGGTTGCAGGCGATCAATTGCTATCGGGGCATTCGGCATCGCCGCGGTTTGCCGGTTCGCGGGCAGCGGACCTCGACCAATGCGCGCACGAGGAAGGGCCCCAGAAAGACCGTTGGCGTGATTCGCAATCCTGAAGCTAAAGCTGGTAAAGTTTAATTTTTAAGAATGGCCGAAGAAAAAAAATCAAAAGCAAAGGGTAAAACGACCAAAGGTGAGGCTCCGATAGAAGCCGCAGCGAAACCTGAGCCGTCAGCTGAAGCAAAAACCCCGGAGGCCCCTCAGGCTAAAACGGAATCGAAGCCGGCCGCGAAGAAATCCGCCAAGCCAGCCAAGGCGGAGACGGCAGCAGAAACTCCGCGCGAAAATTTGTCGCTCGATGGAGATGATGTCGAAAAACCTAAAATTGTTAAGGCAAAGGGAAGCAAGAATGTTCATTCCGGAATCGCCCACGTCTTGGCGACGTTCAACAACACGATTGTTACCATCACCGATTTGAACGGCAACGTAATCGGCTGGTCGAGTGCAGGAAAGGTCGGTTTCAAAGGCTCGCGTAAAAGCACGGCTTACGCAGCGCAAATGGTCGCCCAGGATGCTTCACGGCAGGCGATGGGGCATGGCCTGAAGGAAGTACAAGTGCTGGTCAGGGGTCCGGGTGCGGGGCGCGAATCCGCCGTTCGCGCATTGCAGGCAATCGGGCTCGATCTCACCGTCATTCGTGATGTAACGCCTGTGCCGCACAATGGTTGCCGCCCTCCCAAGCAGCGCCGCGTTTGATCTTTCGACGATTAACTCTCAACTGCAAATTTTCTGAATGGGTAGATATACTGGACCAAAAACGCGAGTCAGCCGTCGCTACGGAGTGCAGATTTTCGGGCCCTCAAAGTCGCTCGAGCGGAAAAATTATCCGCCTGGAATGCATGGACCAAAAGGATCCCGGCGCAAGCAATCCGATTACGCGATTGCGCTTGGCGAGAAGCAGAAGCTTCGCTACCAATACGGCCTGCTCGAGCGTCAGTTCCGCCGAATCTTTCAAAGTGCGCTTCGCAAGCGCGGCGTGACCGGTGAAACGCTGCTGCAACTTTTGGAAACGCGACTCGACAATGTCGTCTACCGGCTCGGTCTAGCAAATACCCGCAATGCCGCACGGCAGCTGATTTCGCACGGGCACGTCCAAGTCAACGGCCGCAACGTTAATATTGCATCGTTCAACGTGAAAGCCGGCGATGAAATCGCGATCAAGGATAAACCCAAGTCGAGGCAGTTGGCGTTGCGCAATCTCGAGCTGACTCAGATTGTTCCAGTCCCCGACTGGCTAACCGTTGATCGGGACGGGCTCAAGGGAAAAGTTGCACACATTCCATCTCGCGAAGAAATGCAGCCGATCGTCAACGAGCAGTTGATCGTTGAGTTGTATTCTCGATAAACTCAAGCGCCTTGTCGTAACTGCGTCGCTGAAGAAAGTGCGCAAGTTGCGGATCGAGCGGGCGCGGCAGCGCTGCTTCCAATTGCTCAATCTTTCTCGAAATAGCGGCTAAACGCCCGATGTGAGTTTGTTCGTCTCGACGACTTTCGTGGTCCGCAATAATTTCACGTCGCTGGTGAAGGGCGGTAGCAAGATCGGCGAGTGCGTTTTGCATTTGCTGGCTTCGACAAAGTAAAGCTTGAAACAGCTCGTGGTTTAACGCAAGCCTGCTGAGGTGTGAGCGCAGGCGAATCGAAATTGATTTTGTTTGTGGACGACGATGTCGCTCTGCTGCGAATCATGCGAGAAGCGTTGACTGCGTCGTTGCGTTGCGAAGTCGATACTTCCCCAAGACCTGAATACGGCTTTGAGTTGGCGCTAAAGAAAAGCTACGATCTTTTTATCTTCGACTTTCAAATGCCGATGATTGATGGCGCAATGCTGTTTTTCTTAATCGGGAAAGTTTACTTTAACAGCAAGCCTCCGCGAAATATCCCGCCGCTCTTGTTGGTTTCAGGTAAAGCAGATGAGGAGCGCGCCCAGGAGCTGCTGAAAGAACCGGGTGTCGCAGGCCTGATCGCGAAGCCTTTTTCTGTCAGCCGGCTGATGGATAAAATTGCTGCCTGCCTGCCGGGAATTCAACCGGCGGAATAGCGACTAACGAGGCCCGGTTTCAGACAGCAACTGGCGTTTCGCTTCCAGCCAGTCGGAGCTGGCATCACCCGGGAGGGCCAACCGATGGCGGCGCTCGGAAATAAAGTAGGCGCGAAGTCTGATGTCGTCGTCGGACGGTGATCGCGTGGCCGACAATTTTTTTCCCTTCGGCGGGCTTTTCCTGGTAGATTTTTTTGGCGCGGTGGCGGTCGATTTTCGGCGGACCGGAATCCCCGATTCGATCTGCTTTGCTTTTTTCGGCACAGTCAATTTCCCTGTTTATCGCAATACGGATGACGAAAGGATTGGCAAGTAATTTTTAGTGAAGGCTTGGCGGAAAGCGGAAGTTCAAATAACGTAAGGCCATGCGACACTTTGTTTTTCGATGGCTGGCGACAGCTTTTGCGGTTTTTGTAGCCGCGCCGATCGTTGGAATCGATTACAGTGGAATTGGCTGCCTTTTGGGGGCCGCCCTTTTGCTCGGCATCATTAACGCGTTTGTTCGTCCGATTCTCCTTTTTCTGAGCTTTCCGCTGATTCTTGTCACTCTCGGTCTTTTCATTTTGATCATTAATGCACTCATGCTGAAATTTGTCAGCGAAATCGTGCCTTGCTTCCGCGTCCATGGATTTGGCAGCGCTTTCTTTGGCGCGATTATCATTTCGTTTGTTAGCTGGCTACTGAGCGCTTTCTTTCGTGGAAGCGACGGACGGGTGCACGTGCTGACCCATCACACGCAAATTAAGCGGGTGAGCGGGCGGGTCATCGGCCGTGATGAAAAATGATCGTGGCTGGTTTGGCAGCCCGGCGGCGAAGCGGATTCGAGTTAAAATCTGCGGCATCACGAACAGGATAGATGCTGTTGCGGCGATTGAATGTGGTGCTGATGCCGTGGGATTTAATTTACATCCGGGAAGCGGACGCTTTATCGATCTCGCGCAAGCGGGGGGCTGGATCGAAAACTTGCCCCGGGAAGTCTGCAGAGTTGCCGTTATGGTCAACCCGAGCCTGGAAGAACTATTTCGGGTCGCCGCGCTAAGGCTTTTCGATCTGCTGCAGTTGCACGGACAAGAGGCGCCGGAGTTTTGCTCCGTCCTCGCAAATGCAGGAATTCGCTTTGCAAAGGCAATCCCGGTGACGTGTGACCAATCGCTTGTCAACCTGCCATCGTTTCATACCGCGTTTCTGATTTTGGATTCCGCGGTCGGCGGCAGGTTTGGCGGAACTGGTCAGACTTTTTCATGGCCGCTCGCGAGTCATTTCGTTAAGGCGAACAAAAAGCTGAAAGTGGTGTTAGCGGGTGGTTTGACGCCTGAAAACGTCAGCGCGGCGGTAAGTGAGGTGCGGCCTTTCGGTGTTGATGTAACCAGTGGAGTTGAAATTTCTGGGCACCGAAAGGACCGCGATCGGATCAAGGCGTTCATTGAGGCCGTTCGTTCGTTCCGATTCTAGATTGCCACTGGCGCCATGCCGCGAGCGCGGCACCCGTAGGGGAAATCTGAAGTGCTGGTCTGCTTCCTGCTTTTAAGTGGCGCTATCTCGATCCGCTTATAACTATGGCTAATCCTCTTAAACCCTGGGCCTGCGCCAGCACAGCATTGTTTGGTACGATCGCCCTGGCCTACGCCCAAGCGACTGCGCCGAGTCCGGCAGCAGGCGTTAATTTAAATTCGAACAATTCTTCTCCGCTGCTGGTGCAAGCATCGGTTCCAGCCGGTTCACCGGCGGCGGCGACCAAGCCTGGCGTTTCTGCAACCGGACCCGACCTCACCCAGCAGGATGCGGCGATTGAAAACGGCGGGGTAGGGGTCCGTGAGTTCCAAGGCGATGATGTTGGGCAGGTGTTACGATTACTGGCCCGACAGTCAAAGATTAACATGGTTGTAAGCGAAGCGGTCACCGGAACTGTGACGATGCGCTTGGAAGATGTCACTGCGCTTCAAGCCATCTCAATTATCGTGAAAGCCAAAGGGCTCTTCATGGATAAGATCGACAATGTCTATTATATCAAAACTGCGGCCGAGCGGACGGCGGAGCCAACTGAAAGCGATAGCTACCAATTCAGTTATGCGCGGGCGAAAGAGATCGCGCCTTTGATCGCATCGCAGCTGGCGAGCAAGGATCCACCGCAGATAGACGAACGGACAAACACTCTTTTCTTCCGTGAGACGCGAAGCAATATCGATAATATCCGCAAAATGCTGGTTCAGATCGACAAGCCGACGCGCCAGGTGATGATCGAGGCCCGGCTAGTAGAAGTGAGCGCGGACCCTGTCCAAGCTTATGGGATTAACTGGGCCGGCACGTTTGGTAGCGCTTCCGCACCACAGACTATTACCTACGGGGTTCCTAGTACCTCGGCAAGCCCTGTCCCTGGGGCTGGTCCGCCGACGAACGGCTTTGGACTGGGCAACCCAAATAACAATAACTTTTTTGGCAGTCTTGGTCACTTAATACCGGGTCAATTTGCGATTCTGTCTGTGCCGCAATTTTCGGCAGCTCTAACGGCCTTAAACGAAGATTCGGATGCTGAGTTTCTGGCAAACCCACGCGTGGTTACAGCCGACAATCAGCAGGCCAAGATCGAGATTATCCGGAATCAGCCCATCCCGCAGCTCAATTTCAACGAGCAAACCGCGACCGCAGTATTTGGTGGGTTCCAAGATAAGAATTTTGGAAACAAACTGGTTGTCCGGCCGTCCATAAATAAAGACAACTTCATCACTCTTTCGGTCAAGCCTGAGATCAGCAACAAGGTTTCAGATTTTCACTTCCTCTTCCAGGGTGCGGACGTCACAAGCCCGATCATCGATACGCGCACGCTTGACTCGAACGTCTTGATCAAGAGCGGCGACACCCTCGCGATCGGTGGACTCCTTTCAGATCAGGTCACCAAGGGAAAGACAAAGGTTCCGGTGCTCGGCGATATTCCTGTCCTTGGCTACGCATTCCAAAGCCACGATAACGAGCGCCACAAGCGAAATCTGCTGGTTTTCGTGACACCGACGATTCTCGATCAGCGTTATGGTACTGGCCTGGAAGATCAGGTCTCCGGGGTGCATCACACTGGTGAAGAATACGCGGATCCGAATGGCTGGCGCAACAACGCAAGTGGCGCGGTTCGCTTGGTCCCTACATCGCGTCGGCCGCTGGCCGCGGACTATGCGAAACCCGGTGCGCCGCCGCCGCCTGAAGAGTCGAGTGACGTGCAGTTCAAGAGTTCGGCCAAGGACCGCGATTTCCAATAATTTTCGGACTGTGGGGTTGAGAGGGGGCGGAGGCTCGTAAGGGCTCCGCCCTCTTGGTTTTACTTATCGAGATATGCCTTTAAGCGCTCGCGCAGCTCAGTTCGGGCACGAAACAGAATACTTTTTACAGCTGGCACCGACAATTCGAGAATCCGAGCAATCTCTTCATAACTCAGATCCTGGTAGCGACGCAGGATGAGAGCCATTCGTTGGCTCTCTGGCAACGATTGGATCGCCTCTTCGATTTTTCCCTGAAGCTCCGTTTCCAGCAGCGATGCATCGGGTGTCTGCGTTACCTGATCGCCCAGCCGAATCTCATCCGACTGCGGATCGGGTTGAATTGGGACGTGGACGTGCCGTTTCGTGCGCCGCAGTTCGTTGAAAACGAGATTGCGGGTGATTTTGAGCAGCCAGGTTGTGAATTTAGCTTTCGGGACGTAGCGGCCGGCGCTCTTCCAAACGCGGATGAACACTTGCTGGGCCACGTCTTCCACATCGGAATTACCGCCCAACATTCGGCCAATCGTACCGGCCACGAGCGCTTGATGACGCTCAATAAGCTCCTCGAGCGCAGCGGTATCACCTCCTCCGATCAGGCGCATCAGTCGCACATCTTCCGCGTCTCCGTTCGCCTCCGATGGTTTACCCGACTCAATCTCGGCCATGCGATTCCTTGCTGCAATTAGGCTACGTCCGTTTTAGTTGCGTCCGGCGAATCGCCTGTGCATGATAGAACGTAGTTTTGGCCTCGGCTGCGAATGAATTATACACTGATTCCACGACAACTTAGACGGATCGCAGAAAAAATCGAGGCGCGGCAGCGCGTGACGGATGCCGAAGCGCTCGATTTGTATCGGTCCAACGATCTCAATGCTCTTGGAATCATGGCCAGCGTCGCTCGGGAACAAAAAAACGGAAACTTCGCCAGCTACATCCACAATCGCTATATCAATTACTCCAATATTTGTGTGCTATCGTGTCAGTTCTGTGCTTTCGCAGCCAGGAAGCGTGACCCCCATGCTTTCGAGTACGCCATCGACGAGATAATTAAGACGGTGGCTGATGCGTTGCCGCAGGGGATCACCGAAGTCCACATGGTCGGCGGATTGCATCCCACTCTGAAAAAAGATTGGTACCTTAGACTTTTGAAGCAATTGCGGGCGCTTGACCCCAAAATTCATATCAAGGCTTTTACTGCGATTGAAGTGCGGCATCTGGCCCAACGAGTTTTTCGCCTGCCCATTCGCGATACCCTCGAAGTCTTGCGCGCAAATGGGCTGGGCTCGATCACCGGCGGCGGCGCGGAAATTTTTGACGCCGCGATACGCGATCAGATTTGCCGCGGTAAAGAAACTGCGGCCGAATGGCTGGATGTTCATCGGACATGGCACAAAATGGGCGGCCGCAGCACCTGCACCATGCTCTACGGTCACATCGAGACCCCTGAGCACCGAGTCGATCATTTACGGCAGCTTCGCGGATTGCAGGATGAGACCGGCGGGTTCACCGGATTCGTTCCCTTTGCTTTCGAACCGCAGACCACGATCCTTTCGCACATTAAGCAAGCTTCCGCGACTGAGCAGCTTCGCAATCTGGCGGTCAGCCGCATTTATCTAGATAACGTCGACCATCTCACGGCATATTGGGTCAGTATGGGTTTGCCGCTCGCGCAGGTTGCTCTGAGTTACGGCGTGGACGATCTACACGGCACGATTTTAGAAGAGAAAATATTTCACATGGCCGGCGCAACCACTCCGCAACAACAAACAATCGCCTCGCTCGAGCAGGCCATTCGCGAAACCGGACGCGAACCTGTGCAACGAGATAGTCACTATCACTACATTACTTCGCGAACGGCAACTGGTGCGCGTAATGCCGGCGCGGAAGCGGAGTTGGCCTGCGCCTAACGAGTGCAGGATTCGCTTAGAATCGGCTGCGTTAAATATCTCAACGCGCGGCCGCTGATCGAGGGTTGGCCGGGCCGGGTTATGTTTGATCACCCAGCGAAGCTTTGTCGATGCCTGGCAAATGGAAGCCTCGATGTCGCGCTGGTCTCCAGCTTCGAATTCCTGCGCAACCCGATCTATCGGATCGTCGATCGCATTTCGATCTCGTCCGACGGACCCGTTTACAGTGTAGTCGTCGCGCATACCGGCAAGCTTTCTGATCTTGCGGAAATCGAGCTTGATCCAGCGGCGGAGACTTCCGTCAATCTGTTGCGCTGTTTGCTTAGCGAGTCGGGACTTAGGCCGCGATTTGTTAAAGGAGCGGCAACTTCCCCGATAGAAAACAGAGGTCGTTTGCTTATTGGCGACCAGGCGATCCAATTCCGGCGAGCACATGAATCTGAATTCAAGTTTTGGGATCTGGGCGAACAATGGAAGAGGCTCGCTCAGTTGCCATTCGTGTACGCGCTCTGGCTCGTTAGGCCAGAGGTGAAAAATGCCGAGAAAATCGCGGATCGGCTCAGGTTAATCCGGGATCAAAACCTGCAACAGATCGAACGCTTGATCGCAGAACATGAAAATCCTCCGTTTTGCGACCGCTATTATCGCGAACATTTGCGATTTAATTTCGGAATGGCGGAAAAGGATGGACTTCGACTGTTCGAGAAATTGTGCGGAAAGCATGGGTTGCTGCCAAAGCGGGCGACCAAATTCGACCTGGTGTAGTCCCTTCCAACCGGCTTTCGCCACGGTTTAGACGCCGGCCGATTTGAGGAGCGCACACAGGACTTTGCCGGCATCGAAAATCTCGCAAGCGATTTGCCCGGCGGCAAGCGAGTGCTTTTTGTAGTCGGTGTTGATCATCTTGACCGCTTCGACAGCCTCGCCTAACGACTTGAACGCGAGCAATCCTTTGTCTCCTCCATAGTGCCTGGTAAAGCCGGTTTCCTGCGTAATGACTGGCCGTCCAGCGGCCAAATAACATGCGCTGCGATCGGAAAACCAACCCGTGCTGAGTCGGACGTACTGGTCTTTCGCGACAGTAAACTCGCCTTTTGACCGGCGAATGTAATTTCGGTAAGACCAGTAATCGACGCTCAAATCGTTCGGTGAGCGCAAGCGCCATCCGTTGCGCGCAAATTTTTCCCGTGTCTCGGGTTCTTTCATATTGGTAGCGAGTTCAAATGTTTCACCGCTTTTCTTCGGCGCTTGCACGAAGCGAAGAAACTCGCGTGATTTGCTCCAAAGATATTTTTCACCGCGCCAGGTAATATCTTTGAGCCCGCTGGTCGACCAATTCGCAATTGAAGTAAAAACGGCCGTCGAAGGCGGTCGAACCCGGCTCTTCCAAAAATCGATCACTATCGGTTGCCGCGTCGGAAACCACCTAAACCCATGCAACGGCACCCGAAAGCGTTTGGTTCCGACGTTTTCGCCGAATGTGAACAGCGCGTGATGCCGCTTCAGGTAATCAATTGTCGGCTTTACTCCAAGGTCGATCTTAATTTGCTCAACGCCCGGGTCGCTCTCGACATAGAGAATGCGATTGCTCCTCAACAGGTCGTCATTGAACTCCTGCGTTCCGCAGACATTCAGGATGGCATCGGCTTCCCGATAAAGCCGCCGGATTCGGTTCAAAGACAATCCTACTGTCGGATTCTCCTTAATAAACCGCGCACAGAACGCCCATCGATTCTTGAAATCAAAAGTGCTCGCCAGTCGCGCGAAGAGCTTGGCTGCATAATCGAATTGCTCGTTCACTTCAAATGTGATCGGATTGTAAGGAAGCCGCGCCGAGTCTTCGATGTAGTAAACATCATGTCCGAGACGCTGCAGCCCGACGATGTAATGGATATGCTGCCAGATGACGCCGGCAATTGGGATGGAGCCCATGAAGCCCATCACAACGATTCGCTTGCGTTTCATCGAATCACCGGTTCGAAGGCAATCACTCGAAGCGCTTAATGACGATTGCCGGATTTCCAGCCACCACCGTGTTCGGTTCGACTGACTTCGTGACGACCGATCCAGCCGCTACCACCGAATTTTCGCCGATCGTTACACCTTTCAGAATCGTGGCGTTCATTCCGATCCAGACGTTGTCGCAGATTCTTACGGGCGAAGTCTTCAGTTTTGGACGCGGTGGACGATTCTTAAAAAACGGGGCAAGCGCTTTTGCATCGACCAGACGCTGGGCCGGCTCGAGCGGATGAAAATCCGAGTCGGCCATGCCGACGTTCCACGAGATTAAACAATGCGACCCGATCTCGATCTTCTCCTCGACCATGATCAATGCGCCGTTCAGCAGAGTAAAATCCCCGACCGTGCAAAATCCATTTTGCCCAACCGAAAACGAGCATCCGGCGTAACAGGAAACGTGGTTCCCGAGTTTTATCGCGCCTGATTTTCGGTTGCGAAGAAATCGAAAAATTTGCGCGGTCTCACAGTAGAAACCTTGGCCAAATTCGACATTTGGCGGAATCGGCTCCTTCCACCAGTCGTCTTGGACATATCGATCTGCTTGAACGTTGCTCATGTCGGAAATTTCCCCGAGGCGTAAAGTCGAGCGTAGACACCACCGCGCGCGACCAGGTCGGGCCCGCGGCCTTGTTCAACCACGGTTCCGCGCTCGAGCACGACAATGTGATCGACATCGTGGACTGTTGCGAGTCTGTGCGTCACGATCAAAGTAGTTCGCCCGCGCATTAATTCCTTAATTGTCTCCATGATCGCTGCTTCGGTTGCGGGATCGAGCGCGGAAGTTGGCTCATCCAGCAAAAGAATCGGCGCGTTCTTCAAAAATGCTCGCGCGATTCCAATGCGCTGGCGCTGACCAACGCTCAAGTGCCCGCCGCGTTCGCCGACAAGACTGCCATAACCGTTCGGCAACGCGCGGATAAACTCGTCAGCCTGAGCTCGACGCGCGGCCTCGATGATTTCATCCTCGCTCGCGCCGAGTCGGCCATAGGCAATGTTTTCCCGAACGGTCGTGGAAAAGAGGAGCGTATCCTGCAGGACGATCCCAATTTGGGCGCGCAAAGATTTCTTTGTGATTTTTCGCACATCGCGCCCATCAAGAGTTACGTTCCCGGAAATCGGATCGTAGAAACGCGGAACGAGACTTAACAAAGTACTTTTGCCGGCACCAGTTCCGCCTACCAAAGCGACGATCTGATTAGGCTCAATCGCCAGATCGATATCATGCAGCACCGGGCGGTCCTGTCCGTACGCAAACGAGACATCGCGAAAACCAATCGCGCCCCGGGCGGCGTCAATCGCAACCGCATCCGACGCATCGGCCACGTCGTCTTGTCGATCCAGCACTTCGAAACAACGTTTCGCCCCGGCGGTGGCTCCCTCCATCGCCCACGCAGTGTAGGTGAGTTGTTCCAGCGGCCCATAGAGCATCAAAATATAGGCACTAAAGACCAGTAATGATCCAAGCGTCAGTGTTCCGGCCAGAACGTGCATCGTTCCGACGTAATACATCGCGGCCGTGCTAATCAGCATGAGTGTGCTGATTACCAGTGCGCTGTTCATGTTCGTTAGCGTCAATTCGAGATTGGCGCGCAAACTCTGCGCTGCTTGTGCCCGAAATTGACGTACCTCCCAATCCTCGCGACCAAAGGCATGTACCATTCGAATGGAGCTTAGACCTTCCTGCGCCTGGACAAGCACCGCGCTTTCGACCTCTTGGATGGAAGTTGATTGTTGTCGGATACGGGTCGCAAAAAAATAGATGGTGGCGAGAAGGAACGGGATAATGACAAGGGAAAGCAAACTTAACTGCCAGTCCATTCGCCACATCACAACAAATGTGCTCAACAGGGTGATCGCCGAGCCGAAGATGTTGGTGAAACCCTTGTTATAGATCGTTTGAATTGATTGCGAATCGTAAGCGACCCGAAAGGTCGAATCGGCAGAACGACGCGCATCATGATACTTCAAAGAAAGTGACTGAAGATAGGAGTAAAGATCGGTGCGCAGCTTGAGCAATGCCTGCAGTCCGGCTTTTACAAAAATGTAAGTGGTGGCCCAACTCAGCAGGCTCCAAATCACCTGAATGACGATCAAAGCGAGACACAACGCGGCGACCCAGCCTGCAACCGAAAGATGGAGCGATTGGATTCCAAATAGCTGAACGCTGTAATCCCCCAGATTTTGGTCTGATCCTTTAAAGCCCGGAATGATTTGATCGACAATAATCTTGAACGGCCACGGCTTGAGTAGATTTAGGGCGATTCCACACAAAGACAGAAACAAGCCGAGAACCGTTTGTCCCCAAAACGCCTGGTAGTAATGGAGAACGCGCCGATAAATGGACATTTAAATTTTGATTTACGGATTTTAGTTTTTGGACTGAACTAGGGCGAACTCATTCGACCCGATTCGAGAGATTCCTCGACTTCGCTCTGAATGACAATATGCAACATCTAATTCAAGTATGGTTTCAGTGGGTCGAGCAATGGGGCTATCTGGGGATTATTTTGCTCATGGCAATGGAAAGCTCGATCATTCCGGTACCGAGCGAGATTGTTATTCCGCCCGCGGCCTTTCTCGCTGCGGAAGGAAAGTTGGACACGTTAGCCGTTATCGCGGCGGGCACACTGGGTTCGTGGATCGGGGCAGCGGTGTCATACTGGGTTTCATTGTGGCTCGGCCGCGTCTTCATCGCGAAGTGGGGCCGTTATGTCCTGCTGAGCGAGCGGAAACTCGAGCGTGCTGAAGAGTGGGTTCATCGATACGAAGCAGGAGGCATTTTCTTTGCGCGGCTCTTGCCGGTGATTCGTCATCTAATTTCTATTCCTGCTGGAATAATTAGAATGGAATTCGCCACGTTCGGTCTGATGACTTTGGCTGGATCCGCCGTCTGGTGTTCTGTCCTGACTTGGTTCGGCCAAAAAGTGATTACGCGCGCGATGATTGAGTCGAAAGATACGACCGCCTTGATCAATGCGGTCAAGGAAAGCGGCAATTTTCACATGATCTTGATAGCATGCGTCTTGATCACGCTTTTCTATTTTATCGTGGTGGCTCTTACCGGCAAGAAGCGGAGCGCTTGATACTGTTGGTTGTCGCAAATTTTATAGTTTTTTTACTTTTGCTGCCATTGAATGAGGCGCCGCGCCGGACATAGGGGTAATTCCCGCCCCAAGGCCGCGTTCGCAAATGAGACAGGATTGTCCCATTTTCGGAACGCTTTGGGCTTTAAAACGCGCGGACCGGCCTCCAGAAACGATTCAGATACC
>Ga0187777_10001023_pt1 | contig 18283 bp, 15 predicted proteins | sample 1015_Q2_SP5_10_M_FD_132416 | JGI IMG/M metagenome (GOLD analysis project Ga0187777, IMG submission 132416) | Tropical peat soil microbial communities from peatlands in Department of Meta, Colombia - 1015_Q2_SP5_10_MG | ecosystem: Environmental > Terrestrial > Soil > Wetlands > Peat | place... | reverse complement strand
GCGCTGGAAGAAAAGAAACCGACCTTGCATTCAGGCCGGCAACGTTCGTAAGTTGAGGCGATGACTTTTCAATGTGCGTCCGAACAGGCGGCCTGGCGCGAGATTAAAGAAGGCTGGCGTCCGCTGTACGGTGATGTCGATTCCATGGGGGTGGCGGTTGAATGGCACGACTTCCGAATGGCACGCTCGTTCAATTGGGGCCGCACGTTTCATCCGCGCAGTCTTGAGTTTTGTTTGAATCTCGAAGGTCATGGGGAAGTAGGAGGCGCCAGAAAAGTTGGTTACACGCCAGGAAGTTCTGGTTACTACGCAATGGGGGACGAGCCGCTTCGGGCATCACGCCGCGCGAATGATCATCATCAATTTGCGACGCTCGAGTTTTCGCGCAATCATTTGCAGAAGCAGTTCGTGGAAAGCGAAGACGACCTCGAGCCGCAGATCCGCCGCGTGATTTTCGGTGGGCAGGATGACGCCGTTGTCGGACCAACCCGCCCGATGTCGATTGAACAGCGAAACGTCGTTGCCAATTTGGCCAGCCCACCGGTTTCCAAAGCGGCGCAGATCTTTTGGTATCAGAGCAAGGCCCTGGAGTTGATGGCGCATTTTCTGTTTGAGCCTAAGGAGCCTGAGTTTTTTTGCCAGCGACAAAAGCGTGTCGCACGTGAACGAGTAGAGCGCGCTAAGGAACTGGTCGCGCGCGACCTCGCGAATCCGCTAACGCTGGAAGCGCTTGGCCAGGAAGTTGGTTGCAGTCCGTTTTATTTGAGCCGGATGTTTTCCCGGGAAGTTGGGCTGACGATTCCGCAATATCTGCGCAAACTTCGAATGGAACGCGCCGCCGAACTGCTGCGCACCGGCCGTTACAACGTGACCGAAGCTGCGACCGAGGTTGGATATTCCAGCCTCAGCCATTTCAGCAAGGCGTTTTGCGAAACGATCGGTTGTTGTCCGGTGTTGTATCCGGCAGCGAAGAACGTAATTCTGAATCGCTAGAAAATTAACCACGGATGACACTGATTTAACGGATGGCGTCGCAGGTAAGACTAAGGCGATCCTCACAAGTCCCATCAGTGTTATCCGTGTAATCCGCGGTTCACTCTCTTCTTGTGCAATGAAAATTTCCCGCGCCCTCATTTCCGTTTCCGATAAGACGGGCATCGCTAAATTTGCCCGCACTTTGGAGCGGCACGGGATCGACATCATCTCTACCGGCGGCACGGCAGAATTGCTGCGCAAGGAGAAGATTCCAGCTCGCGAGATTTCCAGCTTTACCGCATTTCCGGAAGTCCTGGAGGGCCGAGTGAAGACTTTGCATCCCCGCGTGCACGGCGGCCTTCTTTACAAGCGCGGCAATCCCAAACACGAAGCTGAAGCGAAAGAATGCGGCTTCGAACCGATCGACCTGGTAGTTGTGAATTTGTATCCGTTCGAGAAAACGATCCAGAAACCCGACGTCACCCTTGCCGAAGCGATCGAGAACATCGACATCGGGGGTCCTTCGATGATTCGCAGTGCGGCGAAAAACTATGAATCTGTCACCGTGGTGGTCGACCCGGCTGATTACGATGACGTTCTGGAAAACATGCGCCAGAATGACGGCGAAACATCGCTCAAATTGCGCGAGCATCTCGCCATCAAGGCGTTTATCAAGACGTCCGATTACGATCGTGCGATCGGTAATTATCTAAACCGGGCGCAGATCACCGAAGCATCGTTCTCGCTCTCCCTGCCCCTGGTCTCGAAGCTGCGCTACGGCGAAAATCCGCATCAACAGGCCGCACTTTATGGCGACTTCGACCGCCATTTTGAGAAGCTTCACGGCAAAGAGCTTTCGTTTAACAACATTCTCGACATTAGTGCGGCAACTAATCTGATCGCGGAGTTCTCACAACCAACCGTGGCCATCCTAAAGCACACTAACCCGTGCGGCATCGGTTCCGATGCAGACCTCTGTAAAGCTTGGGCGAAGGCGTTCGCGACCGACAAGCAAGCGCCGTTTGGTGGAATCATCGTTTGCAATCGCTCCATTACCGAGTCGCTGGCGAAGACTATCAGCGAAATTTTTTCGGAAGTGATCATTGCGCCTGATTTCGAGACCGAAGCGCGCGCGCTTCTGCAAAAGAAAAAAAACCTGCGGCTGATTAAGCTGGCCACCTCCGCGGCCGAAGCACGGCCTACAGTCGATCTCCGTTCGGTTTGCGGAGGCCTACTGGTTCAGGATTCCGACATTGCCCTCGAAAACCCGGACCAAGTGGTCACTAAACGGCGGCCGACCAAGAAGGAAATGGAAGCGATGTTGTTTGGCTGGCGTGTCGTAAAGCATGTGAAATCGAACGCGATCGTATACGCCGGACCCGATCGCACTCTCGGAATCGGCGCCGGGCAAATGTCGCGCGTGGACGCGTCCCGAATTGCGATTTGGAAAGCTGAAGAGGCGGGGCTTTCGCTGAAAGGTAGCGCGGTCGCGAGCGACGCATTCCTTCCATTTCCCGATGGATTGATTGCCGCGGCCGATGCGGGCGCCAGCTGTGCGATTCAGCCAGGCGGTTCAGTGCGCGATAAGGAAATCATCGCCGCTGCCGATGAACGTAAAATGGCTATGATCTTTACCGGAGTCCGGCATTTCCGGCACTAAGGCGGAATGAAATCCCAAAACCCAAGCTCCAATTCCAAAATTCTAACCGCGCTGTTTCGGTTTTGACCTTTGGAATTTGGTATTTCGGGTGCGAAGCGGCGGTTACGGCTGAAAGGTGACCGGTACGAGCACGGTCCATTCAGCCGACCCTGGCTCGGCCCGCCATTGGCGCAACCCGCTAATCGCCGCTTGATCGAGGATCGGTTGTCCAGTCGACTCCACTGTTTGCACGCTTTTCACCACTCCGTTCAAGTCGAACGTCACACGATATTTTCCGCTTCCGCGGTTTGGCCCGATACGGATCAACCGTGCTTCAGGCGGATATCTTGGCGCCGGGTTAAAAAGAACTCGTCGCGCGACGCGCGGCATTGGTGTCGGTGATTCAATTGGCGCAGCCGCCCAATGACCATTGGCTCCCGGCTTCGCCTGCCCAAGAACAGGATCGAGCGAGGCCGTCGATTCCGCGCGGTTTTTTCCTCCCGCCGTAATGATTCCAACCACTTCGCCCTGATTGTCGAGAACTGGCGCGCCTGTCGCATCATTGGGAACTGATCCCCCAATTTCTAACACATCTTTCATCGAGTCCTGTCCAGGCGAAGAAATCTTGCCGGCAGCAAGCGGCTGTTCCTTGTGTTGAAGGGAACTCCCGACTACAACCGCCAATGCGCCGACGGCGACCGATTCGGAAGTCTTGGCCAAGGGGAGAAACGACACGCCGACTTTTGTTTCCGCGCGCAGCACCGCAAGACCAGATTCAGTGGACGAAGCGATGACTCCGGTGACGTTGCGAATTTTCCCGTCGCTGGTTTTGGCGACGCCGTAGGCGCCGTCGGCCACTACGGGCAAGCCGGTGACCAGCACACCATCTCGCGAGACGAAGAATGCGTTGGCCGAGCGGAGCAATTGCCCTTTGGCATCGAACACGGTGAGCTCAACCACCGCCGGGTCGGCTTTGTGGACGACTTTCTCGAATTCAGGTGGCAACACGATTGGCGTCGGCGCAGGCGTTGGGGTCGGGGAGGCCGATGCGGTCGCACTCGAAGTTGCATTTGGAGTTGGTGACGGTGGCGCCACCGTCGGCACCGGCGTCGGCGTTACCAACGCGCCCTGCTGCGGCGGATTTCGTCCGCACCAGGAGTAAGCCAGGATCACGACCAGGGCGACGCCACAGACGAGAGCAAGCGTGGATTGTCTCATTGGCGCCCTTTCACCATCCTTTGCTCCGTTCTTGTTGACGTATCCTTACGACGATGCAGTCGATAGTCGCCACATCCAAATGCAAAGCACGGCAGAGACGATCAGTGCCACCCAGCTCAGCCCCATGGGGATGAAATGGCTTCCAATTATGACTTGAGACTGCCTGAACAGTCGCACGGCATGGGCGATGGCAACTATCGCAAAGATCAGGGACGCGATCCGCAAACCAGTTCGTGATGAGTTCATGCTCAAGATTCTCCCACGCCGCTCTTCGGCTTGTCAGTAAAAAATCACGCCACGCTTCTTCCGCGAAAAGCCGTCGCTTGCACAATGATTCCTATCGCCGCCAGTCCGACAAAGAGAACCGTGGTCCCGACTGGAGGCAAGACGATCGTCTGGCAGATTAAGTATGCGCCCACCACGGCTGACATCACAATCAGCGCCCAATTGAATACCGCCAGCAATAGAATTGCGCCGATAATTCCGCCAACGATAAACGTGACGCCCGGATAGCGCGCGCCCTCCGCTACAAATGCGGTAACCAACGCCATTGCAAGCTTGCCGCCGGCGAGAAATCCAGCGACCGCGATCGCAATCTTCTGCAGAAACAGCGCGAGAAGGGCACCGACAAATCCAAATACAAGCGCGATGCTAAGTTGGAGCACTTGAGTCGGTTCATGCATCAAATGCGGCGCCAACTCGATGCCAGCGGCAAATCCGACCGCGGCCACGCACAGCCAAAATATCTTTCGGCCGAAAAATAAAATGATCGCGCCGATCAAGATGCTGAGGACGGGAATTGGTAAATTCATCTCAAAGAGTTGTAGCGGTGCTTGTTCTCAAGCACCGATCTAAATCAAACAGGCGCTTGAGAGCAAGCGCCTCTACGACGATTTGGCCGCGTACCACATCGACAAATCCTTTCCCAGCAAGCGCTCGAGCTCCTGGATGTCGAGATAGAACTTCTCGATCAAGCGTAACCGCAGCGGTTTGTCGATTTCCTCCGCATATTCGTGTTCGAAGATTCTTGCTTCCGGCGGAACGAATGACGGATCGACGCCGAGAAATTTGAAGACGCGTCGCAGAGCCTTTTGATGCTCAGTTCGCAGTTCTTCGCTCAACAGAACAAGAACATTCTCTTTCCCAAAAATCTCGAACAAGCGCCGGACCTGATGAGTGTAAAAACCGCGGTCAACGTAGGAATAAACGCGATGCTGCAGTGGCAACGCTTCGCGGCAGCGCTCCGGTTCCTTCTCGATCGCTTCGGTGAACGGTAATTTCTCTTTACCGCGCCTGGTCTCCATGTTCCAGGCCGAGAACGCGCGCTCAACCGGGTCCCGCAGGGAGAGAATCCATTTCATCTTCGGGTTGTAATTCCAGATCCGAGTCGGTGCGGCGTCCCAATACATGTAGATCGGGCTCGCTTCGCCGATCATCCGATGCTGCGGCTTCGGTTTGAAGTTCGCATGATAATTTTTGTAGTCCTTGTTCTCTTCCTCGCGATCGAAGAAGTGCAGCTCCTTGCGCGTGGCGGGCATGCAAATCTCCGGATGCTGCCGCAGAAACGAATCCAGCGCCGACGTCCCGCCTTTCTGCGTCCCGCCAATTACAAAATTGACCTGCATTTGTTAGCCACAAATTGACACACGCCTTCGCAAACTATTTCTTCATCGCGTCGCGCTTGGGCTTGAATTCGTTGCCTGATTTCCATTCTGGAAACTTATCGGCGTTCGCTACTTTGTAGCCGACCTCGAAGAGAAGATCGACGTCCTGGACGGCGCCGGATAGGTCCCAGTCCGGTTTCACTTCGTCGCTCGGCTGATGGTAATCCTTCAAATCGAATTCGTCCGAACGCAGCGGCGCATTTGGCGCGCGCGAAAGCAAATGTTCGCCGGCCGAAACGTAGAGCGATGGCACGCCCACTTTTGAAAACTCGAAGTTGTCGGCGCGATAAATCGTGCCTTTTTCCGGGCGCGCATTCGGAATCGTGGCGCGGCCCTGGCCTTTGGCGGCGTCAGCCAGAAAGTCGTCGAGGGTTGAGAAACCGAAGCTAACATCCTGAACGTCGCGCGCTTTCCCCCAGACATTCATCTCGTCGATGTTGATGTCGCCCAAGGTCTTGTTAAGCGGATAAAGCGGATGCTCGGCGTACCATTTTGCGCCTAACAAACCGGCTTCCTCGGCCGTCGTCGACATGAACAGGATCGATCGCTTGGGCGGTGGCGCGGCCTTGGGAAATGCGTTCGCCAGCGTAATCACTGCCGAGACGCCCGATGCGTTGTCGATCGCGCCGTTGAAAATCTGGTCGCCCGGTAACTCGGGATGTTTGCCGAGATGGTCCCAGTGCGCGCTATAGATTACGTATTCGTCTTTCAATTGCGGATCAGAGCCCTCGAATTCTCCGATCACGTTGTGCGACTTGAACGAACGAACGGCCTGCTTGATCTCGATGTTCGCCTTGGCGTTGAGCGCGACGGGTTTGAATTCCCTGGTGATCGCCGACTTCTTCAGTGCGTCGAAATCCTGTCCGCAATCCGCGAGAAGCTTCTTGGCGACATCCAACGTGATCCAGGAACGCGCTTCAACTGAGCCCATGTTCTTGTCGGGATTATCGATTTCGAAGTTTTCCTTGGACCAACTCGACTTTACAACCTGCCACGGATAGGCGGCCGGAACGGTTTCGTGAATGATAACCGCGGCGGCTGCACCCTTTTGCGCCGCGATTTCGTATTTGTAGGTCCAGCGGCCGTAATAGGTCATCGCTTTTCCCTTAAACATTTTGTCGTCGAGTTTCGACGGATCTTTCGGATCGGGCACGGCCGGATCGTTGATCAACATCAGAATTGTTTTGCCGCGAACGTCGATGCCTTTGTAATCGTCCCAGCCATACTCTGGCGCGACTACGCCGTAGCCGACAAAGACAATGTCGGAGTTGTCGACTTTAATTTCGTCTTCAAGTCGCGCGGACGAAGCGACGAAATCATCCCCTAATTTCAGATCCAGGGGCGGCTTGCCGTTCACGATGAATTGCATCTTAGAATCGCTCTTGATTCCAGCGAGGGGCACCTCCTGAAAGTAACTGCCATCCGGATTTCCCGGCTTCAATCCGGCGGCTTTGAATTGATCGGAAATATATTTGATCGACAGCTCTTCGCCTTTCGATCCAGGCGCGCGTCCTTCAAATTCGTCCGATGCGAGAATTTTGATGTGTGCGAGCAACGCGTCCGGCGTAATAACATCGAGCGCGGGTTTGAGTTCTTCCGCTTCTTTATCTTCGGCGAAGACGGAGAGGGCGAGTAAAATGAAGGCGAAGCAACACAGACGACGCGTTTTCATAGTTGGATGGTAAGGGCGATTGACCCCAATCGCCCGTGGGCGGTTCGGTGAACCGCCCCTACCTTTACCGGCGCTCTGCGAGCGTCGTCAAATCTTTGTAGCCACGGGCCTGCGGCTTATTCGAACGTCGCATAGCGACGTGGCTATAACTATCGCTGCTCTTTCGACGGGCCGGGCGCTTTGTTCTTGTTGCCGCCGCCTTTGACACCAATTTTTTCCAAAAACGGCTCAACCGATTGCTTTCGGCCGAGGAACTTCTCGATCGACACCGCGACGTCTCGACTGTCGCCTTGTTCGTAGATTTCCTTTCGCAATTTCATACCGGCCTGTTTATCGAGATATCCCTGGGGCGCTTTCTCAAACACGGTCGCCATGTCGGCGGCGATTGCATCCGCCCAGGCGTAACCGTAATAGCCGGCGTCGTAACCGTTCATGTGGCCGAAATAGGTCACCATGGTCGTGCTGGGATCGATCGGAAGAAAAACCTTTTCGAGAATCGGATTGGAAATGTCGACACAATCCCATTGCGCGTTCTCAGGATGGGCATCGTGCATTGCCAAATCGAGCGAGGCGAAAGCAAATTGGCGGCGATAGAAGATACCGGCGGTCGCCTTTTTAGCGTCATTCATCTTCTGAATGATGTCTGCGGGAATCTTCTTGGACGGATCGCGATAGTCGGCGGCGAAGGTATCGAGCACCTTCTTGTCCCAAACCCAGTTTTGCAGCATCTGGGAAGGGGCTTCCACGAAATCGCCAGGGACATGGGTGCCGCCAAAACGCCCGTACTTGGCGCGCGTTGTGATCTCGTGCAGGCAATGTCCGAACTCGTGAAATAGCGTTTCCACGTCCGCATGCGTCATGAGTGACGGCTTATCGGCACTCGGCGGCGGGAAATTACAGAGCAACGCGCAGACCGGCCGCTGATATTTTCCGTCGACCAGCTGCTTACCGCTGATAATCCCAAATTCGGCGAAGTGGTTGAATTTTCCCTCGCGTGGGAACATGTCGAGATAAAACATGCCGAGCGGCTCACCGCTTGCGGCATCGGTCACCATGTAGAGTTGGAGGTCGTCGACCCATTTGTAAGGCGCTTCGATTTTTTCAAACTTAAGGCCGAAGATGCTCTGGTAGATGTTGAACATGCCGTCGACCACTTTCTGGAACGGGAAGAAGTCCCGGAGCGCTTCCTTGTCGACGGCGTATTTCTGTTTCACGAGCTGATTGTCGTAATAGCGCCAATCCCACGTGCCGATCTTCGCGTTCGGATCGTGGGTGTCGGCCGCTTTCATCTTCTGAAGGTCGGCAACTTCGGCGGCGAACTTCGGCTGAATGCCGGAGATCAGATCGTTGATGTATTTTTTCGCGCCGGCGCCCGTCTTGGCCATTTTGACCTCGGTCTGGAAATCATCCCATGATTTATAACCTAGCCGAAGGGCGATCTTGTTCCGGAGCGCAAGCATTTGATTGAGCACCGTGCGATTGGTGTCCTTGGCGAGCGAATCGTGGATCACGTAAAGCTTCTTGCGGGTCGCTTCGTTCTTGGCGTTTTCTTCGACCGTAACGTACTGCCAGGTGACGTTCGACATCACAGTGTAGGCATCGTCGCCAGTTTTGACGCCGGGCGATGAGAAGAAACTGTCGGGCACACCGTCGAGCTCGGCTTTTGTGAAAACGACCGGACCTTTAGCGTTAACGATGTTTGTGTCAAAGTCGGTACCGACCTTCGCCAGCTCCTTACGCAAGTCTTCAACCTCTTTGCGCTTCTCGGGAGCCAACGCCAAACCCGCGCGGCGATAATCGCGCATCGTTTCGTCGAAGAGCTTCTTGTCTTCGCCAGTTAACTTCGGCTTTGTGTCGGCGAAGGCTTTAAGCGCCTTGTAAACGTCCTCGCGATAATCGATGCCGACGGCCCAGTCCTGAAAGATTTTCACCGCGTTCTCAGCTGCTTCTCGCACTTTCGGGTCGGTGTTCGATTCCTTGGTCACCACTGCTCGACTCGCCGCATTGCCGGCCGCCCAGGTCAGATCATCGAGTGCTACGACAGTGGACTTGAATGTAACTTTGCTTAAATCCTGGTTGCCGATTTCATCGAGGCCTTTATTCGCAGTGTCGATCGCGGTCTTCATCATCGCGTCGACGGCTTCCGGTGTGTGTTCCCAATCGGGTAATGTCAGGACGGCATTTGCCTTAGTGGCGGCGGCGGTGAAATCATCCACCGTTTTCAGGCTCTCAGCGCGAAAGGTTGGAGTGAGAGAAAGAGTCAGAGCGAGAAAAAGAACACGAATAAATGAGGTGGTTTTCATAGAGTTCATCACGGCAGAAAGCCCACAGATTTACACAGATTTGCACAGATGACAGACGGAATTTTGCTGAATCTCCATTTTATCTGTGTTCATCTGTGGCGATGATTGAGAAGTTCCTGGTCGCGTTCATCCCGGTGTTTGTGGCAATCGATCCGATTGGATTGGTCGCGATTTTTCTGGGCCTGGGAACGAGCGCATCGCACGAACACCGCAAACATCAGGCATGGCTCGGGCTGCTAACCGGATTGCTGGTGGCGATCGGGTTCATTTTTCTGGGCAAGGGAATCTTCGCCGCCCTTGGAATCACGGTGGCCGACTTTCAGGTCGCCGGCGGCTTGGTCCTTCTCGCGCTGGCGGTCCGCGAGCTGGTTGGCTTCGGCCGCGTCGATCAAAACTCTGACAACGAGTTCGGCGTGGTTCCGCTGGGCATGCCTTTAATTGCCGGGCCCGCCCTTTTGACGGCGCTGCTGATTTTGATCGACAGCGTCGGCGTTGTTTTCACGTTGCTGTCACTGATCGCGAATCTGTTAATTGTTGCGATCGCGCTTTGCAACGCCGAGCGATTTGCGCGGCTGATGGGAAGGCAGGGCCTGCGAGGGGTGTCGAAAATCATCGCGCTGCTGCTGGCAGCGATTGCCATCAGTCTGATCCGCCGGGGCTGGCAGATACACTAGCCAGGGTCCGCTCCTGGGCGAACCCTGTCCTCCATCCAGGCGGACAGGAAAAGTAGCTAAGCCCGCGACTACGGATGCTGTTGACCGGGCATCGCGCGCTTCAGCTCGGCATCTTTATCGCCGGCCTGATAACGCCGATTCAACTCGGCTTCGATGGCGTAGATTTCCTTGTTTTGATCGGAAACGCCGTCGGCCTCGTGGTGAATGAACACCGGCACTCCCTGGCGTCCCGGTAAGTTGCTGGTTTGCGTTTGAGGGGTCTGGCGATACAGATCAAGACGCCGTTGTTGGAGGTTCTTCGTCGTCCATTTGCGGTAGGGCGAATTAGGCGGTGAATAATAGGCCGGTCCGGTGCGCGGACCCAGCGCAGCCGCCGATGTCACAGCGGTTGTCTGAGCGTAAGCGCAGCTGATGGAGCCAGTCGCAATTAGAACTGCGAGTAACGTTTTCATGGTCTTTATATTAAGTCTGTTTCCTGTTGAATCAAAAGGTTCAAACATTTAACCGCGGGCAAGGCCTTACGTTGCGCAAGATTTGCTCGCTTTTCCAATAAATTCCGCTCTATTCCCGTCAAACCATACGCTGGTTGACACGCTGTGGAGCGTTGTTAACGTCCACGCCTTTATGAGATTTCCGCTCGCATTAACGACGAAAATCGCTGCCTATATCATTGGGCAGAAGCTGCGCGGTACGAAGAAATTCGCTACCGTTTTGCAGCTGGAACCGTTGCATACTTGCAATCTTACCTGTACCGGCTGCGGGCGAATTCGCGAATATTCCACGTCGCTCAAGGACATGATGAGTCTGGAGGACTGTTTGGGTGCGGCGGAGGAATGTAACGCCCCGATGGTCTCGATCTGCGGCGGCGAGCCGTTGATCTACCCGCACATTGAGGCGCTCGTCAACGGAGTGCTCGAGCAAGGCCGGATCGTTTACATCTGCACCAATGCGATGTTTATGCGCAAAAAGATGCGCGAATGGATGGCATCTGAATACCGGATAGCGGATGGCGGAAAGCGGAAAGAGATCGATATGAAAATCGGTGACCTGGTCCGCAAGGGATTGGTTTCGGAAAAGGAGGCGGCCGCAATCCAAAATCCGGATTCCAAAATCCCAAATGTCACCATCGCCCCGAGCAAATGGATGTATTGGAACGTCCATCTCGACAGCCTCGAGCGGGTGCATGATTTGATTGTGGAACGCGAAGGCGTCTTCAAGGAATGCATTCTCGCGATTAAGATGGCTAAGATCCTCGGCTATCAGGTCGCGACTAACACCACAATCTATAAAGAGACTGACATGGATGAGGTCGAGCAGATGTTCGATTACTTGTCGGATCTCGGCGTCGATGGTCACACCATTTCCCCCGGCTACGAATACGACGCCGCGAAGAAGGACATGATCAAGCGGTTGAATCTGCGTCCGGAGAATTTCTTTCTCACCCGCGAGATGACCAAAGAGAAGTTTTCCAGGATCGAGAAGTGGATGAACGACTACACGTTCTTCGGCACACCGGTTTATTTTGAATTTCTGGCCGGTCACCGTGATCTGACCTGCTCGGCGTGGGCGATCCCCACCCGCAATATTCGCGGCTGGAAAGGCCCCTGCTATTTAATGACCGACGCGCATTATTCGAGCTACGCGGAGTTGCTCGAAAAAGTGGAGTGGGACAGGTACGGGGTCGTGGATGGCGCCGCGCGGGATCCGCGTTGCGAGAATTGCATGGTGCACTGCGGCTACGAACCGACGGCTTCGTTAGGGTTGCAGTCTCAGCCCGGCGACACCTGGAAAACCATTAAGTTTAATTTTGGGCCGAAACCGAAGCCGACCGGACGCGGCAACGAAATTCTCGCCTTTAACGGCGTGAGCTGCGGTAATGGACATTTGACCGGGAAGCATTCGCAAGCCGACGCCGCGGCCACCAAGGCCTCGTGAGGTCACCTATCTTGTCATGACCAGGGCATGAGTTCGTCCCGAGATCTGATCGCGTTGCGAAGTGCGACGCCCGAACCGGCTGAGCCGTTCGTTGCTACGAGGACGGAGATTTCCGACGCGATCTCGCGCGCGCAGCAAAATCTTTTGCGTCAGCAGCGCGAAGACGGCCATTGGTGCGGCGAATTGCTGGTCGATAGCACGCTTTGTTCCGATTTCATCTTGTTCATGCACTGGCTCGGCGAGATCGACGTGAACCTTCAGGAACGCTCCACTCGTCACATTCTAAAACGGCAACTGCCCGACGGTGGCTGGAACATTTATTTTGGTGGCCCGAGCGAAATTAACGCCTCGGTGAAGGGTTACTTCGCCCTCAAGCTGGCTGGTTACTCGCCAGATCTGCCGTTTATGCGCAAGGCGCGCGAGAACATTCTCCGTCTCGGCGGCATTCCGCGGATGAACACTTTCAGTAAGCTGTATCTGGCGCTGCTCGGCCAGTTCCCGTGGAAATATTTGCCGACGATTCCAGTGGAAATGATTCTGCTCCCGAGCTGGGCGCCGTTTCACATCTATAAAATGTCGTCCTGGAGCCGGGCGATGCTGATTCCGCTCGCGATCATCAACCACTTCAAGCCGACTCGCTCACTGCCCGGGAACAAACAGCTCCACGAGCTTTATCCGCTCGGCACCGAGCAAAGCGATCTGCGCTTGCCGCGCAGCGAAAGGTTCTGGACCTGGCGCAATTTCTTCCTTCGAGTCAATGACGTCCTGAAGATTCTGCACCCGCTGCGAATCAATCCGATGCGAAAACGCGCGCTCGAGGAAGCGGAGCGCTGGATGCTCGAGCGAATCGGTGAGGGGAGTGACGGTCTCGCTGCGGTTTACCCGGCGATGTTGAATTGCTTGATCGCGCTCCGGGTTCTCGGATATCCGAAGGAGCATCCTGCTTACAAAAAGGCGACCCAGGATTTCGTCGGATTATTCGTTGACGATCCCGAGGATTTTCGAATTCAGCCTTGTCTTTCTCCGGTTTGGGACACCGCCATCAACGTGATCGCGCTCGCTGAATCCGGGATGCCGGCCGACGATCCGGCGCTGCGTCGCGCGGCGAAATGGCTGCTCGACAAAGAAGTGCGAATCCGCGGCGATTGGACTCACAACAATTCACACCGCGAAGCCAGTGGATGGGCGTTCGAATACAACAACGTTTATTATCCCGACGTTGACGATACCGCGATGGTATTGATGGCTTTGCGGCTGGTGAAACCGGAGAATGATTCCGAACTCGCCAGCACTTTTCGTCGCGCGCTCGATTGGCAGATGGGTTTTCAATGTCGCGACGGCGGCTGGGCAGCGTTCGATAAGAATGTCACGACGCCATGGCTTGAGGATATGCCATTTGCCGATCACAACGCGATTCTCGATCCAACGTGCAGCGATTTGACCGCGCGCACGCTCGAGTTGCTTGGTTACATCAACTTCAATCCAAGAGTCCGCAGCGTTCGAGATGCGCTGCAATATTTGATCGACACCCAGGAGGCGGACGGTTCTTGGTACGGACGTTGGGGCGTGAATTACATTTACGGAACGTGGCAGGTGCTGCGCGGTTTGCGCGCCATCAACCAGAACATGACTCAGGATTGGATCCTGCGCGGCCGTGATTGGCTCGAGAGTTGTCAGAACGATGACGGCGGCTGGGGCGAAACCTGTTCCACTTACGAAAACCCGGCAACGAAAGGAATCGGTAACAGCACGGCGTCGCAGACCGCTTGGGCGATCATGGGCATCTGTGCTTGCGGCGATCTGAATCGCCCAAGCATTCAACGCGGCCTGCGTTTTCTGTTGAGCTCACAGAACGAAGATGGTTCCTGGGACGAGCCCGAAATCACCGGAACGGGCTTTCCCGGCGTGTTTTATTTAAAGTACGACATGTACCGGCAGAATTTCCCGCTGCTCGCGCTCGCAACCTACCTGAATTTCCGCGTCGGCTTCATCACCCAGCCGGGTTTTTATCAGGCAAGATAATTTGGAGGAACGGGCTCCGTCCCGTCCCAAAATTGGACGACACGGAGGTCGTCCCTCCAACCAAAATGACGAGCTCGTTCCGCCGAAGAGCGAAGTCGACATCAAAAATAAAACCTGTCGCGTGGCGTAATTCGATCTACCTGTACTAATTATGGCATACGAATTACCAAAATTACCTTACGCCTACAATGCGCTCGAACCGCATATCGACGGGCGCACGATGGAGATCCATTACAGCAAGCATCACCAGGCCTACGTCACAAACCTAAACAACGCGGTCAAGGGCAAAGCCGATCTCGAGAAAAAATCGGTCGAGGACCTGATTCGTGATTTGAGCTCAGTTCCGGAAGACATTCGCATGGCGGTGCGCAACAATGGCGGCGGACACGCGAACCATTCCTTCTTCTGGAAAATCATGGGGCCCAACGCGGGCGGTGAACCGAAAGGCAAACTGGCCGACGGCATCAAATCAACGTTCGGCGGGTTCGATCAATTTAAGGAAAAATTCGCGGACGCCGGAGTGAAGCGTTTCGGCAGCGGCTGGGCCTGGCTGATTAAGAACAGCGGCGGCAAACTGGAAATCGTTTCCACGGCGAACCAGGACAGTCCGCTAATGGGTAAAGCGATCGCAGGAGCCGAGGGCACGCCGATCCTTGGCGTTGATGTCTGGGAACACGCTTACTATCTCAATTATCAAAACCGCCGGCCCGATTACATCAAGGCGTGGTGGAACGTGGTGAATTGGGACGCGGTCGCGAAAAATTATTAAACATCTAGTCGCGCGCAAAAAGTTGTAGAGGCGCTTGTGCCAAGCGCCTATCTATTAGTTGGGCGTTCGCCGCGGCGAACGCCGCTACAACATGGCTTATCTCAACGAAAATTATCTCAAGCTACAGACCGGCTATCTCTTCCCCGAGATTGCGCGGCGCGTTCGAGAGTTTTGCGAAAAAAACCCTGACGCGGCGAAGAAGTTAATCCGCTGCGGCATCGGTGACGTCACTGAACCCTTGCCGCAGGCCGCGATCGACGCAATGAAGGGCGCGGCTGACGAGCTCGGGCATCGAGAGACATTTCGCGGTTACGGTCCGGAGCAAGGTTACGAGTTTTTGAGATCGGCAATCGCCCAAGGCGATTTTCGCCATCGCAACCTGGCAGTTGCCGACGACGAAATCTTTGTCTCGGACGGATCAAAGTGTGATTGCGGCTTCATCCTGGATATTTTGGGCGACCAAAACAAAGTCGCGATCACCGATCCGGTTTATCCGGTTTACGTTGATACGAATGTCATGGCCGGTCACACCGGGTCTGCCGGAAAAGACGGCAGGTTCGATGGAATTGTTTATTTGCCGTGCACTGCGAAAAACAATTTTGTTCCCGAACCTCCGAAAGACCATGTCGACCTTGTCTACCTTTGTTTTCCGAATAACCCGACGGGCGCAGTCGCGACGCGCGAACAACTGGGTCGCTGGATCGATTATGCGCGGCAGCACGACGCGTTGATTTTGTTCGATGCTGCCTATGAAGCGTACATTTCCGATCCGAGGATTCCTCATTCTATCTACGAAATCGACGGTGCGCGGGAATATGCGATCGAGTTTCGCAGCTTTTCCAAAATCGGAGGATTCACCGGTGTGCGCTGCGGTTTCACGGTGATGCCGAAGACGGTTCTCGCGCGAACGGATTCGGGAAAGAAATTGCCGCTTCACCCACTTTGGCATCGGCGTTGGAGTACGAAATCGAACAGCGTGAGTTATCCGGTTCAGCGAGCAGCGGAAGCGTTGTATTCGGTGGAGGGTCGCAAGCAATGCCGTGAGCGGATCGACCATTACATGGGCAACGCGAAGATTTTGCGGGAAGCCTGCGGAGAGATCGGACTTACAGTTTATGGCGGCGAGAACGCGCCCTACATCTGGGTGGAGACGCCGAATGGCCTAACGAGTTGGGAAACGTTCGATCGCATGTTGAAGGAGATCAATGTGGTCATTACACCCGGCGCCGGATTTGGCTCAGAGGGGGAAGGTTACGTGCGAATTTCAGCATTCAATAGTCGGGAAAAGGCCGAAGAAGTAGCGCGGAGGCTGAAAAGACTGTAGCCGCGGCGCTTTGTGGCCGCGTCAGAATCGCCCTGATAGAGCGGGACTGCCACAAATTCGTTGCGATCTACCGAAGGCGCGTAACATTCCGGCGGAGAAAAGTCCGGGTGGCCGAAGAAAAACAAGATCTGCTCCAGCTTTACCGCTTCTGTTTCCTCATGTTGGCCGATGCGGGGAAAGCCCAGGAAATTTTTCACGCGACTTTGCGCGAAGCTGCGCAGTTGGCCGCCGACGGAGAATCACCGCGCGACCGTCTCTGGTTTTTTCGAAACGCGCGCTGGCGTTGCCTGGAAGCAGTCGAACAAGGCTTGCAGGCGGAAGATGTCGATATCGAACAGGGCGACCTGGCAGAACGGGCGCCAACGCAAATTCAACAGCTGGAACCCGAACAATTCGCCACCTGGATTGCAGCAGCGCCCGATCCGCAGCGCACCGCGCTGGCGTTTTTTTACCTCAATGAATTTAGTTATCGCGATTTGCTTTCAGTGACTGAGTTGAAACCTCCGGAGTTGTCCAAGTTTCTCGGCAATGGGCGTCGTGAATTTCAAGCATGGTTGGACGCCACGTTCCCCCCATCACAATCATGAGTGCGACCCGACTCTCGCGCCGCGACCAAATTCTGCTGAAATGCGCCCCGATTGGCGAAAAGCAGATCGATGATCGCTCGTTGCGGACCGCTGTGCATCACGCGCGTAATACACCGGCCTTTGCGACCCAGCAAAACTTCGACAAAGCGGCGGCAGCACTGGTGCAGGCGATTCCAATTCCAAAGGAGATCATCGAATGGGTGCCGACCGAAACGCTTATCGTGCCGGAGCGGACGACCTGGAAGAAATACGTGCAGAATCCGGTCTTCCTCGCGACTGGGATTGCGGCGCTCGTGATTGCGGTAATTTTGGCTTTCCAGTTGATCGATCGTCTGAATCGTTTTCCCGGTGAACCCACCGCGCGCCGGCTGCTGACGACCGCGGCCTCGACGCACTCGGTGATATTAGATCCGGTGAAAACGAATGCGGGCGCACTCGGTGATTATTTCTTTATGAAACATCGTCTGGCGCATTACGACGTGCCCGCCGAGTTTGCCGACTTGAAGACTCTCGGGCTTCGCGTCTTTGACGATGAAGAAGGTCAGCGGGTCGCCCAGGTCTGGGCTGTTGAAAAGAAAATGCAGTTTTTTCTTTTTCCAGCGGAACGGGATCCGAAAAGCGGTGCGACCAAACACTTCAACGGGTGGCGTTACGTGGATCAAGATCGGTGGACCGGCGTCGTGAAAGAGGAAGGCGGCGTTTGTTTCATGGCCGCGCTGCGCGGAAGCCAAGGAGATCTTGCTCCCTACGTTTCAAAGCCAAAGAGTTAGGAAGGCATGTTCACGCGTTGACAGTCGCGACGCTGCGATTGAACGTTGTCGCCGCTTGCTTCGCCAGGATAGCTCAGCGGTAGAGCAGCCCCGAAGGCTTTCGGGGTTGGTCGGTTGACCTCAACAGCGGGCGCATCTAAAAACATTTTCGACGCCAGGGTAGCTCAGTGGTAGAGCAGGGGACTCATAAGCCCTTGGTCGGGAGTTCGACTCTCCCCCCTGGCAGTCTTTCGATTGCCAGTTTCCAATTGCCAATTGAGTTCGGAGTTGGACGTTTTCCCCGATGAATGACGAGATCGCGAAATTTTTCGCCCGCGGAAATGATTATTGGTTGACCCGGTTCGTAATTCTGCGGCTGCTTGGTTTCGTTTACGCGATCGCTTTTCTGGTCGCGGTGAATCAGCTGGTCCCGTTGATCGGCGCGACCGGATTGACCCCGGCCCATGATTTTCTTTCGCGCGTGCACAGTTATTACGGCTCGCGCACGCAAGGAATGGTGCATTTGCCGTCCTTGTTTTGGTTCGGTGTTTCGGACCTTGGCTTGTTGATCTTCGCCTGGGTCGGTCTCGCCCTTTCACTAATCGTGATGTGTGGGTACGCGAACGCAATTCTCCTCGCCCTTCTCTGGGTCATCTATATGTCGATCGTCCACATCGGCAATATCTGGTACGGCTACGGTTGGGAAATCCAGCTTCTCGAAACCGGATTTCTGTCGATTTTTCTTTGCCCAT
>Ga0187777_10001022_pt1 | contig 18283 bp, 19 predicted proteins | sample 1015_Q2_SP5_10_M_FD_132416 | JGI IMG/M metagenome (GOLD analysis project Ga0187777, IMG submission 132416) | Tropical peat soil microbial communities from peatlands in Department of Meta, Colombia - 1015_Q2_SP5_10_MG | ecosystem: Environmental > Terrestrial > Soil > Wetlands > Peat | place... | reverse complement strand
GGCGGGAATCACGGAAGGTTTCGCGATAATGGCCGCCTTCCGGATGCGGCTTGAGTTCGAGTGCGCGGATCATCTCGGCGGCGGTGGGTGAGGGCATGTGTGGGCCTCTTCCTCATCCTGAGGAGGCCGCCAACGGGTCCGCGCGTAGCGCGGCCCGATGATAAACTCCGCGGCCGTCTCGAAGGATGAGGGATAGCACAGCGCAGCCTCACCCTTCGAGACGCTCGCTGCGCGAGCTTCTCAGGGTGGGACCTCGAACCAGACGTTTCCCGGACGCAGCGCAGCGCGTAGCGCTAAAGGAGTTGAGCGCCGCTGATCCGGGGCCGCATCAACCGCGGAACTTGCGATGATCCCGGGTCTGCAGCGCACCACTGACGTGCTGCGCTGCGTCCGGGAAACGGCAGTTGTCATGCGGTCCGGGCGAGTTCAAAACCTGTTCTTTCGGGCGCGAATTTCTGCAAAGACCTCGGCCGCAGGCTTGCCTGCCATGCCGACGCCGGCCGCCACCTCCGGCACATCGGCGCGCAGAAACGGATTTGCCTGCTTCTCCTCGCCGATGGTAGTCGGGATTGTCGGCTCGGATTTGGCGATCTGCTGCTTTGCCTGTGCCTCGCGCACGGCAAGCGCCTTGTTGTTCGGCTCGATGGTGCGCGCGAATCTGATGTTGGCGCCTGTATATTCGTGGCCGCAGAAGATCCTGGTCACGTCCGGCAGGCCGCGCAGTTTCACGAGCGAGCGCCACATCTGCTCCGGCGTTCCTTCAATCACGCGGCCGCATCCAATGGAGAACAGCGTGTCGCCGACGAAGGCAAGCTTGTCCCTGTCAAACCAATAGGCGATATGGCCGGCCGTGTGGCCCGGTGTTTCGATAACATCGGCTGCAAGCTTGCCAACCTGGACTTTGTCGCCTTCGCGCACGGTCTTGTCCACGGCGGGAATCTTTGCTGCTTCACCCGCAGGCGCCACCACGCGGCACTTGTGTTTGTCTTTCAGCGCGCGGATGCCGTCGGTGTGGTCCGCATGATGATGGGTGACAAGAATGTCTGTCAGCTTCCACCCGGTCGCCTTCAGGGCCGCCTCGATCGGCGCCGCTTCAGGGGCGTCAATCGTGGCCGTGGCCCCGGTCTCCGGGTCATGCAACAACACCCCATAATTGTCAGAGCGGCAGAGAAACAAGCGGGTTTCCGCGGGCATGGCCTTGGTCCTTTTACGTTCGAAACAGGTTAACCGTATCACGCGGGTCAATGATCGTGCACGCCCGCGCATTTCACGCTGTTAGAGGTTTGCTACGGTATTTCATGCTAGTTTTGCCGCATGTCGATTGACGTTGTGGACCTGCGAAATTTTTACGGTCAGCGGCTGGGCGTTGTCGCCCGGCGCTTCATTGGCCGCGGCATCAGATCGTTGTGGGGCGATACAAGCACGCTGCGCGTGGTCGGCATCGGCTATGCCACGCCCTATCTTGGCCTGTTTCGGGAAGAGGCGGAGCGAAGTCTCGCGTTCATGCCGGCCGGGCAGGGCGTGGTGAAATGGCCGACGGCGCGCCCGGCGCTGTCCGCGCTGGTGGACGAGAATGAGTTACCGCTTCCTGATTCTGCCGTTGATCGCGTAATGCTGGTGCACGCGCTGGAAATGACGAACGATCCGGGCGCGCTGCTGCGCGAAGTATGGCGCGTGCTCGCGTCAGGCGGGCGATTGCTGGCGGTGGTGCCAAACCGACGCGGATTGTGGGCACGCATGGACACGACTCCGTTTGGCCACGGGCGGCCTTACTCGCGCAGCCAAATCAATCAGCTCTTGCGCGAAACCTGGTTCACGCCGACCGGCTGGAGCGAGGCGCTCTACGTGCCGCCTATTGCACGCGGCTGGTTCTTGCGTACTGCAGTGGCGTGGGAGCGGACAGGTGCAACGCTGTCGGCGCCGTTCGCCGGTGTACATCTGGTGGAGGCAACTAAACAGGTCTATCGCGCAATTCCGGCTCGACGTGAGAAACGTCAGCTGGTGCCGGCGCTGGAGCCGGCGCTGGCGCCATCGCCTGGCGCGTAACGCAAATGTGCCCCGGATGCGGCGCAGCACGGAGCGCAGCGGAATGGTGCACCGCTGATCCGGGGTCGTAATGCATTTTGCGATTGTTGGGCGGTCCCGGTTCTGCAGCGCATCACTTCGTGCTGCGCTGCGCCCGCGATACGTTACTCCGGCTGCCGCGGCTCGTCGCCACCGTCATCCTGCGTGGATTGCGGCGCTGCGCCTTGTGGCGCTGTGCCTTGCGGCGCTGCGCCTTGCGGCGCTGTGCCTTGCGGATTGCCGCCGCCAAAATCGGGCCGGTCTTGCCGATCGGGCCGGTCTTGCCGATCGGGCCGGTAGCCGCCACCGCGGTGCCGGCGACGACGGCGATGCATTCCGAAGCGATCCTGACCGCGGTCACCTTGATCGTAACCGTTTCCCGCATTCTGCTGCGCTTGCCCACTCCCAGTGATGAATGCGGGCAGGCCGCCCAGCTGCTCAGGCCCGCCTTCATGACCGCCCTGGCCGGACTGCTGATAAGGCTGCTGCTGATGCTGCTGCGGCCGATTGTGCATCTGCTGATCGCGCGGCGGAAACGGCTGTGCATCGCGCGGCAGATAAGGCTGCTGCTGAGGTTCGCGCGGTGTGTAACTTGGTTCGTTCTGGCCCATGAAAGGCTGGGCGTCATCATCGTCGCCATCAAAGCCCTCGTCGCCGCCCGGTTGTCCACCGCCCGCACCCTGCTGCTGAGGCTGCTGTTGGTTGTAATAGGGATTCTGCTGGCGGAACTGTTCCTGCGCGGCGGCGATCAGGCGGAAGTAGTGTTCGGCATGCTGGTAGTAATTTTCGGCCGCCACCGGGTCGCCCGACCCCTGCGCATCGCGCGCCAGCTGGATATATTTTTCCGCAATGTGTGAAGCGGTGCCGCGGATTTTTACATCGGGACCGTTCGATTCATAAACACGCGTGAGCGGATTTTGGCTTTTGCGGTGGTTGCCGCGCCCCCGCATTCGCTTTTGACCGTTTCTCATGATGTGCCTGTCCGTCGACCTTTCCTTGTATCCCGGTATTCACCGCCGGTTCGCAAGTCCATACAAGCTTCATTGCGCGGCTGGACCTGCATCATCTGTCCGCGCCAATGGTCTAATCGTTGCGTTCTTATCGCGATAGTCGCAGCAACCCCATAGCTGCGGTCTTTCCGCAGCGTTGCCAATCTCTCGTTACGCGCATCGCCCTATGTTCGAAATATGATGCGCCCAACCGGTAAAGCATCCAGACCCGTGTCTGGCGATTTCATCCGCCGTCTTTTCGAATTCCGGCTTTTCGTCATCCGTCTTGCGCCGCACCTCACCGAGCCTCTGGCTCAGGAGTTCGTGGCGATGCAACCGTCACGGGTCGATTCCGTTAAACGGAAGCTAGTCGTTTCCGAACCATAATCCAAGTGCTTTTTTTATCAATAAACGAGCTCTGCGCGTTTCATCAGACGGAAATGCAACATATTCATGGCGCAAAACCCGCGCCAAGGACACGCGGAATTCCCGCCAGATCCTTGCGCGCAATGCCAACGGTTAATCCGGCGTTGATAAATACCGTATGAACCGCCGCCTCCTGGTGCGCGCCTATTTCGACGAATAGCCGGCCCCCCGGCGCCAGAAGCTGTTTGACCTGCGCTGCAATGGCGCGGTAGGCGACAAGTCCATCATTACCACCATCGAGTGCAATCATTGGATCGTAGTCCCGCACCTCAGGCGCGAGCGAGGCTATTTCCTCGTTCGCAATATAAGGTGGATTGGACACGATAAGGTCGAATGGGCCCCGTACGCCGGCCGCAATATCGCTGGCGATGAAGTTGCAGCGAGATTCAAACTCGCAACGCGCGGCATTTCCGCGCGCAACTTTTAAGGCGGCGGTGCTTACATCAGTGCCGGTACCTTTTGCATTTGGCAACTCGCTGAGCAGCGCCAGCAGCAGCGCGCCCGAACCGGTGCCGATGTCGAGAACGCGAACCTTTTCCATGCGCAGGCCGTTGCGCTCGATGAAGTCGAGCGCAGCTTCGACGACCGTTTCTGTCTCGGGCCGCGGCACCAGGACGTCGGGAGTAATGGTGAGCGTGAGACTCCAGAACTCCTTTTGTCCGAGAATGCGTGATACTGGCTCGCGCCTCAGTCTGCGGGCGGCCAACGCCGAGATTACGGTTATTTCACGGGCTTCCAGAATGCGATCCGACCGAGCGATCAGCCGGGCGCGATCAAGGTGGAGCGCGTGGCCAACGATTACACGCGCGTCAACATCCGCTTCTCCAAGGCCGGCGGACCGAAACGCTTGTGCCACGAGATGAAGCGCCTCGGAAACCGAAGCGCCATCTTTCAGACCAGCAATAACTCTCACCCTGAGCCTTCGGCCGCCAGCAATTCGGCCTGATGTTCGGTCACCAGCGCGTCGATGACTTCGCCGAGCGCCTCGCCTTCCATTACCTGCGGCAACTTGTGCAGCGTAAGATTGATGCGGTGATCGGTGACGCGACCCTGAGGAAAATTGTAGGTCCGAATGCGCTCGGAACGGTCGCCCGAGCCGACCTGTCCGCGCCGCTCGGCCGCCCGCGCCGAGTCACGCTTGGTTTTTTCGGCGTCGTAAAGCCTGGCGCGCAACATCGTCATCGCTTTGGCGCGGTTCTTGTGCTGCGAGCGCTCTTCCTGAACGGCGACGACGATGCCGCTCGGTATATGGGTGATCCGGATCGCGGATTCGGTTTTATTGACGTGCTGACCGCCGGCGCCGCCGGCGCGCATGGTATCGATCTTGAGATCGGCCTCGTTGATGTGAATGTCGACGTCTTCCACCTCGGGCAACACTGCGACGGTCGCTGCCGAAGTGTGGATACGACCCGACGCCTCGGTGTCAGGCACGCGCTGCACGCGATGCACTCCAGATTCAAATTTAAGCTTGGCGAATACGCCGCGGCCGCTCACTTCTGCGACAATTTCCTTAAATCCGCCTTTTGTGCCTTCGCTGATCGACAGAATTTCTGTCTTCCAGCCCTGCTTGGCGGCATAGCGCTCGTACATGCGGAAGAGATCGCCGGCAAACAACGCAGCTTCGTCGCCGCCGGTGCCGGCGCGGATTTCCAGAATCGCATTGTGATCGTCCATCGCGTCTTTCGGCAGCAAGGCGACTCTGATCTGTTGCGCCAGCTTTTCCTTGCGATCCTGCAACTCGCGCCGCTCCGCATCCGCAAGCTTGCGCATTTCCGCATCGGTTTTGGGGTCGTCGATGAGTGCACCAAGCTCCGCAATATCCTTGTCGGCGGCTCGGTAGGTCTTGATCGATTCGACCACCGGGCCGAGCTCGGCAAATTCACGTGACAGCTTGACGTAGGCGTCAGGGCTTAGACCGCTGGCAAGTTCGCTTTCCACCAGAGAATGGCGGGCAAGCAGGGCGTCGAGCTTCTGTTGCGGCAGGATGATCAAAGCTGCAGTCCCTCGGCGGCTGCAAAAGCCTCAAGCTTATGGCGGATTGAAACGCTGCCGACCGGCTGCTCAAGGCATGGCAGGATGGCGGCCTCACCTTTGCTGCAATCAAGGTCGAGCAGCAACGCCTTCACAGGCCCGATAGCGGACGGTGAAAGCGACAGCGTCCGGTAGCCAAGAATTGTCAGTGCCAGCGCGCCGATCGGCTGCGAAGCGAGCTCTCCGCACAGTGCCACTGGCTTGCCGTGCTTTTTTGCCTTGTCTGCAATGTCTTTGAGCGCGCGCAAAACCGGAGCAGATAGCGGGTCGAAGCGTTCCGACACGCGGGGGTTGCCGCGGTCCGCGGCGTAAAGAAATTGCATGAGATCGTTGGAGCCGACGGAGAGGAAATCGACGCGGTCGAGCAGTTCGTCGAGCTGAAACAGCAGGGAAGGCACCTCGACCATGGTGCCGATCTCGACGCGGTCAGGCAACTCGTGACCATGTCGACGCAGATGGGTCAATTCGACCTCAACAAGCGATTTTGCCTTATCGAATTCTTCCACGACTGCGATCATCGGAAACATCAACCTCAAGCCGCGCCCGCTTGCCGCACGCAGCAGCGCGCGCACTTGACTGCGCAACAATCCCGGGCGGTCAAGGCCGAGCCTGATCGCCCGCCAGCCCAGCGCCGGATTTTCCTCGTCTATATTGCGTAGATAGGGCAGCACCTTGTCGCCGCCAATGTCGAGCGTGCGGAAGGTGACCGGCTTTTTCCCGGCGGCATCGAGCACCGCGCGGTACAGAGCACGTTGCTCGCCGGTGCGCGGCAACGTCTGTGCAACCATGAACTGCAACTCGGTGCGGAACAGGCCGATTCCCGCCGCGCCCGTGTCCTCGATGTGCGGGAGGTCTATGGTGAGGCCGGCATTGATCATCAGCGAGATTTTCTGGCCATCCTTTGTGATGCACGGACGATCGCGCAGCGCCCGATATTGCGCCTGCCGGCGCGCACGCAGCTTCACCCTTTCGCCATAGGACGCCTGGATGTCCTGGGGCGGGCGCATGTGTATGTGCCCGGTCGAACCGTCGACAATGATGGCGTCGCCCGGCTCGACCATGCCGGTGGCATTGTCGATCTCGCCGACAGTTGGAACACCGAGCGCCCGCGCCACGATCGCAACGTGCGATGTAAGACCGGCCTCCTCCAGCACCAGACCACGCAGCCTTTTGCGATCGTAGTCGAGCAGCGCCGCCGGCCCCATGGAGCGCGCCACGACAATCGCGTTTTCCGGCAGTTGTTCCTTGGTTGGCGCGTGATCCTGGCCCATCAGGACCCGCATCAGCCGGTTGGCGAGGTCATCAAGATCGTGCAGGCGATCACGCAAATAATGATCCGAAGCGCGCAGCATGCGTGCGCGTGTATCGGACTGCACGCGCTCGACGCCCGCTTCGGCAGTGAGACCTGTGGTCACGGCTTCGCGCATCTTGTGAAGCCAGCCTTGGTCGTACGAAAACATGCGGTAAGCCTCGAGAACATCACGGTGCTCGCCGCCCTCGGCAACGTCGCGGTGCTCCACCAGCCGGTCCAGGTCCTCGCGCAAAGTAGCTATGGCGGCATCAAGCCGCTTGAGTTCGTGCGGAACGTCATCGGCGATGACATTGGTAATGACCACGCGTGGCTCGTGCAGCACCACATGTCCGAGCGCGATGCCATCCGACAACGCGCTGCCGACGAGGTGCATCGCATGGCGCGCAACCGGCTCGGCGCCCGGACGGGCAAGCGAAGCCAGTTCGCCCGATGCAATCATCTCGGCGAGCACCATCGCCGTGGTTTGCAGCGCCTCTTCTTCCTCTTCCGTGTAGGTGCGGCGTGCGCGGTTCTGCACCACCAGCACGCCAAGCGTGTTGCCCGCGCGTAAAACGGGCACGCCAAGGAACGAGTGGTAGATTTCTTCGCCGGTTTCCGGTCGGTAGGAGAAGGCCGGATGCGCCTGCGCGTCCGACAGGTTTATGGGATTGGCTTCACTGGCGACCAGGCCGACGAGGCCTTCGTCAGCCCTCAGGACGGTTTGGTGGACCGCTTCGCGCTTGAGGCCTTCGGTGGCGTACAGCTCAAGCGTTCCGTCCACGCGCAAAACGTAGACAGAGCACACCTCCGCCACCATATTGGCGGCGATCAGTACCACCACCTTGTCCAGGCGATCTTGCGCGCTGACCGGCTCCGCCATCACTTCGCGAAGCCGACGCAACAGCACGCGCGGACCGCCGAGCGCGCCACGCATTGTAATTGCCCTCTAGCCGCGGTTTCGGCCGCAGCCTCGTCCTACGGCCAAATCATGTACGAATAGCGACCGGGACCGGTGCCCGCGGCCGCTCATGCGTCAGGCTATAGCCAATGGCCTATGCAAGGGGCAAGCCAAAGAGCGCCTTCCTGGGGCGGTGCGGCACTCTAGGACTTATCCAGCCCGTACAACGTATGCAGGGTGCGGACCGCCAGGTCAGTCTCGGCCGCTTTGATCAGAACGGAGAATTTGATCTCGGACGTGGTGATAGCGAGGATATTGATCTTTTTTTCCGAAAGGGCTTTGAACGCCTTGGCAGCGACACCGGCATGGCTGCGCATGCCAATGCCGATGACCGAAACCTTGGCAACGTCGGTCGCCCCATCCAGCCGCTCATAGCCGATCGCGCGCTTGGCCTTTTCGAGGGTCACGCGGGCGCGCTCGTAATCTGCCGAAGGGACCGTAAAGGTAAGGTCCGTGGTGGCGCCGTCCGCCGAGACATTCTGCACGATCATGTCAACATTGATATTGCTGTCGGCGAGTGGGCCAAAGATCGCTGCGGCGACCCCGGGCTTATCCTGCACCCGCCGAATTGAGATCTGCGCCTCGTCCTTGGAGAAGGCAATGCCGGTGACGACTTGCTGTTCCACGATGTCTCCTTCGTCGCAAATGAGTGTGCCGAAAGGCGGCTTGGAGGGATCGATGTCCTCAGGCTTCTCAAAACTTGACCGCACGAAGATACGCACATTGTGCACCATGCCGAGCTCGACCGAGCGCACCTGCATGACCTTGGCGCCGAGCGAAGCTAGCTCGAGCATTTCTTCGTAGGCGATCTTGTTTATGCGGTGCGCCTTGGGCACCACGCGCGGATCGGAGGTGTAGACGCCGTCGACATCGGTATAGATGTCGCAGCGCTCGGCACCGATGGCGGCGGCGATTGCCACGGCCGAGGTGTCGGAACCACCTCGGCCCAGCGTAGTGACGCGCCCTGTTTCCTTGTGCATGCCCTGGAAGCCAGCGATCACGGCAACCTGCCCATGTTCCTTAAAGCGCTTGATCAGCTCGGCGCCGTTCACCTCGAGGATACGGGCCGAGGCGTGTGCATTATCGGTCAGGATCGGCAATTGCCAGCCCTGCCAGGAGCGTGCGTTGACGCCCATGCCCTCCAGCACGATCGCCAGCAACCCCGCGGTGACTTCCTCGCCGGTCGCAACGACCGCGTCATACTCACGCGCGTCGTGCAGTATGGCAGCCTGCCGGCACCACTCGACCAGCTGGTTGGTCACGCCAGCCATGGCGGAGACCACGACGGCCACATCATAGCCGTCATCGACCTCGCGCTTGACATGGCGCGCCACGTTGCGGATGCGGTCGAGATCGACGACCGAAGTCCCGCCGAATTTCATTACCAGCCGAGCCATGACATTCCCGGACGCGCCGAAAGGCGCTAAAAAGCAGCCGGCACAGTACGAAACCCCGAGCACCGGCCCGAAAAGGCGCGTACTACATACCGGCGGGTCAGCTCACCTGCAACAATGGCCGGCGGATATTTGACGAGATGGTTTGAATGGTTACCCGAAAATCCCGCGTATCCAGCGTCGATGAGGCCGAGGTCGAGCGTTTCTCGCGTCATGCGGCCGATTGGTGGAATCCGCGCGGGCCGATGGCCGCTTTGCACAAATTCAATCCGGTCAGGCTGGGCTATATCCGCGATCAGACCGCCGCATGCTTTGACCGCGATCCCAAGAAACTCGATTGCCTCAAGGGTCTCCGCATGCTGGATATCGGATGCGGCGGCGGCATCCTGTCGGAGCCATTGGCGCAGCTAGGTGCGGACGTGATCGGCGCCGACCCGTCGCAGGACAATATCGCCGCAGCCCGGGCGCATGCCGAGGCCACCAGCATTACGGTTGATTATCGCGCAACAACCGCCGAGGAGCTATCCGCTGCAAAGGAGCGCTTCGATGTCGTTTTGGCCATGGAAGTGGTCGAGCATGTCGTCGATGTCGATGCGTTCGTTGCGACCTGCTCAGCAATGGTAAAGCCCGGCGGGCTGCTGATCGCCGGTACGCTCAATCGCACACTGAAGAGTTTTGCGCTCGCGATTGTTGGTGCCGAATATGTGCTGCGCTGGATACCGCGAGGCACGCACCAATGGGACAAGTTCGTAACACCCGTGGAGCTGGAAACCGCAATGGAGAACAGCGGCCTGCGGGTGATTGGCGAACGTGGCGTGATCTACAATCCGTTTGCTGATCGTTGGCGACTGTCGTCGGACATGGACGTCAACTACATGCTTGTGGCGCAGCGTCCGCAGAAAGGAGAGGCCGCATGATCCTCGAACTGGTCGAATTCAATTCGCCAAAGGGCTGGAGCCGACAACAGGTCGCCGAAGAAGCGCGCAATGTCATTCCGAAATGGCGCGCTAACAAGGAATTGCTGCGCAAGCACTTCCTGCTCGAGCTCAACGGCAAGACCGGCGCGGGCGTCTATATCTGGCCCTCGGTGGAGGCGGCGCAAAGGGCGCATGACGAGGCATGGCGTCAATCGGTGATCAAGCGGACCGGTGGCGCGCCGACGATTCGCTATTTCGACCTGTTCCTGTTGATTGACAACGAAAAGGGCACGGTCGCCGAATTCCCGGAGGCCGCGGAGCTGCGGGCCGCCACGGCCTAGTCCTTTCCGTCATCTCGGTTGCGCAATGCACATCAACTCGGTCATTGCCGGGCTTGCCCCGGCAATCCCTGAAGCTAGTCAACAACGACGAACTTCGTAAGTGCTTTATAGACCTTCATCATGGATGCGCGGGTCAAGCCCGCGCATGACGACGGAGAGAGGATGCTCTGGGCCGTCTTTACGCTGATCGCCGCGGCGGCGCAGACCGCGCGTAACGCCATGCAACGCGAGCTGACCGCGACCCTCGGCACGGTCGGCGCCACTCACGTGCGTTTCCTGTTCGGCTTTCCATTCGCGCTGCTATTCCTCGCCGGTGTAATGGCCGTGACCGGAGCAGAAGTACCAAACCCGCCAGGTATGTTCTGGCCGTGGGTACTTGCCGGCGCGTTTACCCAGATCGCCGCCACGGCAACCATGCTCTCCGTCATGGGCCAGCGCTCGTTCGTCGTGGCCTACGCCTACATCAAGACCGAACCCGTGCACGTGGCGCTTTTTGGCCTGATTTTTCTCGGCGACAGGGTTACACCGCTTTCCGCCGCAGCCATTCTCATTGCCACAGTTGGCGTGATTGTCATCTCGCTGAAAGCCGGTACGGGGGAAGCCCGCAACGCGCGCTCGACCATCATCGGTATCTTTTCCGGTGCTCTATTCGGTCTTTCCGCAATTGGCTACCGCGGCGCCATTTTATCCCTGCATTTGCCAGACTTCGTGGTGGCCGCGACATTCACCGTGACGGTGGGGCTGGTAATCCAGGCGGCGGCCTTGTCGCTCTATCTTGCATTGCGAGACGCGAGAGTTCTGCGTGCTATTGCCCGAGCATGGAAGCCGTCACTTTTCGCGGGCTTCATGGGGGCTTTCGCCTCGGAATTCTGGTTCCTCGCCTTTGCCATTACGAGTGCTGCTAACGTGCGCACACTCGCGCTGGTCGAGGTGCTGTTTGCACAAGGCGTGACGCACTTCGTGTTCAGGCAGCCGACCACGCAACGGGAAGTCATCGGCATTATTCTGGTGGTAATCGGCGTCGCGTTGCTGGTGCGGGCCTATTAAATCGGTTCACCGATTCCCGGAAACGGAACTGCTTCCTTCCGGGAAAATTTCAATGTCGAGAACCATGTTCGACGCGGCGCCAAGACGCGCGCGAACCAGAACACTGCCTTTCAAGCTTTGGTAGATCACCCGTGTGGTCCGGAAATCCTGGTAGTTGATCAAGATGTGATACCGCTCAGAAAATTCGGAAACGTTCTCGACGAAGCTCTGATGCGCGAGCCCATCTTTGGTCTGTCGCGACAGCAAAAAATCTCCAACCAGATTCCAGACGCCATACCCGGCCAGAAAAACCCCAACTAGTCCGGCCAAAAGGCGCACCCCCAAAGTCGCTTTCGGCGATCGAATCGCTATTGCGGCTGTCGAACCGAGAACGATGACGCCAATATATTCATCAAACACAAAAAGCGTCGACCAGTTGAGGAAATATCCGAGCAGCAAGATCGGAGGCACGAAAATCATCAGGAATCCTGCGCCGGCCAGCCCCATGGCCTGCCACCGTTTGTCCGATTTGCCGAACCTGAAGATGAGCCACACACCGGTCGCGACCAAAGGCCATAGTGCTATCGCGAATAGATCGGTCAAATGCATGTCAGAACCCCATCGGGAGTTCGCTCACGCGCACCCGCTCACACAAGGTCAGAACTGTCTGCGTGCTAATTCCGCTCGTCCGGCAATGTCGGCAGCGGATGGAATTCGATGCCTTCCTCTGCCATTTCCTTGGCTTCTTCGGTCGAAGCGACACCGTAGATTGAACGATGCTCGATCTCGCCATAATGCATCTTGCGCGCTTCCTCGGGGAATTTTGTGCCGACATTGTCGGCATTCTTGGTGAGATGATCTCGCAGCTCTTTAAGCTTGCTGCGAAGTTCCTGCTCCTGCGGGGAAATCATCGCCACCGGGGCGGGCGCCGAAGGTGTGTCTGGCGCTGCAGGAGTAGCTGGCGGCGCAACAGACGCACGGCGTTTTTTTGCGGTTGCCGACAGATGCGGCGCCATGATTGCTTTTTCGACCTTGGCCGATCCGCAGTGCGGGCAGGTTACCAGCCCGTGGTTGGCCTGTTTTTCGTAGGCTTCGGAATCCTGGAACCAGCTTTCGAAATTATGGCCCCGTTCGCAATTAAGTGAATAACGAATCATTCCGCCCTCCGCACGACATGCAGATGGGTCGGCTCCGCCATCGGCTCGACAATTTCGAAACGCCGGCCGTGCTGGAGCGATGGGATGCGCGAACGCGCGTTGGCTACTTCCGCGGGATTGATCTCGGCCATAACGACCCCCGGCTCAGTGCCGCCTTCCGCAATGATGCGCCCCCAAGGGTCAACGATTAATGAATGTCCGAACGTATCGCGGCCATTCTCGTGTTTACCACCCTGCGCGGCGGCAAATACAAAACAACCGTTTTCGATCGCGCGGGTACGCACAAGTACGTGCCAATGGGCCTCGCCCGTCTGTTTGGTAAACGCCGATGGAATCGTCAGCATCGTGGCGCCGGCCTCGGCCAGCGCGCGATAGAGGGCAGGGAAACGCAGGTCGTAACAAACGCTCAATCCCAGCCGTCCCCACGGCAGATCCGCCAATACCGCCAGCTCACCCGGCCGGTAATTGTAAGATTCTCGATAACTTTCACCGCCGGTAAGATCGACGTCGAACATGTGAATCTTGTCGTAGCGCGTGACGATCTCGCCCTTCGGATCGATCAGGAACGAACGGTTGGCTGCCTTATCATGCGACAACCTGATCGCGAGCGATCCGACGTGGACATATATACCGAGCTTTCGCGCAAGCTCGCGCAAGGTCGCCAGCGAGGCGTCCGCTTCTTCCTCGACGATTACCGCAAACAGCTGCTCACGCTTGGCTGCAAGGATATTGGTCATCTCGGGTGTGAGCACATAGTCGGCGCCCGCGGACTTTGCCTCACCGATCATCCGGACGGCAGCGTCGATATTTGCGCCCGGATTAAGACCCGAGCGCATCTGGATCATCGCCGCCTTGAAAGTGCCAGCGTTCATTCAGACGCCCCGCCACCCGCGAGCAACGGATCGAGCTTGCCGTTGCGCTCAAGCGCAAGCAGCTCATCGCTGCCGCCGACGTGCACCGCGCCAATGAAAATTTGCGGGACTGTCATGCGTTCATTTGCCCGTTGAATCATCTCCTCACGGCGCTCCCATTCGCGGCCAATATCGATTTCGCTGTATTTTACACCTTTTCGCTTCAGGAGTGCCTTGGCGGCATTGCAAAAAGGACAATAGCGGGTTGTATAGATTTCGACGGGCGGCATAGGCGTTCCGCGGTTTTCGGGCTCTTTTATATGGGAGCGCGCGCCGATGCTACAACCCGTGCGAATACCAGCACATCCACATGCGCGGCGCCCGCCCGCAAAAGCGCCCGGGTACACGCGTCGACTGTAGCGCCGGAGGTGAGCACGTCGTCGATCAACACCAGCCGCCGGCCGGCCATAGCCGCCTTCTGCTCTTCCGGAACGCGGAAGGCTCCCTGGACATTGTCGGCGCGCCCAGTTTTCGATCGCCCCACCTGCTGGGGCGTGGCACGGATACGCTTCAGGCCCCCATGCACAACCGGGACACGACACACATCTGAAATTGCGCCAGCCAGCGCCGACGATTGATTGAAACGCCGCGCCCATAGTCTCCGCCAGTGCAGCGGCACCGGAACGAGGGCGTCGGTATTTTCCAACAGCTCGTGGCCGGCCCGCGCCATCCATCGTCCCATCATCGGCGCAAGATCGAGCCGGTCGCTGTATTTGAAAGCTTGCACCAAGGTGCGCGCAACATCGTCGTAACGTACCGCCGCGCGTGCGCGACCATACGCAGGGGGATTGGCAATTGCTTCCATTGAAAGCAAGCCGGGACCTGGATCGTAAACAAAGGGAATGCCGAGACGCGCGCAGTACGGCGGCTCGATCAGGGACAGTCTGGACCAGCAGGCGGGGCAGAGACCGCTGCCATCACCCAGCGGCTCGCGGCAGGATGGGCACAAGGGCGGCAAAGCCACGTCAATGAGCAGCCGTAGTGCTGTTCGCAAACCGCCGCGAAGACGTGCGACTGACAAATGCGTATCTTCCGGCCTTGCCGAAACAAGCTTGTTCATGCTGCAACGGTAACACGCCGGTAAATGGGCAGGACATCTTGCTGGCGGCGCAACAGGACAAAGCAATGTCGTCAGGTCCCAGGATTTTCGACCGGCGGCTGCTGCGCGTGCGGCAAGCGCGTGCGCGGGCGCGCGGGCCCGCGACCTTTCTGCTTGATCGCGTCGCTACGGAACTAGGCGAACGGCTTTCCGCGGTTTTGCGCCGGTTTGAGGTTGCGGCGGACCTAGGGACGCCGACCGATGCCGTGCGCCGGGTGCTTGCCGCAAGTGAGAAGGTTGCGACGATCGTGGCTGTCGATTTCAACGCAGTCCGGCTTGATGGTTCATTCCCGCGCGTGGCTGCCGACGAAGAGGCGCTGCCTCTTGCCGATGGTTCGCTTGACCTTGTGGTGTCAGCACTGGCCTTGCAATTCGTCAATGATTTGCCAGGAACACTGATTCAAATTCGCCGCGCGTTGAAGCCAGATGGCCTGCTGCTTGCAGCTTTGGTTGGCGGCGAGAGTCTGACTGAGCTGCGCGCGGCGTTTGCCGCCGCGGAAAGCGAGCTTGAAGGCGGTATCTCGCCAAGGGTTGCTCCGTTTTCCGATGTGCGGGAGCTCGGCTCCCTTCTGCAAAGGGCCGGTTTTGCATTGCCCGTTGTCGACAGCGAAAGGTTGGTGGTGCGTTACGATTCGGCGTTTGCTTTAATGCGCGATTTGCGCGGCATGGGCGCTACCAATGTGCAGCACGAGCGGCGCCGTACACCGCTTCGCCGCGCGACGCTCAAGCGGATGGCGGCACTTTATGCCGAGCGCTTTGCCGATGCGGATGAACGCGTGCGTGCAACTTTTGAAATTGTCTGGTTGTCCGGTTGGGTACCCCATGAAAGCCAGCAAAAACCCCTCAAACCGGGCTCGGCCGTGCAGCGGCTCGCCAATGCGCTCGGCACCACAGAAATACCGGCGGGAGAAAAGCCCGAACGCAGCAACTAAAGCAACGCCATGAGATGCGCGATCAGCGGCACATCCGCTGGCGGCATTTCATACTCGCGCAGACGATTCGGTTTCACCCAAGCAACGCGCTGGCCTTCTGCAGGCTTCACGGCTCCTTCCCAGCGCCGGCAAACGTAGAGCGGCATCAGGAGATGAAAGTCCGGATAGCTGTGGCTTGCGAACGCGAGCGGCGCGAGACAGGCCTCGCTGACGACGATACCCAGTTCTTCCTTCAATTCTCTTATCAGCGTTTGCTCGGGTTGCTCGCCATCCTCGATCTTGCCGCCGGGAAATTCCCACAGACCGGCCATTGGTTTGCCCGACGGGCGCTGGGCGATCAGCACGCGGCCATCGGTGTCGACGAGAGCGCAGGCGGCAACAAGGACGATTTTTGCGGCCACAGCCCTTGGGTCCCGACAATTACGATCGGTAATCGCCATTGATGGCGACATATTCCTTGGTCAAATCGCAAGTAAGCACGCGGTCGCGCCCCTTGCCCAGCCCGAGCGCCACTTTCAGGCTGATCTCCGGCTTTTTCATCGCCGCGCTTACATTCGCTTCATCGTAAGCTGGATCGCGCGCGCCTTTGTGCGCGACGCGAATACCGCCGAACCAGATGGAAAGTTTGTCCCGGTCAGCCGGCTCGCCGGCCTTGCCGACGGCCATCACAACGCGGCCCCAGTTGGCGTCCTCGCCGGCAATTGCGGTCTTTACCAGCGGGGAATTGGCGATCGACATGGCGATGCGACGCGCCGAAGCCTTCGACACTGCGCCTTCCACCACGATTTCGACTAGTTTTCGCGCGCCTTCGCCATCGCGCGCGACCTGTTCGGCGAGGTTGGCGAGCACTGCGTGCAGCGCTTTCTTGAAATCTCTCAGGCGCGGGTCGGCGGCGCGCGCAATCCGTGACACGTCCGTCGCCTGGCCCGTTGCGAACATCATCAACGTATCGGACGTGGACGTGTCGCCATCGATTGTCACGGCGTTGAAAGTATCGGCGACGGCCTCCTTTAAAAGCGTCTGCAACGCGGGCGGTGAAAAAGCGGCGTCGGTGAAAACAAAGGATAGCATAGTCGCCATGTCGGGCGCGATCATGCCGGCGCCTTTGGCGACGCCATTGATGGTCACCCTGCTCTTACCGATTTTCGCTGCCGCGGTCGCCACTTTTGGAAACGTGTCGGTGGTCATGATTGCGCGTGCCGCGGCTAGAAAATCACCGCCTTGCGCGCGCGCGACCAACCCTTCCATGACTCCATTGAAAGCTTCCGCCTTGAGGGGTTCGCCGATCACACCTGTTGAGGCAAGGAATACATCGCCGGGCTTGCAGCCGATCGCGCGCGCGGCAATCTGCGCAGTAAATTTGCAGGCATGCCGGCCGGTCTTGCCGGTGAACGCATTGGCGTTGCCGGAATTGACCACCAGCGCTCGCGCTTTTCCCGATTTCAGGTGGACCCGGCACCATTCGACAGGCGCCGATGGGCATTTTGAACGCGTGAATACGCCGGCCACACTTGTGCCGGGCTCAAAGATCGTGAGCAAGACATCGGTGCGGTCAGCATACCGGATACCCGCTGCGGCAGTTGCGAGCCGCACGCCGGGAATTGCCGGCATGTCCGGTACCTGAAGCGGTGCGAGGGGGGAAACGGCGGAGCTCATGGATGCGTCATGTTCTTGAATAGGCGCCCATGTGCCTACCTAAGCGAAATGGCCGGCACAAGGCCGGCCATGACGAAATCATTTGATGAGTGCTATAGGCGTTACTTCTTCGTCGGCGCCGCTGACGCGGGCTTCTCGTCGGTCTTTGCCGGCTTATCCATGCGTTCGACCTTGGCATCGGCACGCAACTTGGTGACCATTTCGGCCTGCGCCTTGCGCACAATAAAGTTCTCGATCTGAGACTTCACGTCTTCAAATTTGGGCGGCTGTTTTACGCGCTTTTCCTCAACCTTGATTACATGCCAGCCAAACTGGGTCTTCACGGGCTCCGAGATCTGCCCGTTCTCGAGCTTGAAGGCGGCATCCGCGAATTCCGGCACCATCTGCTCCTTGGTGAAAAAGCCAAGATCGCCGCCATTGGCCTTGCCGGAAGGGTCTTCGGTCATCTCAGCTGCTACCTTGGCGAAGTCTTCGCCCTTCTTCAGACGAACGATCACGGCCTTGACCTTGTCTTCGGCCTCCTTGCTCGCTTTCTCGTCGCCGGCGGGCGCACGGAAAAGAATGTGCCGGGCGTGTACTTCCTTCTCTTCGCTAATTTGCTTCAACGCCTCGTCATAAACCTTGTGCATGGCCTCGTCGGTCATCGCTTCCTTGCCGACAGACGTCAGTATGCCTTCCATGAGCAGTTTCCTGCGGGCGAATTCGACCTTTCGCTTGAACTCGGCCGATTCACCGAATTTTTTGTCCTCCGCGGTCTTCGACACGAGAATCATATCGGCCACAAACTGGATCAGATAATCCTGTTTTGCCTCAGGCGACATCGGCGGAATTTGTCCGGCTTCGTCTTCAGCAAGGGCCAGATCGCTCTGGTGAATTTCAACGCCATTGACCTTCGCTATAAGTGGATCGTTGTCCTGGGCAAAAAGCGGCCCGGCCGAGGCGGCCGACAGCGCCAGGATGGCAATGAAACCGGCCAGACGAGACCGGACCCGAAGGCCGGCGGTAACTGAAATCATCATGGCGTTGTCCTTGAAGTGAGGGGCAGGGGGCTGGCGGACTATTCGCCCAACAACCGTGGCTTTGCAATGGCT
>Ga0187777_10001021_pt1 | contig 18293 bp, 12 predicted proteins | sample 1015_Q2_SP5_10_M_FD_132416 | JGI IMG/M metagenome (GOLD analysis project Ga0187777, IMG submission 132416) | Tropical peat soil microbial communities from peatlands in Department of Meta, Colombia - 1015_Q2_SP5_10_MG | ecosystem: Environmental > Terrestrial > Soil > Wetlands > Peat | place... | reverse complement strand
GTGCTGGAGCTGGAGATCGCGTCGGTGGCCGCGCTCGGCATCCGGGCGGTGCTGCTGTTCGGCATTCCGGCCTCGAAGGACGCCGGTGCGACGCAGAGCTACGCCGACGACGCGCCGGTCCAGAAGGCCGTCGCCCTCATCAAGAAGGCGGCGCCCGACCTGGTGGTGATGACCGACGTGTGCCTGTGCGAGTACACCGACCACGGGCACTGCGGCATCATCAAGGGCGGCGCGGTGGACAACGACGCGACGCTCGGGATCCTGGGCAGGGTCGTCCAGAGCCACGCCGCGGCCGGCGCGGACGTGGTGGCGCCGAGCGGGATGATGGACGGCATGGTGGGCGCGATCCGCACCGCCCTCGACGGCGCCGGCTTCGCCGAGACGGCGATCTTGAGCTACGCGGTGAAGTACGCGAGCGCCTTCTACGGTCCCTTCCGCGAGGCGGCGGAGAGCCCGCCGAGCTTCGGCGACCGCAAGAGCCACCAGATGGACCCGGGCAACGTGCGCGAGGCGCTGCGCGAGTGCGCGCTCGACGTGGCGGAGGGCGCGGACGCGCTGATGGTGAAGCCGGGCCTGCCCTACCTCGACGTGCTGCGCGCGGTGCGCGACCGGTTCGACCTCCCGCTCGCCTCCTACAACGTGAGCGGCGAGTTCGCGATGCTGAAGGCCGCGGCCCGGAACGGCTGGATCGAGGAGCGGAAGGCGGTGCTGGAGCTGCTGCACGCGTTCCGCCGCGCCGGCGCCGACCTGATCCTCACCTACCACGCCAAGGACGCCGCGGCGTGGCTCCGGGAGACGCCCGCCGATGCGTGAGTCGCCGTTCCTGGCCGCGTGCCGGCGCCAGCCGGCGGACCGCACGCCCGTCTGGTTCATGCGCCAGGCCGGCCGCTACATGCCCGAGTACCGGGCCGCGCGGGCGCGGCGGTCCATCCTCGCGATCTGCCACCGCCCCAAGCTCGTGGCGCAGATCACGCTCCAGCCGGTCGAGCGGCTCGGCGTGGACGCCGCGATCGTGTTCGCCGACATCCTGCTGCCGTTCGAGCCCCTGGGCCTCGGGCTCTCCTACGCGGAGACCACCGGCCCCAAGATCTGGCACCCGATCCGCAAGCCGGCCGACGTGGACAAGCTCAAGAAGGTCGACCCGGCCGCGGACCTCGCCTACGCGATCGAGGGCGTGCGGCAGACCAAGGCGTCGCTGGTCGCGAAGTTCCCGGGCACGCCCCTGATCGGGTTCGCCGGCGCCCCGTTCACGCTCGCGAGCTACGCGATCGAGGGCGCCACGTCGCGCCACTTCACCGCCACCAAGCAGTTCATGTACGAGCACCCCGGCGCCTGGCACGAGCTGATGGACCGGCTCGCGGCCATGGTCGGCGCGTTTCTCGCCGAGCAGGCGGCCGCCGGCGCCGACGCCCTGCAGCTGTTCGACTCCTGGGTCGGCTGCCTGTCGGTCATGGACTACCGCGAGTACGTCCTGCCGCACACCAAGCGCGCCATCGAGCTCGCGGCCACGGCCGGCGTCCCCATCATCCACTTCGGCACCGACACCGCGACGCTGCTCGAGGCCATGGCGGAGGCGGGCGGCGACGTGATCGGCGTGGACTGGCGCATCCCGCTGGACGTGGCGTGGAAGCGCATCGGCGACCGCGCGATCCAGGGCAACCTCGACCCCGCCGCGCTCCACGCGCCGATGCCGGAGCTGGAGCGGCGGGTGAAGGACGTCCTCCGACGCGCCGCGGGGAAACCGGGCCACATCTTCAACCTCGGCCACGGCATCCAGCCCGGCACGCCGGTCAAGAACGTCAAGGCGGTGGTGGACCTGGTGCACGCCGGCCGGTGAGCACGTCCCGGTCCGACGCCGCGTTCCGCGCCGCCCAGGCGCTGCTCCCGGGCGGCGTGGACAGCCCGGTGCGCGCGTTCCGCAGCGTGGGGGGCACACCGCGCTTCATCGCGCGCGGCGAGGGCCCGTTCCTCGTGGACGTGGACGGCAACCGGCTGGTGGACTACGTGCTGGCGTGGGGACCGCTGGTTCTCGGCCACGCCCACCCCGCGGTGGTCCGCGCGGTCGGCGACGCCCTGCGGCGCGGCACCGCCTTCGGCGCGCCCACCGAGCTCGAGACCGAGCTGGCGCGACGGGTGGTGCGCGCCTTCCCCTCCATCGCGCTGGTGCGGTTCGTGAACTCGGGGACCGAGGCCACGATGAGCGCGCTGCGCGTGGCGCGTGCGTTCACCGGCCGCGCGAAGATCCTCAAGTTCGACGGCTGCTACCACGGCCACGCCGACTCCCTGCTGGTCAAGGCCGGGAGCGGCGTGGCGACGCTCGGGCTGCCGGACTCGCCGGGCGTTCCGGAGGGCAGTGCCAGGGACACGCTGGTCGCGCCCTACAACGACCTCGCCGCCGTCGAGCGGGCGTTCGGCGCGCACGGCGGCGAGATCGCCGCCGTGATCGTCGAGCCCGTCGCCGGCAACATGGGCGTCGTGCCGCCGGCCGAGGGGTTCCTGAAGGGTCTGCGCGACCTGACGGCCGCCGCCGGCGCGCTGCTGGTCTTCGACGAGGTGATGACGGGCTGGCGCGCCGGCCCGACCGGCGCCCAGGCGCTGGCCGGCGTCGCGCCCGACCTGACCTGCCTCGGCAAGGTGATCGGCGGAGGACTGCCCGTGGGCGCCTATGGCGGGCGCCGCGACGTGATGGAGCTGGTGGCGCCGGCGGGCCCGGTGTACCAGGCGGGCACGCTCGCCGGCAATCCCCTCGCGATGGCCGCCGGGATCGCCACGCTCGACCTGCTGGCCGAGCCCGGGGTCTGGGTGCGGGCGGAGCGGGCGGCGGAACGGGCGGCGGCGGCGCTGGCCGAGGCGGCGCGGCACGCCGGCGTCGCGCTCACCGTGCAGCGGGTGGGGACCATGTTCACGCCGTTCTTCACCGATCGCCCGGTGACCGACTACGAGGCCGCGCGGCGCGCCGACCGCGACCGGTACGCGGCGTTCTTCCACCGCGCGCTCGAGGCCGGCGTCTACTTCCCGCCGTCGCAGTTCGAGGCGGCGTTCACCTCCATCGTGCACGGCGAGGCGGAGGCCGAGCGGCTCGCCGCCGCTGCGGGCCAGGCGCTCGCCAAGAAGGGCGCGTGAGCGCCCCGCACGGCGTCACGGTGGGCAGCCGAGCCAGCGCGCTCGCCCTGCGCCAGGCGGCCACCGCGGTGGAGGCGCTGCGCCGCACCCACCCCGCCCTCGCGTGCCGGATCGAGGAGTTCACCACCCGGGGCGACCGCGATCTCGAGCGCCCGCTCCCCGCCATCGGAGGCAAGGGCGTCTTCACCGAGGAGCTCGAGGCGGCGCTGCTCGCGGGCCGCATCGACCTCGCGGTCCACAGCCTCAAGGACCTGCCGACGGCGGCGACGCCCGGCCTCGCGGTCGCGGCCGTCCTCGAGCGGGCCGACCCGCGCGACGTGCTCGTGTCGCGGAGCCGGCGCCCGCTCGCAGGGCTGCCGGCCGCGCCCGGCGTCGGCACGAGCAGCACCCGGCGCGCCGCCCAGATCGCGGCCCTGCGCCCCGACGTCCGCCTGCTCGAGCTGCGAGGCAACGTGCCGACGCGGGTCCGCAAGGCGCTCGACCCGTCCGGCCCCTACGACGCCATCGTGCTCGCCGCGGCGGGGCTCGAGCGGCTCGACCTCGGCGACCAGATCGCCGAGCGGTTCGCCCCCGAGCGCCTGCTGCCCGCCCCGGGCCAGGGCGCCATCGCGCTCGAGTGCCGGGCCGAGGGCCCGGTGCGCGAGCTGGTGGCGGCGCTGAACCACGAGGCGACCTGGGCCGCCGTCACGGCCGAGCGCGCGTTCCTCGCGGGACTCGAGGGAGGCTGCGCCGCACCGGTCGCGGCCTTCGCCGCGCTCGAGGGGGGCGCGCTGGTGCTGCAGGGGCTGGTGGCCTCGGTGGACGGGCGCCGGGTGCTGCGGTTCCGCCGCGCCGGGGCGCCGGCGGACGCCGAGGCGCTGGGGCGCGGAATGGCGGACGAGGCGCTGGGCGCCGGTGCCGCGGAGCTGGTCGCGCCCTAGTTACTGGCCGTGCTTGGTCTCGACGACGATCGCCCCGCTGGCGGCGTCGATGCCGTACAGCTGGGTCGCGACCTCGCCGTCCAGGATGCGGATGACGTGGACGTCGGACGCCGGGATGTCGGTCAGGTACTGCAGGTCGCCCACCTTCGACCCGTCCACGATCACCAGCGGCGTCTCGTCGGCGTTCACGCTGCGCGGCTCCTGAATCCGGACGCCCGTCGGCCGGCCGGCGGCATCCTGCCCGAAGCGCAGCCGCGGCGCGCGCAGGCGCACGACGTCCCACGCGGTGCGCACGCTCATCCTCCCGATCTCCTCCTCGGTAATGACCGTGGCGCGGCCGGCCAGCGGCGCCGCCTGGCTGGTCGTCCCGGGGACTTGGTGGCAGGCAGCGCCGGCCAGCAACGCGGCGGTCGCGATGGGCGCCGCCCATCGGGCGGCCCGTCCCAGACTCGAGGTGTCATGGCTCATGCTCGCCATCCTTGCAGGCAGCGTGCCCGGGGTCAAGCGCCGCACTCCGGGAGGGGCTGAAATGGTGGGCCCGCGACGCGGGCGCCACACGCGATTTCTGTAGGGGTTTCCACCTAACGGACGGGTGTCCGACACGTAGTCAACGAGCCCCTCAGCGCATGTCCCAAAAAGCGGACACGTCCTCAATCTCCGACACTTGCGCTCGGCGAATCTAGGCGCAATTTCAGCAGCACATCCATTCCGTAGCACACCAAACCAGACGACGTCGGTCCGAATTGCGTTCGACGCGCGCTCTGCGGTCGCGCGTTCGGCCCCGGCTCGCCGCCATGGCTTCTCGTACCCCCGTGTGCGCGGGGGATTCGCCGTTTGCGGTTCCGTATCGCGGAGGTGTGACCCGTCTCAAGGAGGTCGGAATGAACGCAGGAAGCGTCTGGCGGCTCCGTGGAGCGATCCTCGGGGCCCTGCTCCTCGCGGTGGCCGGCACCGCGCAGGCGCAGCGCGGAGTGATCACCGGCACGGTGACGGATTCGGCGACACACGATCCGCTCGCCTCGGTGCAGGTGCGGGTCGCCGGCTCGTCCGTCGGAACGCTGACGGACGCGCAGGGCCACTACCGGCTGACCGGCGTGCCCGTGGGCACCGTGCGGTTGCGGGCGCGGACCATCGCGTACCGCCCCGCGGAGCAGCGGGTGCAGGTGGCGGAGGCCGGCGAGGCGCAGGCCGACTTCGCCCTCGTCCAGTCGGTCCTGGAGCTGGACGCGCTGGTGGTGTCGGCCAGCGGCCAGGAGGAGTCGGCGCGCCAGCAGCCCACGGCCGTGAGCCAGCTCGCGCTGCCGGCCACGGCGCCGCTGGTCAACATGACCGACGCGTTGAACTCGCGCGCGGCCGGACTCGAGGTGCTGCCGAGCAGCGGCACGGTCGGGTCGGGCACCGCCATCAGCATCCGCGGTCTCGGGTCGGTGTCGCTGAGCACGAACCCCGTGATCTACATCGACGGCGTCCGGGTGGACGCGACCGTGCTGTCGAGCACGATCGGGGTGGGCGGCCAGGTGCCGTCCCGCCTCAACGACATCGCGCCCGCCGAGATCGAGAACGTCGAGATCGTGAAGGGGCCGGCCGACGCGGCGCTGTACGGCACCGACGCCGCCAACGGCATCATCCGGATCACGACCAAGCGCGGCCACCAGGGTCCGGCGACCTGGCACGCGTACACCGAGCAGGGCGCGTACGACGGCTTCTCCGCCTGGCCGGACAACTACTTCGGGTTCGACACCACCAAGGCACAGAACTCGGCGCTGCGCTTCGGCTGCACCCTGGTACGGGTGTCGCTGGGGCAGTGTACCCAGACCGGCGGTCTGTTCCTGCGCAACCCGCTGGTGAGCAACTCGCCGTTCCGCACCGGCTCCAACGCCCTGTACGGCGCCAGCGTGTCCGGGGGCACCGACCGGATGACCTACTTCCTCGCCGGCGAGATCCAGAACCAGAACGGGACGCTGCCCAACAACGGGCAGGACCAGGTCAACCTCCGCGCCAACCTCACGGCGTCGGTGAGCTCGAACCTCGACCTGGCCGTGCAGACCGGCTACGTCTCGAGCCGGCTGCGCCTGCCGGACAACGACAACAACGCGCTGGGGTACCTGGGCAGCGGCCTGCTGGGCAAGGCCGACACGCTGATCGCCGGCCCGCCGGTCAAGGCGGACACGACCTTCGCGGGGTGGGGCTTCCTGCTGCCGTCGCAGATCCAGCTCATCAGCTCGCTGCAGTCCATCGACCGGTTCACGTCGAGCGCGACGGCGAACTTCCATCCGCTGTCGTGGCTGACGTTCCACGGGATCGCGGGCGTGGACTACAGCACGCGCTTCGATACCCGCACGTTCGAGCCGAACCAGGTGCCGTTCAACCTCGGCACCATCCAGGGCAGCCGCGCGGCCAACCCGGTCCAGACCTGGGACCTGAACGACAAGTTGAGCGGCGTCGCGAGCTTCTCGCTGACGCCGGACGTCACGTCGCAGACGACGCTGGGCGTGGACTTCTTCCACTCCAAGGTCGAGACCATCAACGCCAGCGGCTCGCAGCTGGCCGCGGGCACCAGCTCGCTCGCCGGCATCGTGGTTCCCGCCGTGAACGAGACGCTGGTCGAGGTCCGCACCTTCGGCGTCTACGGCGAGGAGCAGGTCGGCTGGCGCAACCGCGTCTACCTGACGGCCGCGCTGCGCCGGGACGACAACTCGGCGTTCGGCCAGAACTTCAAATCGGTGGTCTACCCCAAGTTCGGCGCGTCGTGGGTGATCTCGGACGAGCCGTTCTTCCCCAGGAGCGTCCTGGTCTCGTCGCTGCGCCTGCGCGCCGCGTACGGCGTGGTCGGCCTCGCGCCGGGGCCCAACGACGCGCAGAACTACTACAACCCGGTCCCGGCCGTGGACGCGACCGGCAACCAGGCCGCCTTCACGGTGGGCAACCTCGGCAACGTCAACCTGAAGCCCGAGCGTGACGCCGAAGCCGACGTCGGCTTCGACCTCGGCCTGCTGCGCGACCGGCTGAACCTCACGGCCACCTACTACCAGAAGAAGTCGAGCGACGCGCTGGTGAGCCGGATTCTGGCACCGTCGCTGGGCGCCTCGACGTCGCAGTTCTACAACCTCGGCCAGATCAGCAACAAGGGCCTGGAGCTGGACCTCACCGGGCACATCCTGGCCACGCACGACATCACGGTGGACTTCGGCGCCTCCTACTGGAGCAACGCCAACAAGATCCTCGACCTCGGCGGCGTGCCGCCGATCTCGTTCCTGCCGCAGATGAACCGGGTGGGCTACCCGGTGGGCGGGTACTTCACCCAGAAGATCCTGTCCTACACGGACTCGGCCGGCATCGTCCGTCCGCAGGACGTGAGGCTGGACACGGCCCTCACGTACAGCGGCAGCCCGTACCCGACGCACGGGTGGGGGCTGACGCCGACCGTGACCCTGTTCAACCGCGTGCAGGTCTCGGCGACCTTCGACCACCGCGGGGGGAACTTCCTCTACAACCTCACGGCGGAGTTCCGCTGCCGGGTGAACGTCTGCCCGGAGGCGAACGACCCGAAGACGCCGCTGGCGACGCAGGCGAACATGATTTCCGACGTCTACTACGGCCAGCCGAACGGCTACATCCAGGACGCGTCGTTCACCAAGCTCCGGGAGCTGTCCATCACGGTCTTCGCGCCGCAGAGCTGGGCGCGGATGGTCAACGCCGGCGGCTTCTCGATCACCCTGGCGGGCCGCAACCTCAAGACCTGGACCAAGTACGGCGGGGCCGACCCGGAGGTGAGCCAGGTCGCCCAGGGCACCACGATCCGCGACTTCCTGACGCTGCCGCCCAATCGTTATTGGAGCGTGCGCTTCGACTTGACCTACTGAGGCGAGGACCACACGACCATGAAATACACATCGCATGGCCGGCGCTGGCCGCGCCGGACGTCGCGCCGGAGCTTCCGCTCCGTCGCCCTGGCCGCGGCGTGCTTCCTGGGCGCCGCCGCCTGCCAGCAGGAAGTGACGAACCCGTCCATCATCACGCCGGGCACCCTCAACACGCCCTCGGCGCTTCCGACCATCCGGGACGCCGCGCTCGGCGACTTCGCCCTCGCGTACGGCGGCTCCGGCGCCGACGGCTCGCAGGGCATCGAGGGCGCCGTCATGTACAGCGGCCTGCTGGCCGACGAGTTCATCAACTCGGAGACCTTCCCCACCCGCATCGAGGTGGACCGCCGGTCCATCCAGGTGACCAACGCGGACGTCACGCTGTGGTTCCGGAACCTGATGCGGGCGCGGGCCAGCACGGAATTCGCCGCGCGGGAGTACCGGGCGCTCGCCCCGGACACCACCGCCCAGTCCGGGCTGTCCGAGGTGCTGTCGCTGTCGGGGTACACGTACCTCTTCATGGCGGAGAACTACTGCTCCGGCGTGCCGATCAGCACCATCGCGCCGGACGGCTCCCTGAACTTCGGGGCCGCGCTCACCACGAAGAACCTGTACGACTCGGCGGCCGCGCGCTTCACCCAGGCGCTGAACGCGGCCAACGCGCTGAACGCCACCGTGTCCGCGGCGTCGAAGACCCTGGACATCCAGCTCGCCACGGTGGGCCTGGGCCGCACCATCATGGACAGCGCGAGCACCCGGGCGGGCTTCGCCGCCGCCGCCGCGCTGGTCGCCGTGGTGCCGACCAACTTCATCTACAGGGAGTACCACTCCAACAACAACACGCGGGAGTGGAACGGCATCTATACCGCGATGGTCTTCGCCAAGCGCTACGCCGTGACGGACCTCGAGGGAACGAATCCCTTCAACGCGCCGCACTTCGTGACGGCGCCGGATCCCCGGCTGCCGGTCAACCACACCGGCAACGGCTTCGACGGCTCCACGCCGCAGTGGAACAACGGGCGGTTCACGCAGAACACCGACCCGATCCCCCTCGCCACCGGCGCCGAGGCCCGCCTCATCGAAGCCGAGGCGGCCCTGGCGACGGGCGACACGGCGACCATGCTGACGCGGCTCAACGCCCTGCGCGCCGCTCCGCCGTCGTATTTCGCGCCCACCGGCGGCGCCATCCCGGCGATGGCGGCGCTGACGACCACCGGCCTCGACACGGCCGGCGTCCAGAACCTGCTGTTCTCCGAACGGGAGGTCTGGCTGTACAGCTCGGCGCACCGGCTGGGCGACCTGCGCCGGCTGGCGAAGAGCCCCGGGCCCTACCAGCGGGCGCCCGAGTCCGTGTTCCCGCACGGGGCCTACTTCAAGGGCGGCGTCTACGGCACGGACTACAACTTCCCGGTGCCGTTCGACGAGACGAACAACCCGAACTTCGCGCAGTGCATCAACCGGAATCCGTGACGCGGTAGGTCCCGCCGGAAACAAGCGAGAGGAGCCCGCCCGGGCTCCTCTCGTGTTTTCCGGCACCGCCCCGCGTGCGGGGCGCGCTAGGTGGTCCCGTTCTTCGTCTCCACGACGATCGCGCCCCCGCCCGCACGCGTCCCGTACTCGGTCGTCGCCGCCAGGCCGGTCAGGATGCGGATGATGCTCACCTGCTCGCACGGGATGTACTGCAGGGCACTGATGTCGGAGATGTGGACGCCGTCCACGATCAGCATCGGGGTGTCGTCGAGGTAGAGACTGGACCGCCCGCGGCGCTGGATCCGCAGCGGCTCCCCCGCGGCGTCCTGCGTGTAGTTGAGCTCGGGCGCACCGCGCTTCACGGCCTCCCACGCCGTCCGGGCGCCGAGATTGGCGATCCGGGCCGAATCGATGACGATCACGTCGCCGGCCCTTGGCTCCTCGGCCGCGGTCCTGGCGAGCGGATGGCAGTCCGGCAGCCCGACGGCGCACAGCGCGGCGAGCAGGAGGGTGCGCATTCCGGCGGCCGGCGCCGCCCCGGCAATGGGATGTTGCATCGGGAGCCTCTTCGTAGGATACCCCCGACAGGACGGACGGCGCCACGGAGCGGTTTCGCGAGGGGCCCGCCGGCCGTGCGGACTGCCGGCCCCCGGGCCGCGTGGCTGCCTCGCTAGGCTCCTTCGAGGCCGCCGAGCAGCGCCCGCGCCGCCGCCTGCGAGTTGATCACGCAGTCGTTCAACGAGATGCCGCGGTAGCCGTTCCCGGCCAGCACGAGACCCGGCAGGGTCGCCAGCGCCGCCTGGATGCGGGCCAGGCGCTCGCCGTGGCCGACCGTGTACTGCGGGATGGCCCGGGCGTGCCGGACCACGCGCACCAGCTCCGGCGCGCCCCCCCTCCGGATGCCCATGGTGCGGCTCAGCTCGTCCAGCACCAGCGCCACGAGCCGGTCGTCGGGCACGTCCAGCACCGCGCGGTCGCTTCCCCCGAGCAGGACCCGCAGCAACGCCTTCCCCGGCGGCGCGCGGTGCGCGAACGTCGCCGACGACCACAGGCACCCCAGCATCCGGAGCGGCTCGGTCGGCGGGACCAGGAAGCCGAAGCCGTCGAGCGGCCGACCGAGATCCGCCTCGGCGAAGCCGAGGGCCACCACCACGGCCGGGGCCGCCGGGATCTCGGCGAGCGCGGCCGCGAGCGCAGGGCTCGCCTCGGCCACGAGCGACGCGGCGCTCCACGGCTCCGTCGCGATCGCGACCGCGTCGGCGTGCTCGCTCGTGCCGTCGGCGAACTCCACCCTCCACGACCCGCCCCCGCCCCCGCCCCCGCGTCGCACCGCCGCCGCCGGCCGGCCCGGCGCATAGCGCTGGCCGAGCGAGGCGGCCAGCGCGCCGCCCAGCTCGCTCATGCCGCCGACGAACGACGTGAGCCGGCCACCCGGGCCCGCCGGCCCGCCGCCGTTCTGGTGGTGGCGCCGCCGTGCCAGCAGGGCGCGCACCAGGCTCCCGTGCTCGCGCTCGAGCGCGGCCAGCCGCGGAAACGACGACGGCATGCTGAGCGCCTCCGCGTCGCCCGCGTAGACGCCGCGCACCATCGCGCCCACGAGCGTCGCGGCCGCCTCCCGCCCGAGCCGCCGGCGGGCGAAGGCCGCGACCGACTCGTCGCCGTTGCGACCGGCCGCGCGGAACGGCTCGCCCAGCACGGCCAGCCGGCCGGGCACGGACAGCAGGCCGCTGGCGAGGAACGCCGCGGGGTTGGTGGGCACGGGGCGCAGCGCGCCGCGGGCGTACAGGTAGCGCCGTGCCGCGCGGGCGGAGGCCGGCAGCAGGCGGTCGCCCAGCCCGAGGTCACGGGCGAGCGCCAGCGTCGCGGGCGCGCTGTCGAGGAACCCTTCCGGCCCGTGCTCCACCAGGTAGCCCGCGCACGACTCCGTCCACGCCTTGCCGCCCGGACGCCCGCGGGCCTCGACCACCGTCACGTCCGCGCCGTGCGCCGCCAGCTCGCGCCCGAGCACCAGGCCCGACGGCCCGCCGCCCACCACGACGATGCGCTTCAGCGCTCCGCCCCCGCCGGTGCGCCGGCGTCCCGCCCCCGCATCACAGCGCCGCCGCGACGACGTCGGTCAGGGCGTCGAGGAACCGCGGGTCGAGGTTCAGCGACTCGACGCGGCGGAAGTCCGCCACGCCGGCAGCGCGCGCCACCTCGGCGAACTCGATGTCGATCTCGCTCAGCGTCTCGATGTGATCGGAGACGAAGGCGATCGGGGCGATGAGCACCTCGCGCTGGCCCGCGGCGCCGAGCTCGCGGATGACGTCCTCGGTCTGCGGCCCCAGCCAGCGCACCGGACCCGTCTGGCTCTGGTAGGCCAGCCGGCACCGCGGCCGGGGCTGCCGGAGACGCTCGACGACGCCGCGGAACGTCCGCTCGATCTCGGACGGGTACGGGTCGCCCTCGTCCACGAAGCTCATCGGCAGGCTGTGCGCGCTCATGAGCACCAGCACCCGCTCGCGCCGCTCCTCCGGCCAGGCGCGGAGCCCCTCCTCGACGTGCGCCGCCAGCACGTCCAGGTAGCTCGGCTGCGCCCACCAGCGGTCCACGACGGTGAGGTCGAAGGCGCCGTCGAGGCCGGTGCGCTGCGCCGCGCGGCGCAGGTCCCTGAGGCTCGAGCCGGTCGTCGCCTCCGAGTACTGCGGGTACAGCGTCAGCACCACGGCCCGCCGCACGCCGTCGGCGCGCATCGCGCGCAGCGCGTCGTCGGCGGTGGGCGGGGCGTAGCGGAAAGCGATGTACGGCTTCACCGGCCCGAGGTCCGGGCGGCGGCGCTCCAGGCGCCGCGCCACGCCCTCGCCCTGCCCCGTCGTGAACCGCAGGATCGGCGAGCCGCCGCCGATGGCCGCGTAGTTCGCCTTCACCTTCGGCAGCCGGGCGCGCACGATCATGTGCGCGATCAGCTTCTGCCCCAGCGCACCGCCGGGCAGCCGGATGATCTCGCGATCGGCGAACAGGGCGTCCAGGAACGGGCGCACGGCGTCCAGGTCGGCCGGGCCCCCGAGGTTCAGGAGCACCAGGCCGGTCGCAGGCGACGCCGTCATATCGTGCGGCTGAAGCGCGGCCTGGAAGCCTGCTGGCTCGCGGGGAGGTAGCGGTCGAAGCACATGGCGAGGTTGCGGACGAACAGCTGGCCGAGCGGCGTCACGCGGATGCCGGCGCCGTCCACCTCCGCCAGCCCTTCGGCGGCGAGCGCCCGCAGCTGCCGCAGCTCCGGCGCGAAGTAGCGGGGGAAGTCGAGCCGGTGGCGGCGCTCGATCGCCGCCCGGTCCACGGTGAAGCCGCACATCAGCGACTGGATCACGTCCGCGCGCGCCCGGTCGTCCGCCGAGAGCGCGTAGCCCCGCTCGACCGGGAACAGCCCGGCCTCGAGGTCCGCGTAGTAGTCCGACAGCTTCTTGTGGTTCTGCACGTACGCGCCCTGCACCAGGCCGATGGCCGAGACCCCGAAGGCGATCTGGTCGGCGGCCTCCTGCACCGTGTAGCCCATGAAGTTGCGCTGCAGCCGCCCCGCGTCGAGCGCCGCGGCCAGCTCGTCGTCGGGCCGGGCGAAGTGGTCCATCCCGATCGCGCGGTAGCCCGCCGCCAGCAGCCGTTCCCGCGCCTCGAGGATCAGCGCGATCTTGGTGTCCCGGTCCGGCAGGATGTCCGTCTCCAGCTTGCGCTGGTTGCCCTTGAGCCAGGGCACGAAGGCGAACGAGTAGATCGCGAGCCGGTCGGGCGCCAGCGCGATGACCTCGTCGAGCGTGTCCGAGAACGACGCGAGCGTCTGGTGCGGCAGGCCGTAGATCAGGTCGATGTTGATGCCGCGGAATCCCAGCTTCCGGGCGCCGTCGACCGTCGCCGCCGTCACCGCCAGCGGCTGCACCCGGCCGATCGCCTCCTGCACCTGGTCGTCGAGGTCCTGCACCCCGAGCGAGAGGCGGTTGAACCCCCGCGAGCGCAGCGCCGCCAGCTGCTCGAGGGTGGTGACGCGCGGGTCCACCTCGATCGCGATCTCCGCGCCGGGCTCGAAGGTGAAGAACCTCTCGAACTGGTCGAGCAGCGCGTGGATCTCCGGCACGCTCAGGTAGGTCGGCGTCCCGCCGCCCCAGTGGTACTGCGCCACCCGCCGCCGGCGCGGCAGCGCGGAGGCCACCAGCTCGATCTCCCGGAACAGGTGCGCGAGGTAGGGCTCCGTCACCCGCGTGCCGAGCGGCGAGGCGATCACGTGGCAGGCGCAGAACCGGCAGCGCTCGGCGCAGAAGGGAATGTGCGTGTAGACCGAGAGCGGCTCGCCGGCCCGGGCGTCGGCCAGCGCCAGGCGCCGGCCGTAGTCCGCGGGCGTGAACGACCCGTTGAACTCGATCGCCGTGGGATACGACGTGTAGCGGGGGCCCGGCCTGTCGTACTGCGCGACCTGCTCCGGCGTCACGCGGGGCGCCGTCGCCGTCATCGCGTGGCCGGCTCCCGCGGGGTCTCGAGCGGCAGGTCCGCGACGCGGCCCGCCGGCTCGAGCGAGGCGCCGATCGCCTCCAGGAAGGTCTGGGCGGGGGCCACGCCGTGCGCGGCGGCCATCTTCCGCATGCCGATCACCGGCAGGTGCGCGAGGCGGTCCACCAGCGAGGCGGCCCACCGCTCGATGCGCTCCCGCTCGTCCTCGTTCCAGCGCCCTTCCTCGGAGCTGAACAGCCGGTCGAGCCCCTCGTCCAGCGTGCGGCGGGCGCGGCTGCGCCAGGCGGCCAGCACCGGGCCCAGGGTGCGCTCCAGCATCGCGCTCCGGAACTCGTCCATCTCCTCGTCGAGCACGGCCGCGGCGGCCGCGAGCTCGCGCTCGAGCCGGCGGCGATTCTCCTCGCCGCGCGCCTTGAGGTCGTCCATCCCGTAGACCCGGAAGCCGAGCGCGCGCGCCGAGGCCGCGTCGACGTTGGCGGGCACGCCGAGGTCGAGCACGACCGGCGGCGTTCCGCCCGACGCCGCCGCCACGCGCTCGAGCTCCGCGCGGCCGAACAGGGGCTCGCGCACGGACACCGCGCTCACCAGGGCCGCGAGGCGCGGCGGCGAGGCGAGCAGATCGGCGAGCGCCACCGGCCGGCCGCCCGACTTCACCGCCAGCGCCTCGGCACGCGCCCAGGTCCGGTTGGCGATCAGGAGGTCGAGGCCCGGCCGCTTGCCGAGCCGCTCGGCCGCGTCGCGCGCCATCTCGCCCGCGCCCACCACGGCGACCGCGGCGCCTTCCGGCAGCTCGCCCGCCGCCTCGAGCGCGAGCGACATCATCGACACCGGCCGCGCCGTGAGCGCCGTCTCCCGGCGCACCCGCTTCGCCGCGCGCAGCGCGGCCTCGACCAGGAGGTGCAGCCGCGCGCCCACCAGGCCCAGCTCGGTGGCCCGGCGGTATGCCTCGCGCACCTGACCCACGACCTGCGTCTCGCCGGGGTTCATCGAGTCGAGCGACGCCGCGACGTCGAACACGTGGCGCGCCGCCGCCTCGGCGGTCAGCCGGAAGGTCGTGCCCGGCTCGAGGCCGAGAAGCTCCTCCAGCCGCGCGAGACCGGTCGAGACGTCCGTCCCCGCCGGGGCGACGGCGATCCACTCCACGCGGTTGCAGGTGGCGAGGAACAGCGATTCCGCGAACCCGCACTCCTCGTGCATCTTTCGAATCGACTCGGCCGTAGGCGTGCGCGCGGCCGCCCGGGCGATGGCGCCCTGGTCCGCCGTGCGGTACGATAGGCCGAGCAATCCGAGTTGTTGCATCGCGATTCCGAATCTCGGACCTATGCATCGGCTATGCCATTCGGACAATTCGGGTCGGGATATCCGTACAACTACGTAAAGCGGGGTGCAACCATGACTTGTCGGGCCGCCGTGACCGCGATCGGGCTGCTGCTGGCGGGCTCCGGGCTGCAAGCCCAAGTCGCTGACACTTCGCCATTTCGACAGCTGAGCCTTCCGACGCCGAACGCGTACCGCTCTGCGAGCGGCGCGCCGGGCCACGCCTACTGGCAGAACCGTGCCGATTACGCACTTGAGGCGGTATTGGACACGGCGAAGCAGGAGATTCGGGGCACGGGGCGCCTGACCTACCAGAACAACTCGCCCGACTCCCTGCGCTTCCTGTGGCTGCAGCTGGACCAGAACATCTTCGCCAGGAACAGCATCAACGCACTGACCGCGCCGCCGCCGCTGGTGTTCGCCGGGACCCCATTCGACATGGCGAACCGCGGGTTCGAGGGCGGGCTGGTGCTGACGCGCCTGGACGCGAACGGGAAGCCGCTGCCGCATTACATCTGGGACACGATGATGCGGGTGGACCTCCCGCAGCCGCTGGGGCCGGGCCAGTCCATCGCCCTCGACATGGCGTGGAGCTTCCCGGTTCCCGTCAACGGTGCGGCGCGGATGGGGCGCGACGGGTCGCTCTACGAGATCGCACAGTGGTACCCGCGCATGGCGGTCTACGACGACGTGCACGGCTGGAACACCCTGCCCTACATCGGCGCCGGCGAGTTCTACCTCGAGTATGGCGACTTCGACGTGCGCCTGACCGTGCCCGGCGGCTTCCTCGTCGCCTGCACCGGCACGCTGGAGAACCCCGACGAGGTGCTCACTTCGGCCGAGCGCGACCGGCTCGCGCGGGCGCGGGCCGACACGCAGCCGGTGCAGGTCGTGACGGAGCCGGAGGCGGGCCACGAGAACCTCACCCGCCCGGCGGGCACCGGGACCTTCGCCTGGCACTTCCGCGCGGGCAACGTGCGCGACGTGGCCTGGGCGGCGGCGCCCAACTTCCGCTGGGACGCGGTGACCTGGAACGGGATCCTGATCCAGACGTTCTACCGCCCGACCGCGGCGCTGTGGGCGGCGGAGGGCGTCGTGATGGCGAAGCACGCCATCGCGTACAACTCGAACCTGTGGGCGATGTACCCGTACCCGCAGGCCACGACGGTCGAAGGCCCGATCGACGGGATGGAATACCCGATGATCACCTTCGTGCCGGCCGAGCACAGCCGCGAGGGGCTGTACTGGGTGCTGATGCACGAGTTCGGGCACGAGTGGTTCCCGATGACGGTGGGCAGCGACGAGCGCCGCTACCCGTGGATGGACGAGGGCTTCAACACCTTCATCGACCTGTACAACGCCGAGGACTACTTCCGGGGCACGGCGTACGGCGACAGCGTGGCCGACATGCCGCTGCACGCGTACGCGGCCAACGCGCGCCCCGGCGACGAGCAGCCGCTGATCGACGCGCCCGTCGAGGTCCGGGACCTCTACTGGACGGCCTACCAGAAGCCGGCGCTGATGCTGCGCCTGCTGCGGGAGGACGTGCTGGGGCGGGAGGCGTTCGACGCCGCGTTCCGCGAGTACATCCGTCGCTGGGCGTTCCGGCATCCGCAGCCCGCCGACTTCTTCCGCACCATCGAGAACGTGAGCGGCCGCAACCTCGACTGGTACTGGCGCGACTGGGTGTTCACGACGGCGCGGCTGGACCAGGCGGTGGACTCGGTGACGGGGCCGGCGACCCGCTCGGCGCCGGCGAGGGCCGGCGGCCCCGGGTCGAACATGCGGGGCCAGGCCCCGGTGGCGCCGCCGCCGGGTCCCGGCTGGCGCGTCTTCATCAGCAACCGCCGGGAGATGGTGATGCCGGCCGAGCTGAAGCTGACCTACGACGACGGCTCGAGCGAGGTGGTGCATCTGCCGGTGGAGGTGTGGAATCTGGGGTCGCGGTTCGCCTACACCGTGCCCAGCTCCACGAAGCGCGTGGTGAAAGCCGAGCTGGACCCGGACCACCTGCTGCCCGACGTGGAGCGGGGGAACAACGTGTGGCCGAGGAGATGAGGCTGGGTGTGATAATGCAGGGTGTAGGGTGATAGGGTGTAGGGGGTGCGTCTCACACCCTACACCCTACACCCGCCTCACCACACCCTCTTCAGTTCGGCACCACCGGCAGCGTGATGTACGACGCGTGCTCCCGGTCGTGGAACACCGCGTTCCTCGCCACCCGGCCCGTCGTCGTCTGCCCGAGGGCCTCGCCGGTGTTCGGATTGGGATCGTACTTCGGGAACGCCGTTGATGCGATCTCCACCCGGATGCGGTGCCCCGGCCGGAACGTCTGGCAGGTGTTCCACACGTCCACGTCGTAGGCGTAGATCCGTCCGGGCTCGATGAGCGAGGGCCGATCCATCCCCTCGCGGAAGCGGGCCCGCACCATCCCGTCGATCAGGCGCTGCACGTACCCATCGGGCCACACGTCGAGCAGCTTCACCATGAAGTCGGTGTCGCGCGCGTCGGACGAGGCGAACAGCCGCGCCTTCACCGGGCCGCACACCTCGAGGTCCGCGGCCAGGGTGTCGCTGGTGAAGACCAGGACGTCGTTGCGCTGCTCGACCTGGCGGTAGTCGTCCGGCCCCCCGATCTGGGCGAACGAGGGCTCGGTGACGAACGGGACCGGGTTCGCCGGGTCGTCGGTGTAGGCGTCGGGCGGCTCGCGTGATGGCGCCGCCGTCGAGAGCGTCCCGTCCCCGGCGCCGGTGGCCGCGCGGCCGCCGCTGTGCAGGTAGTACCGGCTCCACTGGGTGCGCGCCATCGGCCACGCGTTCTCGCTCACCCAGGCATTGGTGCCCATCACGAAGATCCGGACCGGCGGCTCCTGCATCACGCCGTTGTCCATGCCCTTGAGCCAGTAGTCGAACCACCGCAGCTGGACGGCCGTGAGGTCGATCTGGCCCGTGGGCCCGAAGTCCACCGCGCCGAGCTTCGAGGTGGAGTTGATGGCGTGCGGCCACGGGCCCATCAGCAGGTGCTGGCTCGTGCGCACGGCCGCCGGCCCGTGCGTCGTCATGCCGGCGTAGTTGAGCGGCGTGCCCACCTGCTCGTCGTCGTACCAGCCCGAGATGTGGAGCAC
>Ga0187777_10001020_pt1 | contig 18306 bp, 15 predicted proteins | sample 1015_Q2_SP5_10_M_FD_132416 | JGI IMG/M metagenome (GOLD analysis project Ga0187777, IMG submission 132416) | Tropical peat soil microbial communities from peatlands in Department of Meta, Colombia - 1015_Q2_SP5_10_MG | ecosystem: Environmental > Terrestrial > Soil > Wetlands > Peat | place... | reverse complement strand
GGAGGCGCGAGGCCTTCCCCGGCTGGTAGGCGCGGAGGACCTCGATGTTCGGGCCGCCCAGGCCACCGCGGAGCCACAGGCCGGCCAGGCCGGCCAGCAGGACGGCCATCAGCGTGAGCGCGAGGAGCCCGCGCCTGGGTCCTCCTGCTCTCAGGCTTTTCCACAGCTCGTACGCGAACGGCAGGCTCGGCAGCCGGGTCACCGTCCTCCAGTACACCACGGCCGCCGCCCGGGCAAACGGCGGCCCTGCAGCAGGAACGCACGCCGGCCGACGGAGGTTTACACGCTGGCGAGCCGGCGGAGGTAGTCGACGAAGGAGCGCACGGCGCCGTCCCAGCCGCTCACCTTCGGGTTCGCCGACTCGAGGACGAAGTACTCGTCGGGCGCGTGCGCGCCGCTGCCGTGGCCGAGACCGAAGTGCCCGGAGGCGAGCTTCAGCGGCTCGCCGGTGAAGACGTACCCCGGGTACGAGCCGGCGTTGCGGGGCCAGAGGACGGGATCGAGACCGGTGCGGCGGTAGACCTCGAGCTGCGCCCGGATGAGCGGCGCCTCGGCCGAGGTGGCGGTCGGGTCGTAGCCGCCGGTCGGGAGCACCTCGATGTCGCCGAAGCCGCGCTTCTGCAGGTGCGCCTTCACCGCGGCGACCGCGCCGTCGTAGGTCATGTCGGGGACGAGGCGCAGGTCCAGCTTGGCGGCGGCGCGGTGGGGGAGCACGGTCTTGCCGCCCGGCCCGGTGTAGCCGCCGACCAGGCCCTCGATGTTGACGGTGGGAGCGCTCACCAGGTGCTCGAGGGCGGTGCGCCAGGGCAGGTCGTGGGCCCAGTGCTCGGCCGAGAGGAGGCTCTTGTAGGAGGTCTCGGTGATGCGGGCCGAGGCGGTGTCCAGGATGGCCCGCTCCGCGGCCGAGACTGGCCGGGCGGCGTCGGCGAAGCCGTCGATCGCCGGATCACCCTCGGCCGTCACCAGGGTGGCGAGCGCCTGCACCAGGTGGAACGACGGGCTGTCCAGCATGGCGCGGAAGCTGGAGTGGACGTCCTTCCTGGGGCCGCGTCCCCAGCGCTCGCCGCTGGCGATGAGCTGCATCTCCACCACACCCTTGGCGCCGAGCGAGACGGTGACGGTGCCCTCGGGGTTCTGGCTGGCCGAGGGCATGAAGACCCCGACGCTCCGGGCGAGGGCGGCTCTCACCTCCGGGCGGTGCGCCACCTGCCGGATGTGCGGCGAGCCGATCTCCTCCTCGCCCTCCGCCACCAGCACCAGGTTCACCGGCAGCTTCTGCCCGGCTCCCCGCATCGCGTGCAGCGCTGCGAGCAGCGCGGCCTGCGGCCCTTTCTGGTTCACCGCCCCCCGGGCCATCAGCACCCGTCCGAAGCCGGCCTTGTCGACGACCGCGGCCTCGAACGGCGGCACCGACCACTCGGACGGGTCGGCCTGCTTGACGTCGTACATGAAGTAGAGGCCGACGGTCCGCGGCGCGCCGGCGTCGAGTGTGGCGAACACCGCCGGCTGGCCCTCCGTCTCCACCCGGGTGACCGACTGGAAGCCGGCGTCCCGGGCGAGGCGCATCATCAGCTCGCAGCCCTCGTTCATGCCCCGGTTCTCGGCGGCGATCGAGGGCTGGCGCACCCACTCGCGCAGCCGCTCGATGCCCTCCTGGTGGCGCTTCTGGATCTCCGCGCCGATGGGGTCGGCGGCCGCCTGGGCGCGCCCGAGGCGCGGCGCGGCGAGGAAGGCCGCCGTGGTGGCGGCTTGACCGACGAAGCGGCGGCGAGAGGCGTTGGGCATGGTCGCCAGTCTACCCGACCGGCGCCCGTGCCGTGGTTGCTGGCCTATGATGGGGTTGATGATCCGAATGCTCCGCTTCGGCCCCGGCAGCCGGTTCCTCATCATCAGCGCGGCCGCGGTCATCGTGGTGGCGGGCCTGCGCGCCGCGGCCCCCATCCTGGTGCCCCTGGTGCTCGCCGTCTATCTCGCCGCGCTCAGCGCGCCCGTGCTCAAGCTGCTGCCGAGGCTCCCCGGACTGCGCTGGATCCCGCACTGGGTGGCGGTGCTGCTGACGGCGGTGATGGTGGTGGTGGTGGTGGGCCTGGCGGGCACCATCCTCACCATCTCGATCCGCATGCTGATCGGCTCGCTCCCCGAGTACCGCGACCGGCTCTCGGCCGCGCTGCAGCCGCTGCTCGCCCACGCGGCGCGGCTGGGCATGGACGCCGGTGCGATACGCGACTCGCTGATCGGGCCGGCGAAGGCGGTCGCCATCGTGCAGTCGGTGGTGGGCAGCGTGCTGGGACTGCTCTCCGACGCCCTGCTGATCCTGCTGCTCTACATCTTCGCCCTGGCCGGGATGGGCGGGCACGGCGCGCGGCTGCGCGAGGCGCTCGGCGAGCGGGCGCCCGAGAGCCTGAGGCGCATCGCGGAACAGACGCAGAGCTACCTGCGGCTGAAGACGGTGCTCAGCCTCTCCAACGGCCTCGGCGTGGGCCTGCTGGCGGCGGTGCTCGGCATCCCCTTCGCGCCGGTCTGGGGCTTCCTCGGCTTCACCTTGAACTACATCCCGAACCTCGGCTCGATCGTGGCCACCGCGCTGCCGGCGCTGCTGGCGCTGGTGACGAGCGGCTGGACGACCGTGTTCGTGTTCGTGGGCGGCTGTGTGCTGCTCGACCAGATCCTCAGCCGCATCGTGGAGCCCCGGCTGATCGGCCGCTCGCTGGGGCTGCCGCCGCTGGTGGTGATCGTCTCGCTGCTCTTCTGGGGATGGCTGTGGGGGCCGGTGGGCGTGGTGCTGGCGGTTCCCCTCACCACCACCCTGAAGATCATCCTGGCGGGGACGCCCGACCTGCGCTGGCTGGCCGTCCTCGGCAGTGACGGCTCCGGCGGCGAAGGGGACGAGCGGGGCGCGGAGCAGGACGGCAGCGGCGGGCGGCAGCGGCCGGTGTCGCTGCCGGTCGCCTGACGCGCTATAGTTCCTGCAGATCCGGATCCCCGCAAGAACCCAGGAGGAACCCGCGATGAGGCTCGCGCCGCTCGCCGTGCTGGCCGTTGCCGCCGCGTCCGTTGCCGTGCTCGGAGCACCCGCGCCGGTCACCCGCGCCGTCGCGGCGGTGAATCCGCTCGGGTCGAGCGGTGTCTCCGGCAGCGTCGTGTTCACGAAGGCCGAGACGGGCGTCAGGGTCCAGGGGACGCTCTCGGGGCTCAAGGAGGGCGCGCACGGGTTCCACGTCCACGAGTTCGGCGACTGCTCGGCGGCCGACGGCGCCTCGGCCGGTGGCCACTTCAACCCGACCGGCGAGCCGCACGCCGGCCCGACCGAACAGAGCCGCCACGCCGGCGACATGGGGAACATCACCGCCGCCGGCGACGGGTCGGCCAGCATCGACTACGTCGACACACACCTGGCATTCGACGGGCCGAGCAGCGTGCTCGGCCGCGGGGTGATCGTCCACGCGAACCCCGACGACTTCAGGACGCAGCCGACCGGCAACGCGGGCGGCCGCCTCGCCTGCGGCGTGATCGGCGCCGCCAAGGCCCCGTAGGTCAGACCACCGCTGCCGGGGGCGGCACAACTTCCGCGGCGGGTGGCGGCGGTCGCGCAATCCTTGCGCCAGTACGGCCGGTTCATGCCCCCTATGCCGCTGAACGTTGGCATCTGGCGTTTGGCGAGGAGTTTGCACCCTTTGGACATGAAAGGGGACCGCCAGCTATGCCCACGACTGCGGAGCGGCCGAAGCCCTACCTGCTCCCGCACTACTGCAAGGGGTGTGGCCGCTGCATCGAGTCCTGCGCTCGCCACTGCATCGAGATGGGGACGGAGATCAACCCGCAGACCGGCCTCGTCCCGGTCGTCGTCGACCTCGAGAACTGCTCGGGCTGCGGCCTGTGCCTGGACGCGTGCCCTGAACCGTACGGCCTCGCGCCTTTGCCGGGCGAAGGTTTCGAGCTGCAGGACCCAGCCACCCTGTTCGGGCCGCGAAAGGCGGCGCCGGAGAGGCCGGTCCCAGTCCCCGACGAGCGGCTGCCGCTGCCGCCGACCGGCGCGCTCGTCACCAAGGGCACCTACGCCTCCTCGATCGGCGCGCTGCTCGCCGGCTGCCGGACCTTCTTCGGCTACCCGATCACGCCTTCGACCGAGGGCGCGGAGCTGATGGCGAAGCTGCTGCCGCAGCTCGACGGCTGCTTCGTGCAGGCGGTGAGCGAGGTGGCGACCGTCAACATGATGTACGGCGCCGGCGGGGCCGGGCAGCGGGCCATGACCTTCACCTCCTCGCCCGGCTTCAGCCTGATGCTCGAGGGCCTCTCCTACATGATCGGCGCCGAGGTGCCGGGGGTGTTCGTCAACGTGATGCGCGGTGGCCCCGGCCTCGGCAACATCGCCCCGGAGCAGGCCGACATCAAGCTGGCCTGCCGCGGCCTGGGCCACGGCAACACCCACGCGATCGTGCTCACGCCCTCGACGCCGCAGGAGATGCTCGACCTCACCATGCTGGCCTTCGACCTCTCCTTCGAGTACCGGAACCCTGTGGTCCTGCTCTGCGACGGCTACCTGGGGCAGATGACCGGCAGGGTGGACCTGCCGCAGGAGATGGTGAAGCCGGGTCTGCCGGAGTGGGCGGTCAGCGGCGACCGGGCCCACCGCCGCAACCTGATCTGCTCCATCTACCTCGCCGAGACGGACCTCGAGGCGCACAACGAGAAGCTGAACCGCAAGTACGCGGCCATCGCCCGCAAGGAGCAGCGAGCCGACCTCTACCGCTGCGAGGACGCCAGTGTCCTGCTCGTCTCCTGCAACACGCCCTCGCGCATGGCCAAGGGCGCCGTGGAGACGCTGCGCAGGAAGGGCGTGCGCGCCGGCCTCTTCCGGCCGCTGACGCTGTGGCCCTTCCCGATCGACACGCTGGCGCCGCTGGTCCGGCGGGTGGAGCGCGTCGTGATGGTGGAGGCCTCGGCGGGGCAGCTCGAGGACGAGCTGCGCCTGGCCCTCAGCAAGGCGGGCCTGGCGTTGCCGCCGCTCGACAGCGTGCGCCACTACGGAGGCGTCCTGCCGCAGCAGGCCGAGATCGTGGAGAAGGTCCTCGCCCGGGTCCCCGAGCGTGCGGAGACGGGGGTGCGCGCATGAGCCTCTTCTACGACGAGTTCGATCGCCACGACCACGCGACCGGCCTCAAGGCCCACAGCACGCACTACTGCCCCGGCTGCGGCCACGGTCTCGTGCACAAGTACCTGGCCGACGCCATCGAGGAGCTGGGGGTCCAGGACCGCACGGTCGCCGTCTCGCCGGTTGGCTGCAGCGTGTTCCTCTACTACTACCTGGACGTCGGCAACACGCAGGCGGCGCACGGCCGGGCGCCGGCGGTGGCCCTGGGGCACAAGCTCGCCAACCCCGAGTCGATCGTGATCAGCTACCAGGGCGACGGCGACCTCGCCTCGATCGGCATCGCCGAGATCATCAGCGTGGCGCAGCTCGGCGTCCCCATCACGGTCGTCTTCATCAACAACGCGATCTACGGGATGACCGGCGGCCAGATGGCCCCCACCACCCTCATGGGCCAGAAGACCGCCACCAGCCCCTACGGCCGGACCCGCTTCACCGGCGAGCCACTGAAGGTGGCCGAGATGATGGCGGGCCTGGACGGCCCGGTCTACGTCGAGCGGGTGGCCCTCTTCGACGCCAAGAACCGGGTGAAGGCGCAGAAGGCGATCACGAAAGCGGTCCGCCTGCAGGTGGAAGGCAAGGGATTCTCGCTGGTCGAGGTGCTCGCCGAGTGCCCGACCCACCTCAAGATGACGCCGCTCGAGTCGGAGAAGTGGGTGAAGGAGAAGATGCTGCCCGTCTTCCCGCTCGGGGTGAAGAAGGACCTGGTGCGCGAGGAGGGCTGGCCGCTGCCGCCGCCGCCCAACTACATGCCGGGCAAGGTGCTCGACGTCATCGGCAGCGAGGGCCAGGCGAGCGAGCGCTTCTGCCACGGCTTCCCGCAGACGGCCTGGGGCGACGACATCGGCATCAAGCTGGCCGGCGCCGGCGGGGACGGCGCGCAGACGGCGGCTCTGCTGGTCACCCGCGCCGCGATCAACGAGGGCTTCGACTCCACCCACATCCCCAGCTACGGCCCCGAGTCGCGCGGTGGGACCTCCTACGCCGACGTGCGCCTCGCCGCCCGGGAGGTCCTCTCCCCGGCGGCTCCCGAGCCTCACGTGCTGGTGGCGTTCAACGCGCCCAGCCTGGCCAAGTTCGGGCCGCGAGTGCCGGCGGGCGGGGTGATCGTCTACGACAGCTCCGTGGCCGCGGAGCTGCCGTCCCTCCACCCGGGGGTGAAGGCGGTGGGCGTGCCGTTCTCGGCCATCGCCGCGGGGCTCGGCAAGATGGTGGTCAAGAACGTGGTCGCGCTCGGTGCGCTGCAGGGGACGACGCGCCTCTTCCCGCCGGAGACGTTCCTGACCGCGATCCGGCAGGCCCTGGCCGAGAAGGCGAGCCTCGTGGCGCTCAACGAGAAGGCCTTCGCTGCCGGAGCGGCGGCGGCGGCCGAGGCCGGCAGGGCGGGGGCATGAGGCCCGACGAGCCCCTGCGGCCGGAGGAGCGCAGGCTGATCGAGACGCTGCGCTCGATTCCCGGGAGCCCGCTGCGCGAGCGCTTGCTGGCTCTCGTCTCGGAGCTGCTGGACTTCGTGGCGGAGCCCGGCTGCACGGAGATGCAGGCGGACGGTGCGCCGTGCCCCTCGGCGCAGGCCGCCTGCGACCAGTGCCACAAGCTGACGCAACTCCTCGACGGATTGCGCACGCGGCTGCAGGACGGCTAGCGGCAGAGCCGCCCGCCCTGCTTGCCCCCCAACGCGGAGCGAAGACATGGACATCGGGATCCCCCGCGAGCGTCGGCTGCGCGAGCACCGGGTGGCCCTCACTCCCTCGGGCGTGCGCACGCTGGTGCAGAAGGGCCACCGGGTGTGGGTGGAGTCGGAGGCGGGCCTCTCCGCCGGCCACCCCAACGCCGAGTACGAGGCCGCCGGCGCCCAGGTCGCCTACAGCCGGCACGAGGTGTTCGCCCGGGGCGCGCTGGTGGCGACGGTGTACGCACCCGACCCGTCCGAGTACGAGATGCTCGAGCGCGACCAGGTGGTGTTCGGCTTCTGGGGGCTGCCCGCCACGCGCCCGGAGGACTTCCACGCCCTCGCCGCGCGCGAGGTGACGGCCATCGGCATCGAGGCGATCGAGGACGACGCCGGCCACGCGCCGGTCCGCCACAGCATGGCGGAGATCGCCGGCAGCCTGGCGGTGATCGTGGGCAGCGGCCTGCTGCTGAACGAGTTCGGGGGCAAGGGCATCCTGCTGGGCGGGGTGCCGGGGGTGCCGCCGGGCAACCTGGTGATCCTCGGCGCCGGCGTACTGGGCCGCGCCGCCGCCCGCGCCGCCACCGGTCTCGGGGCGCAGGTGACGCTGCTCGACCAGAGCATCGGCCAGCTGCGCGCGGCGAGCCGCGAGCTGCCGGGCGGCGTCACCACCATGCTGGCGACATCGCCGAACGTGGAGAAGGCGCTCTCCTTCGCCGACCTGGTGCTGGGGGCGGTGGCGGTGCGCGGGCAGCGGGCGCCGATCGTGGTCACCCGCTCGATGCTGAAGGTGATGAAGCCGCGGACGCTGGTGATGGACCTGGCCATCGACATGGGCGGCTGCTTCGAGACCTCGCGGCCGACGCACCTCTCCAGCCCCACCTACGAGGTGGACGGCATCCTCCACGCCTGCATCCCCAACCTGCCCTCGGCGGTGGCCCGCGCCTCCACCCAGGCGCTCACCAACGCGCTCCTGCCGTACCTCTCGGCGGTGGCCGACCAGGGCATCGACGTGGCCCTGCGCTGCCACCGGGAGCTGGCCCGGGGGACCTACCTCTACCGCGGGCGCTGCGCCAGCGAGATGCTGGCCCGGACCTTTGGCGTCGACTGGTGGCGCCTGCCGGCGCTCGAGGACTGAGGCCATGTCCTGGATCGAGAGCTACCGGCAGAAGGTGAAGACGGCCGAGCAGGCGGTGGCCGGCGTCCGCTCCGGTGAGCACGTCTGGCTGCACGCCGGCTGCAACAACCCCGAGGAGCTGGTGAAGGCGCTGGTGGCGCGCGCGGACGAGCTGCGCGGGGTGGAGGTCACCCACCTGCTCACCTTCGGCTCGGCCGATCACGTGGACCCGCGCTACCAGGGCTCCTTCCGGCACCGCGCCCTCTTCACCGGACCGAACGTGCGCGAGGCGGTCAACGAGGGGCGCGCCGACTGGGTCCCCGTGTTCCTCTCGGAGATCCCGGGCCTGGTGCGCTCGCGGGCCATCCCGGTGGACGTCGCCTTCCTGCACATCTCGCCGCCCGACGAGCACGGCTTCTGCTCCTACGGGGTGGGGGTCGAGTGCAGCAAGGCGGCCGCCGAGTCCGCCCGCACGGTGGTGGCCCTCGTCAACCACCGCATGCCGCGCTCGCTGGGCGACTCCTTCATACACGTCTCGCGCCTGACCCACGTGGTGGAGATCGACCGGCCGCTGATCGAGCTGCCGCAGTGCACCGAGGTGGGGGAGGTGGCGCGGGCGATCGGCCGCAACGTGGCCGACCTGATCGAGAGCGGCTCGACGCTGCAGATGGGGATCGGCGAGATCCCCGACGCGGTGCTGCTGTTCCTCAAGGAGAAGCGCGACCTCGGCATCCACACCGAGATGTTCTCGGACGGGGTGGTGGAGCTGTTCGAGGCCGGCGTGATCACCGGCGAGGCCAAGACCCTGCACAAGGGGAAGATCGTGTCCTCCTTCGTGCTGGGCTCGAAGCGGACCTTCGACTTCGTCGACAACAACCCCTTCGTCGACTTCCACCCCACCGACTACGTCAACGACCCGTTCGTCATCGCCCAGAACGACCGCATGGTGGCCATCAACTCGGCGATCGCGGTGGACCTCACCGGCCAGGTCTGCGCCGACTCGATGGGCCGCTCCATCTACTCGGGCGTCGGCGGGCAGGTGGACTTCATCCGCGGGGCCTCCCGCTCGCAGGGGGGCAAGCCCATCATCGCGCTGCCCTCGACGGCGAAGGACGGCACCATCTCGCGCATCTGCGACACGCTGGTCCCCGGCTCCGGGGTGGTGACGAGCCGCGCCGACGTGCACTACGTCGTCACCGAGTACGGTGTCGCCAACCTGCACGGCCGGTCGCTCCGCGAGCGGGCGCAGGCGCTGATCGCCTGCGCGCACCCGCAGTTCCGCGAGGAGCTCCTCTGCGCGGCGCAGAAGAGGAAGCTCCTCTAGCGTCAGCCTGCTCGCTCCAGCTTCGGCCTACCTCGGCCGACGCGTGCTCACCAACTTGCCGCCCGGATTGGCGGTGGAGGTCTCGAGCCTCAGGGGCGTCCTCCCCTTGAACCATCGCGAATCCCAGCTATACTAATGAATGATATAGCTGGACTGGTGGTGTGTCCCCGGCGGTGTGTCGGACAGGTCGCGCCTCCTACCAGGCGCCGGTCTTCAGGTACTCGTCGATGGAGCGCGCCGCCTTGCGCCCGGCGCCCATGGCCAGGATGACGGTGGCGGCGCCGGTGACGATGTCGCCGCCGGCGAAGACGCCCATCTTCGAAGTCCGCAGCGTCTCCTGGTCGCCGACGGCGATGTAGCCCTTCTTGTTGGTGGCAAGGTCGGGTGTGGTCGACTGCACCAGCGGGTTGGGCCCGGTGCCGACCGCCACGATCGCCACGTCCAGCGGGATCTCGAACTCCGAGCCCGCCACCGGCACCGGCCGGCGGCGGCCCGACTCGTCCGGCTCGCCGAGCTCCATGCGGATGCAGCGGGCGGCCTTCAGCCAGCCGCGCTCGTCACCCAGGAACTCCACCGGATGGGTGAGGGTGTGGATGGAGATGCCCTCGTCCTTGGCGTGGTGGATCTCCTCCGCCCGGCCGGGCATCTCGGCCTCGGAGCGGCGGTAGAGCATCATCGCCTTCGTCGCGCCCAGCCGCAGCGCGGTGCGGATGGCGTCGAGGGCGGTGTTGCCGCCGCCGATCACCGCCACGTTCTTTCCGCGGCAGTCGAAGATCGGCTCGTCGTACTCGGGGAAGCGGTACGCCTTCATCAGGTTGACCCGCGAGAGGAACTCGTTCGCCGAGTAGACGCCGTTGAGGTTCTCGCCGGGGACGCCCAGGAACTTCGGCAGGCCCGCGCCGGTGGCGACGAAGACGGCGTGGTAGCCCTCGCCGTTCATCAGCTCGTCGATGGTCACCGTGCGCCCGACCACCACGTTGGTCTCGAAGCGCACGCCCATCCGCTTCATGTTCTCCACCTCGCGGCGCACGATCTCCTTGGGCAGGCGGAACTCGGGGATGCCGTAGACGAGGACGCCGCCGATCTCGTGCAGCGCCTCGAACACGGTGACCTCGTGGCCCTTCTGCACCAGGTCGCCCGCGGCGGTCAGCGAGGCGGGCCCGCTGCCCACGCAGGCCACCTTCTTGCCGGTGAGGGGCGCCCGCGGCGGCAGGCCGACCTCGCCGGAGCCCATCTCCCAGTCGGCGATGAAGCGCTCGAGGTAGCCGATGGCCAGGGAGCCCCACTTCTTGCCCATCAGGCAGGCGCCCTCGCACTGGTCCTCCTGCGGGCAGACTCGGCCGGTGACCGCCGGCAGCACGTTGTCCTCGCGCATCTTGGCGGCGGCCGCCTTGTAGTCGCCCGAGAGCACCAGGTCGACGAACTCGCGGACCTTCACCCCGACCGGGCAGCCCTTGCTGCACTTGGGGTCGGCGCACTCGATGCAGCGCGAGGCCTCGCTGGCGGCGGTGGCGGCGGCGAGGCCGAGGTTGACCTCGTCGAAGTTGTGGGAGCGCTCGAGCGGCGCCTGCTCCGGCATCCGCTGCCGGGGGATCTTGACGCGCTCCTTCATCGGGATGGGGTTCTTCATGCCTTCACCGTGGCAGGGGAGGCGGCGGTCGTCCGCTGCAGCAGCCGGCAGTCGTGCTGCCGCAGCAGAGCCAGGTGCTCGGCCTCGCGGTCCAGGAAGTCGGCGAGCGCGCGGCTCTCCATCTCCCGGTACATGGCGTTGCGGTTGGCCAGGTTGCGGAAGTCGACCTGGTGGGCGTCGAACTCCGGGCCGTCGACGCAGGCGAACTGGCTCTTGCCCTCCACCGTGACCCGGCAGCCGCCGCACATCCCGGTCCCGTCCACCATCACCGAGTTGAGGCTCACCACGGTCCTGATCCCGTGCGGCCGGGTCGTCTCGGCCACCGCCCGCATCATGGGGATGGGGCCGATCGCCAGCACGTAGTCGATGCGCTCCCCCGAGGCGATGAGCGCGGCGAGCTTGTCCGTGACCAGGCCACGCTCGCCGTAGGAGCCGTCGTCGGTGGTGACGTAGAGCTCGTCGCTGGCGGCGCGCAGCTCGTCCTCGAGCACCACCAGCGCCCGGGTGCGGCCGCCGAGGATCGAGAGCACCCGGTTGCCGGCCTTCTTGAGGGCGACCGCGGTGGGGTAGGCGATCGCCGCGCCGACACCGCCGCCGATGACGCAGGCGGTGCCGAACCTCTCGACCTCCGAGGGCCGGCCCAGCGGCCCCACCACGTCGAGGATCGCGTCGCCGGGCCCGAGGCAGTTGAGCAGTCGTGTCGTCTTGCCGATGCCCTGGACCACGATCGTGATGTCGCCACGATCGGCGTCGGAGTCGGCGATGGTGATGGGGATCCGTTCGCCGCGCTCGTGGACCCGCAGGATCACGAACTGCCCCGCTTCTCTCTTGCGGGCGACACGAGGGGCCTGGATGCGGAAGAGCTTGACGTCCGGTGCGATGAAGCGCGCCTCGAGTATCTCGAACATGGCCGGCGCGTTACGGTAGCAGGAACCGGGCCAGGGGCGAAAAGGCCGCTTTGGCGCGATCGATGCCGGGACCGGCATCTCTAAACCGGTACACGCGAAAGGGTTGCGCCGAACTCTGGCGCGCCAGGAAGCGCGCGCGTCCTGAGCAGCCAAGCCCCGGCTTTCGTTCCGACCGCTCCCCGGACACCGGCGGCCGTCAACAATTCGGACACCGTCCCGCAAATCGTTTGTTCTCAGCACGCCTCGCCGGGAACATGCCTTGCTCCGAGGTCGGTCGTGATGACGATCCTCCGCCACCGACCCACACGGCGCTTCGTGGCGCTGCTCGTCCGGTGCCGCTGCGGGCGCAAGTTCCTTCACCGGCTCGACCGCCCGCGCGTCGCCTGCCTGCGCTGCGGACGCACCGCCGAGCTGCGGCCGATGGTGGAGCGGCTGCACGCTGCCGCGGCGGCGTCCGGTGTGCGCGTGCCTCGCGCGGCGCGACGGACCGGGCCCCGGCACGCGGCCTGAGCCGGACCCCGCGGCTTCACCTTAGAATGCCGAGGTGAGAGGAGCCGCGCGAGTCGCCACCCGCCTGTCGGCGCGCTCCGCCCGCCGCACCGCCTCGCCCAGCTGGAAAGTGGTCCTTCCGGAGGTCTGGGCCCTCGTCCGCCCGCGTCGCCGGCTGCTGGCCGTCGCGTTCGTGCTGATGGCGATCGGGCGGGTCTGCGGCCTGGTGCTGCCGGGCTCCACCAAGTACCTGATCGACGACGTCGTCGGGAAACACGACGTGGCGCTCCTGCCCTGGCTGGTCGGCGGGGTGGTGCTGGCCACGCTGGTGCAGGGGCTGACCAGCTACGGCCTCACCCAGCTGGTCTCGAAGGAGGCGCAGAAGCTCATCGCCGAGACCCGCATCCAGGTGCAGCAGCACGTCGGGCGGCTGGCGGTCGCCTTCCACGACGTGAACAAGACGGGCGACCTCGTCTCCCGGATCATGAACGACGTCGAAGGCATGCGGAACCTGGTGGGAACCGGGCTCATCGAGATGGCCGGCGGCCTGCTGACCGCCACCCTGGCGCTGGCGGCGATGCTGTACCTCTCGCCGCGCACGACGCTGCTGACCCTGGTCGCCCTCGGCCTCTTCGGCCTGGTCCTCTTCCGCGCCTTCTCGGTGCTGCGGCCGATCTTCCGCGAACGCTCTCAGCTGCAGGCCGAGGTGATCGGCCGCCTCAACGAGACGCTGGGCGGCGTGAGGGTGGTGAAGGCCTACCACGCCGAGGAGCGCGAGGCCACGGTGTTCGCCTCCGGCATCCGGCGGATCCTCGACAACGTCTTCCGCACGCTCACCGCCACCTCGATCCTCTCGCTCTCCTCGACGGTCCTGCTGGGGGCGGTGGGCGCGGCGGTGATGTGGGTGGGCGCGCGAGAGATCCTGGCGGCTCGCCTGACCGTGGGCTCCTTCTTCACCTACACCGTCTTCCTGGGGTTCCTGGTCGGCCCCTTCTTCCAGCTCGCCACCGTCGGCAGCCAGCTGACGGAGGCCCTCGCCGGCCTCGACCGCACCCGCGAGCTGCTGGCGGAGCCGCCGGAGGACACGGACCCGCGGCGGACGGTGGGGCTCGGCCCGCCTCGCGGCGAGGTGGCCTTCGAGGAGGTGAGCTTCGCCTACGGCGAGGGCGAGGAGGTGCTGCACGGCGTCTCGCTGCGCGCCCTTCCTGGCACGGTGACGGCGCTCGTCGGCCCCTCGGGCGCCGGCAAGTCGACGGTGATCGGCCTCGTCTGCGCGTTCGCCACACCGTCCGCCGGTCGCGTCCTGGTCGACGGTGTCGACCTGGCGACCGTGCGCCTCGACTCCTACCGCGTGCACCTCGGCGTCGTCCTGCAGGACACCTTCCTCTTCGACGGGACCATCCGCGACAACGTCGCCTTCTCGCGGCCGGCCGCCAGCGCCGAGGAGGTGCTCGAGGCCTGCCGCATCGCCCACGTGGACGAGTTCGCCTCCCGCTTCCCGGACGCCTACGACTCGGTGATCGGCGAGCGCGGGGTGCGGCTCTCCGGCGGGCAGCGCCAGCGGGTGGCGATCGCGCGGGCCATCCTGGCCGACCCGCGCATCCTGATCCTGGACGAGGCGACCTCCAGCCTCGACTCCGAGTCGGAGGCCTTCATCCAGCAGGGGCTCGCCTGGCTGATGCGGGGGCGCACCACCTTCGTGATCGCGCACCGGCTCTCGACCATCCGCCGCGCCGACCAGATCCTGGTGCTCGACTCGGGCCGCGTCGTCGAGCGGGGGACCCACGTGGAGCTCTACGCCAAAGGCGGCCGCTACCGCGAGATGTACGACCGCCAGCACGGGGTGCAGCAGGACCTCTTCCTGGCGCCGGGCGAGGGGGGGGAGGCGCCCGCCTCGGAGGAGGAGGCAGGGGAGGCGTCGGAGACGAATGTGGCCGGTACCGGCAGCGTGCTGCCGCGCGGCTTCGGGTTCATGGGGCAGTGAGCGAGACACCTGTCGGCGCCGGGGCCGCCTCGCCCTTCCAGGACGCCGTGGTGCTGGCGCCGCTGACGGTCGGCGGCAACCTGCCCTTCCGGCGGCTGTGCTCCGAGATGGGCGCCGACGTCACGGTCGGCGAGATGGCTGTCGTCCAGAAGCTGCTCCGGGACAAGAGCTCGGAGTTCGCGCTCCTGCGCGGCCACCCGGCGGAGCGCTGCTTCGGCGTGCAGCTCGCGGACAAGCGCCCGCAGGCGCTGGCGGAGGGCGCGCGGATCGCCGAGTCGCGCGGGGCGCGCTTCGTGGACCTCAACTGCGGCTGCCCCATCGACCAGATCACCCGGCGCGGCATGGGCGCCAGCCTGCTCCGGAAGCCGACTCGGCTGGGACGGCTGGTGGCGAGCATGCGCGAGGCCGTCTCCATCCCGGTGACGGTGAAGCTGCGGGCCGGCTGGAACGAGTCGAAGGTCAACGTCGGCGAGGTGGCGCGCATCTGCGAGGAGAGCGGCGCCTCGGCCATCGCCATCCACGGCCGCACCCGCGAGCAGCGCTACTCGAAGGCCGCCGACTGGGACCTCATCGGCCGGGTGGCCGCCGAGCGCCGGGTGCCGGTGATCGGCAACGGCGACATCCTGACCGTCTACGAGGCCCGCGAGCGGATGGCCCGCAGCGGCGTGCGCTCGGTGATGCTCGGCCGCGGCGCGCTGATCAAGCCGTGGCTGTTCCGGGAGATGAAGACCGGCCTCACCTGGCTGCCGACGCCCGGGGAAAGGCTCGGCGTGCTGTGGCGCTTCGTGGAGCTGCTGCGCGAGCACTTCGGCAGCGACGAGCGGGGGACGAGGCGGGCCATGCGCTTCCTGCCCTGGCACCTGAACTTCTTCTGCCGCTACGTGCCGACCCCGGAGGAGACGCACGGAAGAGTCGCCCGCGAGCACCCGCTGCTGCACTCGCGCCTGCAGCCGCCAGCGCCTGGCTCGGCGCTGGAGCGGCTGCTGGGGGACGCCAGGCCGTCCACCCACCAGCTGTTCGCCGCCGAGCTGCTGGCCGCCGCCTCGCAGGACGACGCGCTCGACCGCGTCCGGCGGCTGGCGGAGAGCCTGCCGCCAGACGAGAGCAACCCCGAGCTGCGAGTGGCCGCGAGCGAAGTCGCAGGCTAGCGCTGCGGTCACGCTGCGGTCACGGCTGGCCACATCACTTGCCGTTTGGTGTGGTTCCTTCCTTCCACTTCCGTCTGAACACCCGGAACCCCCACGCGTCGAGCGCGATCCTCGTCAGCTCCACCGGCCGCACCTCCCGCGGTGGCACGGCGCCGCCCGGTTGCACCGGGTGCGGGATCGCTGGTGTGATCTCCTCGAATCCTGCAGCGGCCGGCAGCTCCAGGCTCGTCTCGAGCGGCCGGCTGGACAGGTTCACCGCCACCAGGATCTCCTCGTCGTCGGCCAGCCGCAGGAACGAGACCAGGCGGTCCGGCGCGGCGTTGTCGAGCCAGGTCGTCCTTCCCTGGCGCAGCGCCGCGTGCGCGCGGCGCAGCGCGATCATGTCCCGGTAGAAGCGGGGGAACTCGGGCCGGCGCTCGGCGATCGGCCAGAAGACGGGCAGCTTCTCGGTCAGCGCCGGCCCGCCCGACTCCGTGGTGTCGCCCACCTCCATGCCGTTGTAGACCAGCGGGATCCCGTCCAGCGTGAAGACGAGCGCCTGCGCCGCCAGCGCCGCCGGCTCGCCGAAGCGGGCGATCGCCCGCTTCTCGTCGTGGTTGTCCGAGAAGCGCAGGTGGAGGGCACCCTGCGGGAACGCGCGCCTTTCCTCCTCCCAGGTGGCGCGCAGCTGCGAGGCCGGGGCGCCGAGCGAGAGGACGCGGGTGAGCGCGGCGTGGAAGGGCCAGGCGTAGTCCGCGTCGAAGGCCCGGACCAGGAGCTCCGGCGCGCTCCACTCCGCGAGCATGAAGAGGTCGGGGCGGACCGCCTCGAGAGCGGGCCGCGCCTCCTCCCAGTAGTCGGTCGGCACCAGGCCGGCCACGTCGCAGCGGAAGCCGTCGAGCTGGGCCTCGCGCAGCCAGTGCGCCATCATGGCGGTCATGTACGCGCGGGTCTTCGGGCTCGCGTAGTCGAGCTTCGCCACGTCCGACCAGTCGGCGTTCGGCGGCTGCACCCGCCCGGAGGCGTCGCGCACGTACAGCTCCGGCGTGCGCATCATCACGCTGTCCCACGAGGTGTGGTTGGCGACCACGTCGAGGATGACGCGCAGGGAGCGGGCGTGGGCCTCTTGCACCAGCCGGCGCAGGTCAAGGGCGGTGCCGTAGTCGGGGTTGACCGCGTAGTAGTCGCGGATCGAGTAGGGGCTGCCGAAGGTGCCCTTGCGCTTCGCCTCGCCGATCGGGTGGACGGGCATCAGCCAGACGACCGTCACCCCGAGGTCGTGGAGCCGGTCGAGCGAGGTGGTGACGCCGGCGAGGTTGCCCTGGGGCGAGAAGTCGCGGGGGAACACCTCGTAGACGACCGCGTCGCGCACCCAGGCGGGCGAGCTCCGCGCGCTCAGGCGCGAGAGGTCCCGTTCGCCGACGGGCTGGCCTTGGGCCGGCAGGAGGAGCGTGCCGAGTGTGGCGAGCGCGAGCAGGGCCGGAGCCTTCCTCACGCCTCCTCCTGCGGAGCGTAGATGGCCGCCAGCACCCGCGAGACCTCGAGCCCCGCCTCGCCGTCGACGGCTGGCTCGCGGCCCTCTCGCACCGCCGCCACGAAGTCCTCGACCAGCGGCTGGTGGAGGTTCGGGTGGGGCGGGTGCTGCTCCTCGCGGGTGCCGGCGGAGCTGACCACGCGAAGCGTGCCCTGGTTGAGGGCGCTCGCGTGCGCGGAGCCCCGGGTGCCGAAGATCGAGAGCGTGTCCCGCCGCTCCTGTGCGGCGTGGGTCACCGTGAGCAGGGCGACGGAGCCGCCACGGAAGCGCAGGTGCGCCACGCAGGTGTCCTCCACCTCGCGGTTGCGGAAGCGGAGGTTGGCGGGGAAGCCGCGCACCTCGGCGACGGGTCCCAGCAGGTCGAGGAGCACCTCGAGGCGATGGCAGCCGAAGTCGGCCATCGGGCCGCCGCCCGACTCGGCGCGGCGCAGGAACCAGGCGCGGGGATCGTCGGGCGGGACGTCGAAGGGCTCGAAGGCCTGGGCCTCGGCGAACACCGGCTCACCGATCTCGCCGGAGGCGATCAGCTCCCGCAGCCGGGCGACCACGGGGTAGTGGTGGCGGTAGTAGGCGACGCCCAGTCGGACCTGGCAGGCCCGGGCCGCGGCGATCATGCGCTGGCAGCCGGCCACGTCCGTGGCCATGGGCTTCTCGCACAGGACGTGCTTGCCCGCCTGCGCGGCGGCCGTCGCCTGCTCGGCGTGGAGGTGCACCGGTGTCGCGACGTAGACGGCGTCGACCCCGTCGTCGCGGACGAGGTCTCTCCAGTCGGCGTGCCAGCGCTTGGCCCCGTGACGCGCGGCGAACTCGGCCGCCAGCTCCGCCCGGGCGCGGGCGACGGCGACGAGGGCGCTGCCCCGAGCCTGGCCGAGTGCGGCCGTCACCCGCCTGGCGGCGATGTCCCCGCACCCGATGAGGCCCCAGCGGAGCGCGTTCATGCCGGATGATTGTCCCATGGAGCCCAGGCACGGAGCGGCCGGGATGTGGCAGGGCGAGGGGGGCGGCCGCGAGCTGGCGCTGCTCGCCTACCCACTGATCCTGAGCCACCTCTCGTTCACCATCCAGACCTTCGTCAACCGCCTGCTGCTGACCTGGTACTCGACGGACGCGGTCGCCGGCGCGGTGACCGGCCTGTTCGCGGTCTGGCCGGTGATCGCCCTCTTCACCGGGACCGGCGAGTACCTGACCACCTTCGTCGCCCAGTACCTGGGCGCCGGCCGGCGCCGCCGCATCGGTCCCGCGCTCTGGCAGGGCATCTACTTCTCCGTGGCCGCCGGGGCGGTGGTGGCCGCACTGGCTCCTCTGGCCGGTCCCGCCTTCGACCTGGCCGGCCACGCGCCGGCGCTGCGGCACTACGAGGTGGAGTACGCCCGCG
>Ga0187777_10001017_pt1 | contig 18325 bp, 13 predicted proteins | sample 1015_Q2_SP5_10_M_FD_132416 | JGI IMG/M metagenome (GOLD analysis project Ga0187777, IMG submission 132416) | Tropical peat soil microbial communities from peatlands in Department of Meta, Colombia - 1015_Q2_SP5_10_MG | ecosystem: Environmental > Terrestrial > Soil > Wetlands > Peat | place... | reverse complement strand
ATGAGGCAGTTGAAACATTAACCGGCCGCCTCGAAACCGCACCAACGCCCGAGATTTCGATTCAACTCGGTCATGTTTTCCTGGCGCTTAGAGACTACGCCGGCGCCCAGGCTGCTTTCTCCAAGGCCCTTGCACTTGTACCTACTGCAGCCAGCGCCCTATGGGGTATGGGCAAGGCACATCAGGAGATTGGAGATCACCAAGCCGCTATCGAATATTTTAGGCGCTGTTTGATGCACGCGCCAAATGACGTCGGCACATTACTCAATCTTGGGCATTCCCTGCTGGCAGTCGGGAATCTGGATGCCGGCCACGAGGCCTTCCGAACAGCGGCCCGCGGCGATCAAAAACGTTACGCCACCGCACTCACCACCCTTGTAAAGTTGGACCGCGGCCGCTTCTGGCTTAGACCAAGTGCGGCCGCAAGATTTCTGCGCGGGCAGGCTAGCCAGAGCTAGCGCTTTGGCGACCGAAATTGGCGCCGATAAACGCCCGACTCTCGATCCGTGGCGTCTTGTGTTTCGGTCATCCGCTGAGCACCCTCGATGGTGAGTTCTTCGAAGCTCGCACTCCAAACTTCCCGTTTCACAGGCAGGCATTGCGCCACTGGCGTACCTTTTGGTAGCACGCCATCGAACCCCGAATCATGCCACCGCGCCGGAAAATGAATGGGGCTATAGTGGAACGTGTCAGCATCCACTAGCCCGGTCAGTGTGGTGAACGGCAGATCGGAGCGATTGATCGGATGTGTGAATAAAAGGGAATATCCAGGCGGCGCTTCGACGGTCCAGAAATTGTTGAACTTGATGATGAAGCGGTCATCATCGAAGAACGGAGTGCCCGCGGCCTGGCTGGGATCGTGAAAATCGATCGGTGAGTGCGAATACTCGCCGATGAGCCCCTGAGGTAACTCGGAATTCCAGGTGAATTCGCCGTCGCGCACCTTAAGATCGATCGCAAGCGGTATCAAAAATCCATAAGTCATCGCGTCGATGAAGGGCGGGCATTTTTTGACAGTGAAGCCTTCCTCCCCCATCGTCGGATTGAAGGCCCTCAGGGGCAGGTTCTTGAACCAGTTAGGGAGACCGAGCACCGCCGGTATAGGTTTCGGAAGATTTTTTTCGAGCCCGGGTGGGCATCTAAACTTCAGCGTCATCTCGTTTGCCTTGTCCATGGCCTCATCCTGAATGACTGTTCTGTGAGCTTGAGCGAAAGCTTTATATCTTTGCGTCCATGTGCGATTTCGCCAGGGAAGGGTCTTTCACCAATATGCTGTTGATCGCGCTTGTGCAGTTGACCCCGAAGAAATCCGTATATTTGCAATCGATAAAGTACGGACGGCCCGCAATTGTCTCTGCAATTCGATTCTGCTTTGGGAGACTATCCTCAATAACGAGATAGTCATTCTCTTCAAGAATTGCATCGATTTTATCAAAGAACCCGGCCAAGTCGCCATGAAAGTCCTCAATGAGCAAACATGGCCGCTCAAATTTAGGGGATTTTCCCGATTCCGCAAGCCACTCTAAGCAATCGGCTTGAATAAAAGCGATACGCGGATCAGAAACTTTCGCGACCGCTCTATCGACAGATATTATTTTTGTCGACAAACCCTTGGATGCGCACAAATCGGCAAAAAGAAGCGATGAACCTCCCGCACCGGAGCCCAGTTCAATTATAGTGCGCGGACGCAATTCATCCAACAGCATCGAATAAAGAGCGATATCATAGTTCGATTTGAAGCAAGGGACCCCTCTCCAACTAAAAACCGCACCCGCTCCCTGGCTGTAAAGCATTTGACGGAACCCAAGTTCCGTGCCGCCGATTGACTCGCTCGTGAGCTCCGAGGTCAGCTGTTGCCGCCGCTGCCACGACATGAATCTTTCATTTGTCGGCCGGGCCAGGTAGCGAGTTGCGACGAAGGCCGCCTGCGGTGGCCATGCGCCGTGCGCCAAATGCGTGAGCAGGTAATTTTGCAGGAAGGTAGGAACGTCGCGGTACGTTTCCAGCTCCAATTTTAGCCGTTTTGCAAGTTTGTCCTTGGCCGACGACTCGAGATTTGGGCGCCCCTGCGCGGCGCGCATAAATGAGTTAATCAAGCCATTGAAATAGGCGGTTGGCTGTTCCGTGTGAAAGGCGAGAAATTCCGATAGCGCTCGAACGAAATCGCTGTCCCCGTTCATCTCACTGGCATCCCCAATACGGCGGCAGACCGTTGTATATCTGGAACAACGCTGCAAATCCCGCCATATATCTATGTCGGCCGTACCAATTAGTCTGCGGATCCAGGGTATTCCGCGCCCAAAAGCACCTATGGGAAACGCATAATTAACAAGTTTGGCACACGAATATTGCCGGGGGACCTGCTTCTTTCCCTCGGTTAGAGTTCGCCCGCACCGTATGACCGAGACGCCTGCCCAATCGTCCAAAGCCGACAGTGCTCCCGCCGTCGAAGCGCCACCCCTTGCGCCGGATCGCGACGCGCCTCTTTGCTATGTTGTCGATGAAGAACCCAGCATCCGGCATTTCCTGTCACTTGTACTGCATGGCTCCGGCGTCGATGCCGTAGAATTCGCCGATGGTGCTTCGATGCGCAAGGCGGTCGAGACCCGTTCGCCCACTCTGATATTTCACAACATTTCGCTTGAGTCCGCGGACGCAATCGAATCGGTGGCAGCGCTCGGTAAGCTCAGATACCGCGGCGCTGTGCAATTAATGAGCGGGCGCGGCGCGGCGGTGCTCGAGCACGTCAAGGCCATTGGTGCTCAGCACAAACTGCATATGATGCCGGTGCTCAAGAAGCCGTTCGAGACGGACACGATCGTCAAAATCATCCAGGAACTCAAACTCGGTACGCCGCCAGCAGTTGCAGCCCGGCTTGAGCTCGAGGATGCCATTAAAAATAAATGGGTTGAGTTCTGGTATCAGCCGAAAATTGCTCTGCGCAAAAAGCAGTTGGCCGGAGCGGAGGCTTATGCCCGTGTCCGGCATCCGGAGCACGGGATCGTTTTGGCCGCGGCATTTACCGCCAACGCCACGGAAGCGGCCACTGCCAAACTGGCGGAACTCTCACTCGACAATGCACTCGAGACCAGCTCGCACTTTTCCAAGCTGGGAGTCAATTTGCGATTGACGGTCAACATACCGGTTCCTGCGCTGGTCAAGATTCCAGTCGAAGATTTTGTGAAAAAACATCATCCCACAAATGACAAGTGGCCAGGTTTGATTGTCGATGTTCCTGAGGAGCAAATCGTCAGCGATCTTGCGCTTGCTGGTGAACTGAGCAAGAAACTCGAGCCGCTCAATGTGCGGCTTGCGATCGACAATTTCGGTCGTGCGTACTCAACACTCGCCAAGGCCGAAGAACTACCATTCGAGGAGCTCAAGCTCGACCGTGCTTTCGTCACCGACTGCGGCACTGATAAGGTCAATGCACCGTTGTGCAAGACCGTAATCGATCTTGCGCATAACTTCGGACGTTACGTGGTTGCCGTCGGTATCGAAAAAGCTGCCGATGCATCAGCGCTGGTGAGTATGGGGTGCGACTATGGCCAGGGCTTCCTGCTTGGACAACCTATGCCGGAAGAACGTTTTGTTTCTCTGTTGCGCCAGCGCGCGGCAACCCAGGGCCGCAATCTGGATGCTTCAACGAGCGAAGCTAAAAAACAGCCGGCTTGAAACCCGCTAATTTTGCGACAATTCTGCATTCAATTTCTATTTCTGGCGGCCTGATTTTTCCAATAGTGCGCGTTCCGCCAGCCAAAGATCCCCGTAGTCAACATTTTGCCATTGATCGAACCAGGGCCCGCCCCGGGTGAAGTGGACCGCGTGCGGTGTGCCCTGCGTCGGTTTCTTGTTCCAGCCTTCGAGCCAGTTCCAGTTTACCGGCAGCTCGCCAATGTCCGCATCGGAAACCCACTGCATGCGATGCAAGAAGGCGCCACTTTCGCGATTGACTACCTCGGGAGTCAGCGCACGAACTGCCGGATGCTCGCAATTGAATAACATTAACGACGACCAGTTTTTGCGTGGATAAACCGTCTGCATGACGCCGTCCATTTTAGTCGTTTCGGTTGGACGGTAATCATGCTGCACGCAATAGACCGCCTTGTCGCCTTTTGCATATGCGATGAGCCCGGCTATATCGGACAGAAAAAGAAAATCGCAATCGCAGAAAAGCGCCCAACCACGATAATCGGCCAGTTTCGGCGTGAGGAACCGAGTATAGGTGAATTCGGTCGAGGCCAGCGGATCCTGCTCCCGCCAATAAAGCTTTTGCGCGCGAAGCTCCTCCATTTTGATGGGTTTCACAGCGACCGAAACTGAGGCGTGACGCTCCAATGAGTGCTTGGCGACTTCGTAGGCGATCGGTTCGCGTTTGTCCCAGCCGATAAAGATACGAAACGGGGTTCTCATCACATCACCTGACTGTTGCAAACAGCCTCGCGATCTCTTCGGCGGCTGGTGAAATCAGATTCTTCCAGGATTGATTCTTGCCCTGCCGCCTTACTTCAACGCGGGGATACCATGGGCTTTGCGACTTTTCGGCGAACCAATACCACATCTGTGCAAAACCATGTGGCACGAAAACCCACGTCGGACGGCCGAGCGCTCCGGCCAAGTGTGCGGTCGTGTTGCTCACCGTGGTGACAGCGTCGCAGGCGCACATGAGCGCGGCAAGCCCGTCGATGTCTTGGGTATTGTCAATATCTTCGACGCGAGTCACCGAGATGCCGGTCGCTTGCTCAAGCGTAAGTCGTTCCTCGCCCGTATCTCCATATTGCAGGTCAACGAAACGAATGTCGGTTAACTCGAAAAGCTTACTGAAATCATCAAGTTGCGCACTTTTGTTCTGGCCAAGCCGAGCACTAACGCTCCGCCACGACACCCCGATGACTTTCTTGCCGTCGCTCGCAAGCCGTGAACGCAATTCCGCCGTCCGCGCCGGATCGGCGACAAGATAACCCTTTTCGCGCTTTGGGAATGATACCCAGTCAGGCCGGAAATAATAGCCAAGGTCTGCAATCGATGTTTGCTCCTGAATGTTTTGCCCCGATAAATCGGTATTGAACGGCACGACCTGAACGCCCGAAAAAGACCGCGCGAACAGGCTAACCAGCCGTGCTTCGACTTCCAGCACGATAGAGGACGTTCGGTCACGCAAGTCGTCAATCATGCTGGCGTGCAAAATCTGATCACCAAGCCCCTGCTCCCCCCAAACCCACAACGCGCCGTTGATAGTGTCGCCCTTCCAACGGGGACTCCGCGTTTCGCGAGCATTTCGCTCATCGGCGCCTAGTCGATAACGATAAAGAGGCCAACCCTCGGCGAGTTTTCCGAGGTTGAGATAGATCATCCCTTTGCTCTTTCTGGCTTCCAAACCGGCGGGTTCGTCACGGTATTTGGCAATGTGCCTATCCAATATCTGATCAGTCTCCGCGTAGCGCCCGCGCGCATGCATTGCCAGCGCGATCATGTGTTCGGCACGAATTGCATCCTCGGAAGATACATTGAGTGCGATCGCTTTCTGAAAGTGAATCTCCGCGAGATCATATTGATTGAGTGCGTAGTAACAGTGCCCCAAGCTGTAATAAGTGTTGGCATGGTCTGGCGCCAGGACGGTTGTATTCTGATGCTGTTCGATTGCCTCGTTGAAACGTCGCGCATCGTGCAGAACTACGCCATACCACCAGCGGGCTTCAGCGACGTCAGGTGCCAGAGCGACAGCTTCTGCGGCAGCCGCTACAGATTCTTCGACGCGTTTCTGCCCGCGCAGCGCCTGTACGAGCCCCAAATGTGATTCCAAAAGTCTTGGATCGAGCGCCAGGACTGACTTGAAATGCGAGGCTGCGCGCGTGAAGTCCTTGCTGGAGAGCAGTAATTTGCCAAGACTGACGTGAGCAGGGATACAATCGGGACGAAGGGCAACGGCTTTTTCGAAATGCTTCGCTGCAAGCACATCATTTTCAAGTGCGAGGTGCGCACTCGCCAAATTAAGGTGCGCTTCGACGTCGTAAATACTGGTTGCCAGGGCTCTTTCGAAGTGTGGGATGGACTCCGCATAACGTTTGAGGGCGCACAACACGAGCGCCAGGTTGTAGTCCCCACCGGGCACATCCGGACGCAGGGTCAAAGCCTGCCGGAGTAGTGGTAGCGCCTGCTCCGCGCTGCCTTTTTGAAAAGAGGCAAGTCCAAGGAGGTTTAATGCACCAGCGTGCTGTGGGACTCCCTCGAGAACCTCCCGGTAGCCCTTGATGGCGCCTTCAATATCACCGGCTTTGTGCAACTGTATTGCTTTGTCGAGATGAACACCGGCATCTGTCATGCGAGATAGGCGACTGCCTCCTCCTTGCTTTCAAAGCGCAGATGCAATAGCTGCCGCATGTTCCCCGACCGTACAGACCACTTTAAGACATGTTGCGCTGGCAATTCAGAATTCCGCATCGCCTTTGCTAATACTTGAGCAGCTATTACGAAACGTAGATATGATCAGGTGGAAGGTTAGCGCGGTAACGTTCATACATTGCGGTATATGCCGCTTCAATATGGCGAGTGACCAGTTGTGTATCGAATAAAGGAGTTTTGAGGCGATTGTTTGCCAGCTTGTCTTTGATCGCTGCCAACTTTTTATCGTTTGTGGCAATTTCAATCGCCAGGTCTTCATATGCTTGCGATGTTGACGTTATAAGCTCAGGCAGACCTACCGCATTCAACAGGCTTGCCGCCACGCGACCAGCAAAAGTCTGGCCGATCTGGGTCAATACAGGCAACCCGGCCCATAGTGCATCGCTTGCTGTTGTGTGCGCATTATAAGGCAGCGTATCGAGGAATAGATCGGCCAATTTGTGTCGCCCTAGATGATCAGCAAGCGGAAGACGCTTTGCAAATATCAATCGTTGAGGACAAATCCCCCTTGCAACTGCCTCTCTTCTGAGATTCGAAGCAGCTGCACCGTTATCTTCCGTAAGCCAAAGCACGCTATCATTTATCCGACATAGGATTCTTGCCCAAGAATCAAAAATATCTGGAAGAATTTTGTAATTGTTATTGAAGCAACAGAATACGAACGCTCTTTCAGGCAATCCAAAATCAGCCCGGGTAAATTTATAACCGCTTATCTGCTTTTTGCGATCGTTCGCTTGATAGCAATACGGCAAGTACGCAACTCTTTCTGAATAAAATTGCTTATGATTTTCGGGAAGCACGAGCTTGTCTGCAATAATATAATCTATATAAGAGGCGCCCAATGTTCCTGGAAATCCAAGATAATTTACCTGAATAGGTGCCGGTCGCTGCGCAAATACTCTCGTGCGCTCTTCCCCGAAATAACCGTTCAAATTCACCAGAATATCTATTTCACTTTCTCGAATAGCGGCTGCCGCCGCTGTGTCGGTAAGAAGCCTGATATCAATAATTTTTTGTACGGAAGCATTAATACGTTTGCGGATCACGCTTTGATCGTCCCACCCGTTATCAATGCCAAATACTTCAAACCTTGAATTATCGTGTAGCTCCAGAACACCAACAAGAAGGTGTGACGTAGCTTGCTCCCGCAGTTCCCCCGAAGAATAACCAACACGAATTTTTTTGCGATTGGCTCGCCGCTTTTCAAAATCCGTTTTAATGTTCGGCGGATGATTTTCCTTATTATAGATTTCCGCACACAACTGCAGGCTTCGTTCTGATTTAGCCACGCCCTGCCACCCGAACGGCTCAGCCGACAGTTTGCGCGAGGCGATATCTTCATCAATTTCTGCTATCAAAGCGTCCACACCAATCCAATCACACGAAAGCATCTTCTGGTGAAGAAGCCTGCCCTTCGTAAATGGATGCTGCGGGTCTGACCTGAGCACCTGAGCATAGGCAGCTGCCGCTTCCGTGTGGTGCTTGAGGTCGTTGAACACATTGCCACGGCCAAACCAGGCATTCACCAAATCGGGCTGTAGCGCAAGTGCCTTGTCATAGGCGGCCAACGCCTCGTCGTGACGTTTGCACTTGAAGGAAACATTGCCACGGCCGAGCCATGCTTCAGCCAAGTCAGACTTAAGTGCTAACGCTTTATCGTAGGCGGCAAACGCCTCACCGTAGTTTCTGAGTTCAGCGAAAACATTGCCGCGCCCGAGCCACGCTTCAGCCAAGTCGGCTTTAAGTGTCAACGCTTTATCATATGCTGCCAACGCTTCATCGTAGCGGTTCAATTCAGTCAGCGTTTTTCCTTTGTTGCAAATGGCGCCAGCATAGTTCGGATTCAACGATAGCGCTTTGTCAAAATCCGATATTGCTTCCTTGTATCGTTTGAGATCATTAAAAACTGTGCCGCGATTATTCCAAGTGTCCGCAACCACAGCATTAAGCGTCAGGGCCTTGTTAAACTGTACCAGTGCTTCTTGCGGTCGATGAAGCGACTTTAGAATAAGACCGTAATTGTAGAACGTCGCATCAGAAGTTTGGTCTGCATCTATTGCCGCCCTCGCGAATTGTTCCGCTTCTTTATTTCGCCGCATGCCCATCAGCGCGATGGTCAAGAAGTTCAACGCGCCAACATGCATTGGGTCACGGTCTAGAATTTCTTTGAAAAGCCGCTCCGCGCCGGCGAGGTCTCCTCTCCTCAGAAATGCCATCGCGTTTTCAAATATTCTTTTACTACTCTCCATAGCGATTCACACAAACATCCGGCTTGGGCCCTTGCTTGGTGGACGCCGGGATCAGTGAGTCCAGGCGTCGCCTCGCTTGAAGGAGAAATTATCTGAATAAGAGATTGTGCGCCTTTCGATCGGTGCCGTTTCGAACACCTGGTAGGCGATGCCGTGCCGCTCGCAATAAGCGATCGCTTCGCCCTTGCTGCCAAAGCGCAGCCGCAGCTGTTGGCGCATATCGCCGGACGACGTCCACCCCATGAGCGGTTCGACCTGTCGTGGCAACTCCGGTTCAAAATCAAGCACCCAGGCTTTCGTATTGGCGAAGCCTGATTGCATGGCGGTTTTGGCAGGTTTGTAGATGCGTGCGGTCATGGTAAGTTCTTCAAGTTAATCCGTTCGGACCCCCAAATAGATAGTAGCAACCGTGAGGAGGCTTTTAATTTTAGCAAATATCAATTGGCTGCGCCATTTCTTCGCCCCCAATGAACGCGATCAAATTTGAGCTAACCGAACTTACGACGCTATTCCAATCGCCCGGCTCTTTCTGACGAAACAGTTCAACAGTTGAATACCAAATCATGCTCTTATCACGGTTTCCGTACCGCCATTCAGGCCGCCAAGGAACCATGCCCCAGCAGGTCTTACCCAGCGCGCCACACATGTGAATAGTGGTATTTTGCACCGAGATCACAACATCAAGCGCCATAATCAGTGCGGCGAATTCGTCAAAATCGTTGAAATCGTTCAGCAGGCGATGAACTTGGCCTGCCCCGGAATTAAACCTCATTAGCTCGTCATCCACGTCGCCGTATTGAAGACTTATGAAATAACAGTCGTCTCTTTCAATCAGTGGGCGCAGCCGTTCGAGATCAATAGACCGGTCGTTCCGCCTCGTCTGGGCGGTACCGCCACGCCAGGAAATTCCTACCCTTAGCCGAGAGCCCGCCTCTTTCGACAGGCGTGCTTGACATTTGTCGATTCTGTTCGATTCTGCCTTCAAATACGGCAGCCGCGGAAATGACGCCACCTCCCGCCGGTAGGCGTATCCGAGACTGCCGGCCTGGATGACCATCTCAAACGTATGTTCTGGGATTGACTCATTATTTGAGCTGCCTCTTGCGATGATTTTTGCGGTCGGGAAGGCTCTTTCAAACAGGCGAACTAGCCGTGGATCGACCTGATAAAAGACCGTATTTGCATCACTGATTAGGTCAGGGAGGATGCTCGCAAACATTATTTCATCGCCGACCCCTTGTTCTGAAAATACAGCAACGCGTTTTCCAATGAATGCACTTCGCTCCTGCCGCGAGGCGATATTCAGGGCCTTTAGGTGTGGGTAATATGAAACATATTCCTTTGATTTTGAACGCCACTCATAGAGATCCCAACCGGAAGCGAAATCTCCGATGCACAGTTTTACCAAGGCCTTGTACCAATAGGCATCTGCTAGGGTCGGATCTAAATTTATTGCGCTGTCATAAGCCGCCGAGGCATCGTCGTAGCGCTTGAGCTCGTTGAACACGTTGCCGCGCCCAATCCATGCTGCGCTCAATGCCGGATTTGAGGCCAAGGCCCTGTCAAACGCTGCGAGAGATTGCTCAAAATCCTTGTGTCGCATGAATGCGTTGCCACGACCAAGCCACGCCACATCCAAGTTTGGCTTCAGTGCAAGCGCCATGTCATAGGCGACTATACTTTCTTCAAAACGATTGAGCTGATCGAGGGCATTCCCGCGGCCAAGCCAGGCTTCAGCCAGTCTATGATTAATACTCAAAGCTTTGTCATAAGCGGCAAGTGCTTCGTCAAAACGATCAAGTTCGGTCAATGCCTTTCCGCAACCAATGTAGGCCTCCGCGAAGCTAGGCTTGAGCGCCAACGCGGCATCATACGCCTTTAGAGCGCGGTCAAAACGCTTAAGCTGTCGATACGCATTGGCCAACCCGAGGTGCGCGTCAGGCAGATTACCGTCGAATGACAGTGCCTTTTCATATGCAGTTATTGACTCGTTGTATTTCCTCAGACTGGTGAGAATGTTGCCCTTGTTCAGATATGCCTCGGCATAGCGCGGATTGATTTCCAGCGCCTTCTCAACGCAAGCAAGCGCCTCGTCGTATCGTTTCAATTCTGAGAGCGTGACGGCCCTTTCGTTGTTTCCAGCAAGATGAAACGGAGAGACTCGCAGAAGCAAATTGAATGCGTTGAGTGCTTCTGTCAATCGACCCATTTTATGCAACGAAATAGCCAGTACATATTGCAGAGCTTCGGTTCCCTTGTTTTCGTGGATCGCCGTGGCGCAAACTCTTCCAGCTTGCTCGTAGTCGCCGCATCGGAACAAAATTGACGCATAATTTTCCAGATAAGGCAGTTTGACAGCGCCACTCGCCAGCGAGCGCTCTATTAATCGCCTCGCTTCGTCGAAGTGGCCACATGCCGCCTTTAAGATGCCTAAAAAATGCAGAGCATCATAATTGTTGGGATTCTGTTTGATCAGCTTCTCATAGAGCTCTGCAGCGTGATCCACTCGACCTTGTTGGTGCAACCGATACGCCTCTTCCAGCTGCTTTTGATCATCAGCCATTGCATGTCCACTTAAACGGAACGGACTTCTGAAAGTAGTTGATCATTGGATTGCCCTAGTGTTCGTCGACGACCAAGATTTTATGGTCGGCATGCACCGCCAGTTGTTCCCCGCGAACTGCACCTGAAAAGCCGGTGCCGATAACGAGAGTTTTTGCCATCCGGTGAGTCCGCCCGCACGATTTATAGTTTATGTAACGTAGTTGCTGCCTTTTCGGAAGCGGCCAACAGTTTATCTAGTGGCTTCAGTATTGATCTAGAACAGGTTATGAATCCGCGTTGTTTGGACGTTTTAGGGAGCAGTCAGGGGGTGGAAATTGAGAAATGACTTCGATAGTCTGTTTGACTGCTTTGTCATCAGCCTATCGCGTACGCCTGATCGTCTGGACCTTTTTCGCGTCCGAAATTCAGGATGTGCAATCAATTTTCGACATTTCGAAGCGGTTGATGGTCGACAAGTTAACCTGGCCGAGGTCAGAGACCGCCTTGTCGCAAGGGGAACCAACTATAAACCCGGTTCGATCGGCTCTGCTCTGTCACACTCGGCGCTTTGGAAAATGTGCGCCGCTCAAGAAAAACACTTCCTCATTCTCGAGGATGACGCTGTCGCTCGCAATGACATCAAACAGCGATTACTCGAGTTGCTTATCCCTTTCGGGGAATTCGACATTGTCCTTCTGGGATGGAATACCGACTGCCCGCTCGAGCTTGAGATTGCGCCGGGGATCATCTATGGCGGCGGTTTTTCTGTCCGGTATCCGACTGAGAAGATTCTCTCCGATTTCATTGTCTCGAGCAATCCGGTCGGGCTGCATCGACTCAATGTGTCGATTGGCATCCCGGGTTATGTTATTTCCCCGCGGGGAGCAAGGCTGATGTTGCGCGAATGCTTTCCAATGAATCATTGTTTGGTAAACTTCGCATCGTGGAACGTTGCCTACCGATCTCAGGACATCGACGGCATGATGGCAGCGCAGTTCACGAAAAGTGCGGCATATGCATGCGTTGCACCTTTGGTCATGACACCTAATGATCCCAGCACCTCGCAAACCAGAAACAAATAAACTTCGCGCGTCAGAGGCAAGCATTGATCGAAATATCGGCCGGCGCCAGGCCTGTCTGGTAGCGTTCAAACATAGCCAGATATGCTTGCTCAATATGGCGCGTATACATTTGCGTGTTGAACAGAGGCTTCGTAAGCCGATTCCCTGAAAGCTTTTGTTTCATGGCCGCAAGTTTTTCTGGGTTTGCAGCGAGGTCAACCGCAAGCTCTTCATACTCTTGCGGCGTTGAGACGACGAGTTCCGGTAATCCAACGGCATTCAATAGGCTTGCCCCAACTCGTCCCGCAAAAGTGTCTCCAATAAGAGTCAATATAGGCAAGCCTGCCCACAATGCGTCGCTCCCAGTTGTATGAGCGTTAACAGGCAGTGTGTCGAGAGACAGATCGGCCAGCCGATGGCGTGCCAGGTGTTCGGCCGGTGGCAGCCGTCCGGCAAATATCAGACGCTCCGGATTGACACCCCGTACCGCAGCCTCTTGCCTCAGGTTTTTTGCCGCGATTGCATTATCCTCGAGCAGCCATAACACGCTGTCTTCAACCTTTTTGAGGATACCCATCCAGCGATCGAAGACGTCTGGAAAAATTTTATAACTGTTGTTGAAACAGCAGAACACAAAGCCGTTATACGGGAGTCCAAACTCTGCCCTACTGAAAGCTCTGCCCGATATTAAGCGCTTGTCGTCGTTGGCCTGGTACGAATTTGGCAAATAAACTATTTTTTCCGTGTAAAACGGCTGTGCCCGTTCCGGAATCAAGATGGGATCTGCGATTATGTAATCAATGTAGCTGGCGCCCATCGTCCCTGGGTATCCAAGGTAGTTGACCTGAATGGGCGCGGGACGGTACGCGAACACACTGGTCAACGAATTTTGTGTAAAACCCATTAGGTCAATTAATATATCGATTTCCTTACTCCTGATCAGCGAAGCAATCTCCCGATCGCCAAGCGACTCCACATCGATGAAATCGTCAAAGGACGCCTCTATTCGTTTGCGAATGTCCGTTTGATCATCGGGCCCAAGCGATATCCCGGTTGTTTCAAATCGTGTCCTGTCGTGACATTCGAGCACGCCAGTCAGAAGTGCCGGCGTTGCATGCGGGCGAAAGTCTGCTGAGACGTAGCCGACACGTATCTTTTCATAACTATATCGCGCTCCATCGCTCAACGGCATGGGAGCCGCAGGATACTTCGCGGTAATCCATGATCGCGCACATTGAAGTTGATCCTCGGCAGACCCGGAAATAGCCAGAAAGAAAAAAGGATCTAAATGTCCTTTCTTATTTTTTACCGAAAGAATTACGTTGGCCCGCTCCGTGTTGAAATTGCTCCAATCACAGAGAAACATTTTAGCATTAAGACGCAGGGCTTCGGTTCCGACGTCCGGCTTGAGGGCAAAAGCTTTTTCATATGCAGCAAAAGCTTCATCATAGCGTTTGTACTGCTGACAGACATGGCCGCGGCCAATCCAGCCCTGTTCAAAATCAGGCTTTAGCGCCAAGGCCTTTTCATACGCACTCCCAGCTTCGGTGTAGCGCCTGAGATCGAACAGAACGTTGCCGCGACCGACCCAAGCCGTCGCATAAGCGGGGTTGAACTGCAGGCATCGTTCATAGCACTCAAGTGCTTCCGAATAGCGATGCAACCGAAAGAGGGCCGCACCGCGAGAAATGTATGCCTCGGAGTGTTTTGAGTTGGCTTTCAGAATCCGGTCGGAAGACTCTATCGCATCCTCGTAGCGCCCCAGCTCATTCAGGGCATTGCTTCGATTGCTCAGCGCCTGCAAATGATTCGGGTCAAGTGCGAGCGCGCTATCGAAGCTTGCCAGAGCCTCGCCGTAACGCCCTAAATGGGCCAGAATAACGCCGAGGCTGCTAAGCGCATTTGCCGACCCCGGATTAATCTTGGTCGCCTTCGCAACCAGTCTAAGGGCATCGGTGAATTGACCCTGCTGATATTTGAATAGCCCGTAAAAATGCAGGGCATCAAAATAGTCAGGGTTTTTCTTGACCACACGCGCGAACGCTTTATCGGCTTCGTCGAAGAGGCGCCGACGCTGAAGGGATACCGCTTCTTCCAAATTGCGAAATGCTTTCAGAAGACGGGGGTCATCGAGTGAAGAGGCGCGCATCGCAATCAATTTTCAAAGTCTTACAGAGAGAAGCTATTCTTTTTGTTACACTACTTATACTGCATTGCGAAGATACATTGCATTGATGTGTCTCCAGATTCTATGATTTGACTGTAAAAACATAACACGGTATCGCCTTTTCGGATTTTCTGTGGCGTCATCCCCGGATAAATTGTTTGACCGCGCCTTGGCCTCTTTTCAGGCGGGCAATCTAGTCGATGCCGAGTTTCTATTTAAGGAACTGCTCAACGTACAGCCCAAACATGTTGCCGCCTTAAATCTCATTTCGGTGGTGCTAACGCAGCTTGGGCGATTTGATGAGGCGGAACAGCACATTCGTCGAGCGCTCCGTGAAAATGCAGCATCCGATGCCAGTTTCAACAACTATGGAATCATCCTTCAGGCACTGAAGCGCCCCGCCGAAGCGCTTGAACAATTCAGCCGTGCGCTTGAGATTAATCCATCAGCGGCCGGCACATGGAACAGCCGCGGCGCTGTACGAAATGAATTAGGAAAGTATCAAGAGGCCATCGCGGATTTTGAGAAGGCCATTTCGTTAAATCCAAAGTATGCGGATGCATATTGCAACAAGGCCGCGTCTCTTGCCGCCCTTCATTTATGGGAGCAATCGCTCGCCGCACATGATGCGGCGCTAACAGCAAACCCGAAGCATGTAGCCGGCTGGCTTGGCCGCGGCAACGTGCTTTTCAAGTTAAAGCGGTACAAGGAGGCTGCCACCGCATACGACGAAGTATTATCGCTGCAACCAAATCTTGCCGACGCATGGCTCGGTGGCGGAAATATTTATTTGCGGCTCAGACTCTATGAAAATGCGTTGGCGGCCTACGACAAGGCAATCGCTTTATATCCACACTCCCCCCATGGATGGGTCGGTCGGGGAAACGTTTTGTGTGAAACAAAGCGCTATAATGATGCAGCAAACGCCTATGACAAAGCACTGCAGTTTTCGCCCGACCTAACAAGCGCCTGGCTGGGTCACGGCGATGTTTATGCCGCGCAAGGCCGTTATCAGGAGGCGCGCAGCGCCTATGATACGGTAATAGCACTTGACCCTAACTTGCCCAATGGCTGGACCGGCCGGGGAGGAATTTTTTTTAGCCTTGGCCGCTATGACGACGCCCTACGATGTTACGAAAAAGCAATCAGCCTTGACCCCGAATTTGCTGAGTCGCATTTTGCGAAAGCGCAGATCCTTTTGTTGCGCGGTGATTTTAAAGAAGGGTGGCGTCTCTTCGAATGGCGATGGAAGACGAGAATCCGCGCATTTTCCGGACGGAATTTCTCTCAAAAGCTCTGGCTTGGAGACGATACAATTGGCGGGAAGACAATTCTGGTACATTCAGAACAGGGTTTCGGCGATAGCATTCAGTTTTATAGATACCTTCAAAAGCTCGAACCGCTCAATTGCAAAATTATCTTTCAGACGCCAGCGACGTTATACAATTTGTTCAAGGCACAAAATCCATCCTTTAAAATCATTGTGCAGGGCGATGAAATTCCCGAGTGCGAATTTCATTGCCCGTTAATGAGCTTGCCTTTGGCATTCAGGACGGAAATAGACACAATCCCGGCTCGAATTCCATATTTAACTGCTCCACCTGAGAAGGCCGCAATGTGGCGTGAAAAACTTGGAAGAAAGACCAAACCCCGCATTGGCCTTTGTTGGTCAGGCAGTCCAGGATCAATGAATGATCTCAGGCGGACTATGCCGCTGGAGGTGCTTTTGCCAGTTCTGACCGCAGACGCAGAGTGGCATTCGCTTCAGAAAGACATCCGGGACCGGGATCGCTACAGCTTGGACTCAACTCCATGCATTAAGGATCATGCGCAGGACATAACTGACTTCACAGACACCGCAGCGCTAATTGGGGAGCTGGATCTTGTAATTTCGGTTGATGCTGTTGTCGGGCATTTGGCAGGGGCTATGGGCGTGCGGTTATGGAGCCTTCAGCCATTTGTTCCGGATTTCAGATGGCTTCAAGACAGACAAGACAGCCCTTGGTATCCAACGGCAAGGTTGTTTCGCCAGCGATCCAGCGGCGACTGGATTGGCGTCATTGATCGTGTACGTTCGCAACTTGAAGCAGATTTTCGCAAAAGTTTTTCACGTGGCAATGCCAGCGAGTCTGGGTTGATCTAGTATGCGTCCCTTCGTTCAACGATTGTTTTTGAAGGCGCTCAATGACTAGCAACAAGCGGTGACACTTCAGCGCCAGGGACTATTTGGTGGAGCTGAGAAGCTGTTTATCAAAAAAATCTGAGTATTTTGATACCCTGCATTTCTACGGCTTATTAAGGTTTCGTCGTAGCGTCCAAGCTCGTTCAGGATGAAATTAATGGGTAACGTATACAAGCTACGCGCTTTTCAACACCCCGGTGCATGGAAGCCATATATGGCAATCTGCGAAGGCTATCAGGCGATACTTGCGGCTGAACACATTTACCTACCGAAGTAAGAATTGGGTTCGCCGAAAGCAGTGCTCCAGGAGCATAACAATCCAGCTTTCGGGATAACGGTACGGACGTTCAACGAAATCGATTTTTCGGACAAAACCAAGAATTGAAAAGCTGAAGCCTTGCGCGCGATGAAAACCCCCGGCGGTTTCCCGCCGGGGGTTTATGTTCAAACATCCATGATCACGCGATCAGGGATAGAAGTCGCGATGCACGCGGTAGCGGATAGCCCAGTTGTCCACGTCCTTCTGGGGTAGAACGACGCCGCCCGCACCCCACGCAGATGGAAGCAGTGCTGAGGGACTCTGGCCCGAGGGGACCTGGAGGCCCAAGCTCGCGCTTTGCAGCTTCTGGTACAGTAGGTCCACGCCCATGTAGAAGTCTTTGGTAATGTTCCACTGGGTGCGCGAACCGATCCACCAGGTCTGCCAGTTCATGTCGCAGCCCAGGCTTGTTAAGACCCCGACTGGTTGACCCCCAGTGTTGCCGTAGCAGAGCAGACTGTTGGCGGTGGAGTTGTACGTGACGGCCGCGTAGCCGCCGTACAATGACGTTCTCCACTTCGCGTTCCAGAAGTGTTCATACGCCGCGTTGACGTTCCAGGCCGTCGTCAGCTGCAGGTCGGTTGCTGCACTAAAGCCAGTGCCAGTCAAGCTGCCGCCATAGACAGCATCGCTGACAACACCAAAGCCAGCATTCCAGCCATCGTTCTTGCCCCAATTCGTGTTCGGGGTCTGGAAGATGTACTTCAGAGCGCCTTGGGTGTAGTTGACCTGGGCCTGGAAGTAATCGCCCTGGCTGATAAACGGCGTGTTGATCTTGACGCCGCCGCCGACCGCGAAGCCCATCTTGTCACTCGGATGTCCGGCTTGCGCCCTAATGGTTTGGGTCGCGCCGGTCGTACCATAGTAAGTCGCGTTGACTTGGTGGATCGCCCCCATGATCTGGGCAGAGCCCCACACCTGATCGACGCGTAAGTTAGCGACCCAATCCGGCATCTGGAAGCCGCCGTAGGCACCAGCGCCTGCGTTGATACCGGCAACAGGAGTAGTACCGCCACTGTCGTATTGACCCGGGAAGACGGTGCCACCGGCAGAGCCGAGGGGATTGCCGCTTTCGTTAATGATCTGCGTAACGCGACGTTCTTCGGCCGCGATCGTGGCCGAGAAGCCGTTGCCGAACTGCGCGGTGTAGCCGAAGGTGAGCCAGCCCGGATCGCCCGTATCAGACGCCGGGAAAACGCCCCAGTACGACGTCGCCGGCACGCTGTAGAAATCGTAGAACGATTGCGCCAGACCGAACGTGAAGCCGGCCCACTGGATGAAGGCGCGGTTCGCGCTGAACTGGTTCGCCGCCGTGTTGAGGCCGACGTCGGACGTGTTGATACCGACCGCGATGTACGAACGGACCGTGCCGTAAGCCGTCTGGTTACGAGCGTCCGCTGT
>Ga0187777_10001016_pt1 | contig 18335 bp, 17 predicted proteins | sample 1015_Q2_SP5_10_M_FD_132416 | JGI IMG/M metagenome (GOLD analysis project Ga0187777, IMG submission 132416) | Tropical peat soil microbial communities from peatlands in Department of Meta, Colombia - 1015_Q2_SP5_10_MG | ecosystem: Environmental > Terrestrial > Soil > Wetlands > Peat | place... | reverse complement strand
CGGCGCTCATGCTCGATCCGAGTCTAAGTTCGGCCAGGACAGCAGCGCGGCGGGTGATCCCGCAAGCAGCGAACGATTCAGAAGGACGGGCGCCCGAGCGCTCCGACGACGGCGGTTAGGCCGCCACCACCATCGTCTTGACCGTCGCCGTCACCTCATCGGTGACCTCGACGACGACCATGTACGTCCCCGTGTGGCGAATCGGGTCCTCGAGATGGATCTTGCGCCGGTCGATCTTGATCCCGCGCGCATCGCGGATCGCGTCAGCGATGTCCTGCGTGGTGACCGAGCCGAACAGCCGACCGTCGTCGCCCGCCTGCTGGGGGATCGTGAGCACCGTGCGCCCCAGCGTGGCCGCGTTGTCGCGGGCGCGATCCTCAGCCTCCTGCACGGCGCGCTCGGCTTCCTCCCGGCGCCGCCTAGCCGCTTGGATCGAGGCGTTCGTCGCCGGTTCGGCGAGCTTGCGCGGAAGCAGGTAGTTGCGCAGGTAGCCGGCGGACACGTCGACCACCGCGCCACGTTCGCCGAGCGCGTCCACGTCCTGGAGCAGGATCGCCTGGGGCATGTCGCCTACGTCCTAGCGATCACGATCACGATCACGATCGCGGTCGCGATCACGATCGCCTCGTCCGCCGACGCCGCCCGCGCCCTCGGACACGTACGGCAGCAGCGCCAACTCGCGCGCTCGCTTGACGGCCCGCGCCACCTGGCTCTGGTGGCGGCGGCACGCGCCCGTGATCCGCCGTGAACGGATCTTGCCGCGCTCCGAGATGAAGCGGCGCAGCATCGAGATGTTCTTGTAGTCGACCTGGTCGACCTTGTCGCGGCAGTACGGACAAGGCTTGCGGCGCGAGGAAGTCTGGGCACCCTTCCTGTCGCGCCGGCGTACCGGCCGTCTACGCTGCTTCGCCACTCTTGATCACCTGCTCGGTTTCTGTATCAGCCTCTATCGATTCCTAGAACGGGATGTCGTCCTCGGACGCACCCGCAGCCACGGGGGCGGCTTCGAAATCGCTGGTATCGGCCGGGATGTCGCTGTCGGCGGCGCGAACGCCGCTGGAATAGCCATTCCCATTCCCGTTGCCAGCGTCGTCGCGGCCTCCGAGGAACTGAACGTTCTCAGCGATGATATCGACGGACTGGCGCTTCTGTCCCTCAACCTCGAACTCGCTCCACTCGAGGCGACCGTCGATCGCCACCGGGCGGCCCTTATGGAGGAAATTCCCGCAGCTCTCGGCCTGGCGGCCGAACACGGTGACGTTGAAGAAGTTGGCCTTGTCCTCCCAGTCTCCGGTGGAGTTGTTCTTGCGGCGCGTGTTGACCGCGAGCCTGAGCTTGCAGATCGACAGGCCCGTGCCCGGGTTGTTCCGCACGTCCGGGTCCTTCGTGAGGTTTCCGGTCAATACGACTCGGTTGATGTTCATGCTCGAAGCTCCTTTCCAGAGCGCATTTGAAAGCTTGTGGTCGAGTCTAAGCGTGCCCCAGACGGCAACATCGATGCTCCCCGGAAAATGGACGGACAAATTGCAGAGGCGCAGTTGATCCGTCTGAGACGGCCGCAATTCCGTTGAAAACAGGGCCGGCGCGAGGCGCTCAGGCCGCTGGCAGTCGCTCGCCTCGCGCGAGCCGCAGGAACTGGCCCTAGTCGACCGCTTCCGACTCACCGCCGGAGGCGGGCGGAGCGGCCGTTGCCACCACGGGCGGCGGCGAATCCGGTGCCGCCGGCGTCCCCGGGAGGTTCTTGATCACGCGGAAGCGGACGACGCCGTCGGTGATCCGGAGATCGTGCGACAGCGTCTCGATCAGCGTCGGTGGTGCCTTGAACTGCAGCAGGTGGTAGTCGGCATCCGGCTGGTGCTGGATACGGTAGGCGAGCGGACGCTGTCCCCAGTCGTCCTTGCGCTCGATCGACCCGTCGGCCCTGGCGATCATCGACTCGACGTCGGCGAGGATCTTCGCGCGCTGCTCGTCGGGCGCGGCCGTCGAGAGCAGCAGCATCAGGTCGTAAAGGGGGGCTTGGGCTGCCATGAGTAAATGCCCGCAGGGAGGCGGCGGTCGACTATAGCGGCTGACCGTGCACCGGCAGGCCACCGGCGCCCCGGGGTAGCTTTGAGACGACAGTGCACGCCAAAGACCTCCCGATCCTCGAGTGTCCCGACCGAAGCGCCTGGGGCCGGTGGCTCGAGGACCATCACGATTCCTCCGGTGGAGTGTGGCTGAAGATCGGAAAGATGGGCTCCAGCGCGACGACCGTCACCTACCCGGATGCGCTCGAGGAGGCGATCCGATGCGGGTGGATCGACGGTCAGAAGCGCGCCCACGACGACTCGTTCTGGCTTCAGCGCTTCGGCCCGCGCGCCCCGCGTAGCAAGTGGTCGCAGGTCAATCGCCGTAAGGCGACCGAGCTGATCGAGCAAGGGCGGATGAGGCCGGCGGGCCTCGAACAGGTTGAGGCAGCGAAGCGGGACGGTCGCTGGGAAGCAGCCTACGCGCCCCAGAGCACCGTCACGGTCCCCGAGGACTTCCAAACCGCGCTCGACGCCAATCCAACCGCGAACGAGTTCTTCGCCACGCTCAAGAGTTCAGAGCGCTACAGCTTCGTCTACCGGATCCACGACGCCAAACGCCCCGAAACCCGCGCACGCCGCATAAACGAGTACGTCGCGATGCTCGCCGCGGGGAAGACGATTCACCGACCGGGCTGACGGCCCCCACCGCCGACCAGCTGAAGCGGAGGCTGCGGCACCCGCACGGCGGCACTCGCGCAGACACGGACAGGGCCTCGTCAAGGCTTGGATGGCGCACGGGGCGGCCGGGTGGGCGAGTAGCCGGAGCGCCGGCGCGGTGCCGCCGGGTGGGCGAGCAGCCGCGGTTACGCGTCTCCCTTGCGCTGGATGTCTGCCAGCTGCTCGTCGATCCAGTCGCCCGGATTGCGGGCGGTCACGACCGACCGCAGTCCTGACAGCCGCCGCTCGCGCTCCTCGACGGGCATCGTCAGCGCGGCGTGGATCGTGTCGGCGAGTTGCTGGATGTCGAACGGATTCACCGACAGCGCGTACTCGCCGAGCTCCTCGTGCGCGCCGGTGTTCTCCGACAGGATCGACACGCCGGCACGCTCGTTGACCATCGGCCCCTCCTTGGCCACCAGGTTCATGCCATCGAACATCGCGTTGACCATCAGCACGTCGTAGTGCTTGTAGGCGGCGACGGCCTCCTCCAGGTCGTCGCGCAGCTTCAACTGAATCGGCATCCAGTCCGGCGAGCCGTGGCGGTGATTCACCACCGCGACCACCGCTTCGATCCGCTCCAGGTATTCCGCGTACTCGGGAACGTCGGTTCGGGACGGCATCAGCTGAGCGATAAACGTGACCCGCTCGCGGAACTCGGGGTGCTGCTCCAAGAACAAATCAAAGGCCGTGAACCCGCGCAGGACGTTCTTCGAAAGGTCAGCCCGGTCGACGCGCAGGACCAGATGGTCACGGCGCCGATGCAGCAGCTCGTCCTCGAAGTCGCGCGTCCGGTCGCGAGCAGCTACTCCCTGCACCGCTCGAGCATCGATTGGCAGCGGATACGAACGCACCCACACCTCGCGATCGTCGAAGTGCACAATCCCGCCCTCGTGATCAACCTCGAGCCCGAGCAGATCCTCGCAGCACTGCAGGAAGTTCCGCCTGTAGGACCGGGTGTGGAAACCGATGATGTCGCTCGACAGGATCCCGTGGTAGATCTCCTCGCGGATCACGGTCGGAAGCACCCGCCAAGAGTCCGACTGGGTCCACGGGATGTGCACGAAATGGGTCATGAACACGTCGGGGCGGGCGCGGCGGACCAAACCGGGGAGCGTGTAGAGGTGGTAGTCGTGCACCATCACCACGGGGTGCTCCAATCCCTCGATCTCCTCCGTCACGGCCCTTGCCAGGTCCTCGTTGACGGCGTTGTAGCCGAACTCGAACGCCTCGGTCTCGTTGCGGCGGATGTCGGGCGCGTTCGATAGGTCCCACAGATAGTGCTGGATGAACCACAGCATCGGGTTCGCCGTGATGTTGTAGAAGCGGTCGTAGGCATCGGGGCTGGATGCGACCAGCTTCACCCGGTACGTGCCCCCGCCGGGTGCCTCTACCGTGAATGGCTTGTGAGCATTCCGCTCGGCCACGGCGGCGTCCTCCTCGGTCATCGCCGACGCGATCCAGGTCACCTCGCGATGCGAGGCCAGCCCGATCAGCGCCGTCACCAGCCCCCCGGTTCCGCGACGAACCTCGCCGCCCGGGCCGAACGTGACGGGTCCCCGGTTGGACACGAGCACCAGCGGCGTACCCGAGGTCACCTGTCACACCTCCAGTTGCTCGAACAGCTCCAGCCAGTCGCGCAGGAGCCGTGGCATCAGGAACTGCCTGCGGACGGCCTCCTTGCCCGCACGTCCGAGCCGCTTGCCCAGCCCGGGGTCCCGCAGGATCTCCAGAGACCTCTGCGCACACTCCTCAACGCTCGAGACGAGGAAGCCCGTCTCGCCGTCTGACACCTGCAAGGGAATCCCGCCCACGTCGCCACCGATCAGGGGCCGGCCCTTCCAGATCGCTTCGGTCACCGTGAGCCCGAATCCTTCCCGCGTGGATTTCTGGATCACGACGTCACAGTGAGACTGGAACGCGTTCACCTCGATCGCCCCCACGTTGTTCAAGTTGTTCAATATGTGGATATCGGGATCACCGTCGGCGTGCGCGACGGTCGCGTTGAAGTAATCCCATCCCTCGGGGTCGTCGGTGGCCATCGATCCGACAAGCGCGAGTTGCACGTCGGGCATCTCGGCCTTCACGATCCGGTACGCGTCGATTACCCCGAGGGGATCCTTCCAAGGATCGAAACGTGACACCTGGCATAGCAGCGGCCGGTCGACATCTATGCCGAACTGCTCGCAGATGTACACCGCGTCCTCGGGCGAGAACGCCATGTTCTTCGGCGCCAACGGGTCGATCGCCGGTGGGACGATGTGTGCGCGGCCGTCAATGTCCACCGGCACGTACTTGCGCATGTGGAACACCGCCGCTGGATACAGCTCTAGATACGGAAGCAGCCGACTCAGCGTGTCGGGGTTCGGTGTCGAAAGGTCGATGTGACAGCGCCACACCCAGCGACGCGACTTTCCGGGCACTAGCGAGCACAGCGCCGCCGGCTGCGGGTCGTGCACGATGCACACGTCCCATCCCTCCGACATCTCGCGCGCGTTGATCGCGTTGTAGTCCTGCCAGGTTCTCCACTGGTCCTCGCTGAGGTCCAGCGGGTTGCCCTGGAGCGCGTTGTGCATCACCTTGGTGGCGTTGAAGAACTCCTCGCGTCCGTAGATCACCTGCCACTCGGCTTCGAGTCCGACGTCGATCATCAGCGGCACCAACGTGTACAGGATCTCCGACACGCCACCCCCGAACGAGGTGGCCGATAGATGTAGGACCCGCTTTCCCTTCAGTCGCTCGGCGCGGTCGCGAATCTCGTTGGCCAAAGAGCGGCCGACGAGGCTCGCGTAATCGTTCAAATGCTTGTTCGGGACTACGACCGGTTGCAGCATGACTAAGCCATAGGGACGGCGGGACGATATCGAGCGACGCTCACAGGCACGCTCTCACGCGCCCAGCGCACGCAACCGAGCCACTCCCAGGTCCACCGCCCGTACCAACTCCGCGTGCAGCCGTACGTTCGAGGCGGAGATCGACGACATCTGGAACTCGTGGCCGGTTCCGAGGAGGCGACAGCGGTCGAGCGGCTCGCCCCAGCCGTCGCTCACGACGCCGCCCGCCTCGGTCAGGCAGAGCCACGGCGCCGCCAGATCGTACGGGGAGTTGTTGAGCACCTGGCCGCCTCCTACCCGCTCGAACTCCTCCCGCATCCCCGGGATCTCGTCGATGAGCCGCGAGCCGACCTCGATCACGGCATCGAACTGGCCGGTCACGATCCGCGTCATCGCGAACGCCTGCGAGCCGAGCTCGAACGTCCCGCCCCCCACCGACGAGGCATCGATCAGATCGCCCAGCACCTCGGCAACCGCCCGGACCGGCCTCCCCCGGAACCCATATCCCCAGAACATGCGGTTCACGTCGACCGCGCGCGACAGCCCGACCGCGCGCGTCGACTCGACCCCCTCCCCGCGCACCGCGAGATACCAGTCGCCCGACTTGATCTCGACCACGCACCCGCTCTCGACGTCGGCCATCGTCGGCTCGCCGTCCCCGAGCGGCGCGAGCGCCACCGCGACACACGCCGACTCGAGCCCCGCCATCGCGGGCCGCGTGCCGTCGATCGGGTCGACGATCAGCACATGACTGGCATCGGGTGGCGCCACCAGCCCCCGGTCCTCCGAATACACGGCGATCCCCGGAGCGCGCGAAGCCACGAACTGCTCCAGGAACGACTCCGCCAGCGAGTCCACCGCGAACGTCAGATCTCCCCCCGCGCCGCCGCCGGCCACTGCCCGTCCGGCATGCGATCCCAGCTCGGGAAGCACGACCGATCGCAGCCCCAGCCCGAGGTCGAGCACGACCCCCCGGTGATCCGAGGCCGAGGGCACAGCCTATGCCGGGATCTCGAGCGTGAACGTGGTCTCGCCGGGCTGCGAATCGACCGACAGCCGCCCCGCCATCCGCTCGGCGAGCTCGCTCGCGATGGCCAGCCCTAGCCCCGACCCCTGGGCGTCGTCGGCCGTGTAGAACGGTTCGAAGATCCGCGACAGCGCCTGGGGATCGATCCCGTCGCCGTCGTCGCGCACCGCCAGGAACACGGTGTCCGCGGTCCGCCGCGCCGTCACGACGATCTGCGTCCCCGACGGAGTGTGGGCCAGAGCGTTGTCGAGCAGGATCCGCATGATCTGGGCCACGCGGACCGGATCGCACGTCGCCTCGATCCCGCCCGGCCCGACCCGCAGCTCGAGGTGCGAGTCGTGTTGTGCCAGTACAGGCTCGAACTCGCCCGACACCGATCGGGTCAGCTCCCCGAGGTCGACCTGCTCGGGTCTAAGTTCGAGCGACCCCGATTCCAGTCGCGACAAATCCAATAAATCAACCGAGAGCTTCCGGAGCCGCTCTACCTGGTCTCGAACCTGCTCGAGGAAACGCGCGCGCGTCTCCGGATCAAGATCGGGATCCTCGAGCAGCTCCACGAATCCACCCAACGAGAAGATCGGGGTGCGCAGCTCATGCGACGCGGTCGCGATGAACTTCTTGCGCGCCGACTCGAGTTGGGAGAGCTGGCGCTGCATCTCGTTGAACGCCACCGCGAGCTGCCCGATCTCGTCGCTCGAGTCGACTGGGATGGGTTGCGCGAAGTTGCCCGCCGCGACCTGCTCTGCCGCCAGCTCGAGCCGCTTGACACGTTGCGCCAGCGCGCGCGCCATCAACCAGCTACCGACGAGAGCGAGCAGTAGTGCAATCCCGCCGGCGACCAGGATCTGGTGGCGGACCGTCGCCACCGTGCGGACGATGTCCGACGCCGGCGACGAGTACACGATCACGGCCGCCACCTGGCCGTGGAACGCGACCGGATAGGCCGCCTCGGCGACGGTGCCGGCCCCGGTCGCCTCGGTGCCCGTGACCATCCGCGACGCCGTCACCGCCCGTCTGGCGACGTTGAACGACAGCGCCGCGGTCGCCGAGCGCCGGCTCGAGTCGGCCAGCTCGGACAGCACCGCCCCGGACGGGACGTGGTTGACGAGCAGGAGCGTCACGCGGTCGCCGGTGGCGAGCGCGGCGGCATTGACGTGCGTCTGCACCACCGGCAGCGGCACCGAGCTCCCGACGGTCTTCGCGATCGGGCCCGAATGGCGCTGAGCGTCGGCCATCAGGTGCGAAAGCTGATCTGAGAGCAGCCGAGTCTGGAGACCGGGGGCGACGTACACGTACAGCGCGGCCAGCGCGAGGAACGTGATCGCAGCGAATACGAGCGCCAGGCGATTGCGCAGCGACAGCGTGACGCGGGTCCCCGGCCCGGACCGCTGCACCCGGTCGGCCACCAGCGGCGCCGCCCGCTCCCCGACTGCCCCGCTTCCCGTGGTCACGAGCTAGCTACTCCTCCGTGTCCCGGAAGCGGTAGCCCACGCCGCGCACGGTGAACAGGTACTCGGGCTCCTTCGGATCCCGCTCGAGCTTCTCGCGCAGGTGCCGAATGTGGACGTCGATCGTCCGCGGATCGCGGTAAGCCGAGTCTCCCCAGATGCGCGCGAGCAGCATGTCCCGAGTGAATACCCGTCCCGGGGCCCGCGCGAGCGCCGACAGGATCTCGAATTCGACGAACGTCAGCTGCGCCTCGATTCCCCGTACACGAACCGATCGCTTGGAGAAGTCGATCCGCATCTCGCGTGTCCGGAGCGGTGCTTCGTCGGGAGCGGTTTCGGCGGGCCGCACCATCTCCGCTCGCCGCAGCGCCGCCTTGATTCGGCTCGAGAACTCCCGCAGCGAGAACGGCTTGGTGATGTAGTCGTCGGCCCCGAGCTCGAGGCCGACCACCTTGTCGATCTCCTCGGACTTCGCCGTGAGGATGATGATCGGCACCGAGCTCCGGCTGCGCAGGCGCCGGCACACCTCGAGCCCGTCAACCTTCGGAAGCATCAGATCCAGGACCACGAGGTCGAACATCTGCTCGTCGAACCGGTCGAGAGCCTGTCGACCGTCGGTCGCCTGGACGACGTCGTAGCCCTCCTTGCGCAGCGGATAAGAGAGCAGCGTCTGAATCGACTGTTCATCGTCCACAAGCAGGATGCGCGCCGAGCGATCTGCCACTGAGTCCTTCCTGTTTGCAGCCAAAGAGTAGTAGCCAAGCGCCGGCGCGCTCGAACTCCCGCGGGGTGGGTGGTTACCCTCAGGGGTCGGATGCTGGACCCGCGGATCTACAGGACCGGCCTGATCGTGGTCGCTGTCGCGGTCATCGTGGTGGCGTTCTCGCTCGGCAACCAGCCAGGCCCGCTGAACGCGACGCTCACGCCCGAAGCGTTCAACGGGGGCACCGCCTACACCACGATGGGGAACCTTGCGGCTCAATATCCCGAGCGCCGGCCAGGGTCAGGGGCCGACGCGAACGTCGCAAGCTACGTCCAGCAGGCCTTCGAGACAGATGGGCTTCAGGTCCAGCGCCGGGCGTTCCAGGCTCAGACCGTCGATGGCCCGCGTGAGATCGAAACGGTCACAGGGACACTCGCGGGCCTAACCCCCGGCTCGATCGTGATCGTCGCCCACCGCGATTCGACCCACGTGGGCGCGGTCGCGGATCTGTCCGGGACGGCCGTGCTGCTCGAACTGGCCCAGGTGCTCTCCTCGCAGACGCAGCAGCGGTCAATCGTGCTCGCGTCGACCAGCGCCTCGATCGGCGCGGCTGGAGCCGCCGAGCTCGCTCGGACCCTGCCGCGGCCCGTCGACGCGGTGATCGTGCTCGGCGACATGGCCGGCACGGACCTCCGGACTCCGATAATCGTGCCGTGGTCGGACTCGACCCTCGTGGCGCCGCCGCTGTTACGCAACACCGTGGCGCAGGCGCTTGCGCAACAGACCGGACTGGCCGCCGGCGAGGAGAGCCTCGCCGGCCAGTTCCTGCACCTCGCGTTCCCGCTCGCGGCCTCAGAGCAACGGCCGTTCGCGGCCAGCGGTGAGCCGGCCGTGCTCGTCTCGGCGTCCGGGTCGAGGGTACCCGCGGCCGACGAGAAGACCAGCCAGGGGCAGATCGGCGGATTCGGGCGCGCCGTCCTTCAGTCCGTCAGCGCGCTCGAGGCGGGAGGAGCGGCGCCGGCGCCGTCCTCGTATCTGCGCTGGCAGGGAAAGCTGATCCCCGAATGGGCTATCCGTCTGCTCGTGCTGGCGCTGATCGTTCCGGTCCTCGTGGCCACGATCGACGGGCTCGCGCGAGCGCGGCGTCGCGGTCACCGGGTCGCCCGCTGGACGCTGTGGGTACTGTCGGCCTGCATTCCATTCGTACTCGCGGTTCTCGCGGTGGTCGGGCTGCGGCTGGCCGGGGTTATCAGCATCGCGCCACCGGGGCCGATCGGAGGGGACGCGCTGACGCTCGGTGGCCGTGCGGTCGCGATCCTGATCGGCCTCGGATGCCTGATCGTGCTGTCCTCGCTCGCGGTCTGGTGGTTCGGGCGCCGGATGTGGTCCGGGACGAGCGTCGCTGAGCCGGCCAACGGCCGACACCGGCGCCGGCCGGAGGTTCCAGACGACGCCGCCTCGCCCGGCGCAGCCGCGGCGCTGCTGCTGGTCCTGTGCGTGGTGACGCTCGCGATCTGGCTCGAGAATCCGTACGCGGCCGGGTTGATGGTCCTGGCCCTTCATGCGTGGATGTGGATCGTCGGCCCCGAGGAACGCGTGCGTATGCCCTGGGCGGTCGCATTGCTGCTCATCGGGCTGGTGCCGGGCGTGCTCGCCGCCCTCTATTACGCGATGGTGATGGGCCTTGGCCCGGCTGCCGCCGCCTGGAATGCTGTGTTGATGCTTGCGGGCGGTGACTTCAGCGTGACGGCCGCGCTCGAGTGGAGCATCGTCCTCGGCTGCGTGGTCAGCCTTGCGCTGATGATGGTGCGGATCGTCCGCCAGCCTCGCCCCGCCGATGTGCCGGTCACGGTTCGCGGCCCGATCAGCTACGCCGGTCCGGGCTCGCTCGGTCAGAGCAAGTCGGCGATACGGCGATGAGGACAAGGGTGCTGAGCGCCCCGGCGGTCGCGCAGCGGCGGATCGGCGGCCTGCCGCTCAGACGCCTCGTCCGCGACATTTCTTCGGTCCTGATCATCTCCGGCCTGCTGCTCGTGCTCGACGCGGCGGTGACGCTCGTCTGGCAGGAGCCGGTCACAGCGGTCATCGGCGCGATCCAGCAGTCGAGGATCGACAAGCAGTACCTCAGCTTCAGCACCGCGCCGCTGACTCCGATCCAGCAGCACGTCCTCGTCCATATCCCCAATCCCGACCAGCGGATCGCCTATCTCGCCCGGCGTGAGCAGCACCAGGTCGCCACCGGCGACGCGATCGGTCATATCACGATTCCGACGATCGGCGCGAGTTACACCGTCGTCCAGGGGACCGACACGGGCAGTCTCGAAAAGGGGCCCGGGCACTACCCGGACACCGCCTTCCCCGGCCTCGGTCAGACCGTCGCGATCGCAGGTCACCGAACCACGTACCTGGCGCCGTTCCGCCACATCGACGCGCTCAAGCCCGGCGACAAGATTGTGCTGAAGATGCCCTACGGGCTGTTCACATACGCGGTCCAGTTCCACCGGATCGTGTTGCCGACGGCGCTATGGGTCACCCACGATGTGGGCTACGAGCGCCTCGTGCTGTCCGCCTGCAACCCGCTGTACAGCGCCGCCCAGCGGATCATTATCTTCGCCAAGCTGCAGTCGGTGAAGCCGCTTGGGCCGGCGCGCCACGCCTGAGTTCTGGGGCCTCGCCGCGACCGCCATGCAGGCCGGTCCGGTCAGTGTCGGCTGGGCTCGCGACCCGCTGTGAGCGAGGCGACGCCCGGCCTGCGTGCCCGGCGGCTCACGACCCGCTGTGAGCGAGGCTGCGACGCCCGTACCGCAGCCCTCGCGCCCGACCACGGTCGCCACGCGGCACGAATCGAAAGCGCACGGGGTTGCGGGACGGGCGAGCAGCCGAAGCGAACTTTGGGGTCCAGACCCGATGCAGCAGGCTGTATGCCCGGCCGATCCACTGGAGTACAGTGCGATCAATGGACCCGGCCACTCTCAAGGAACGAATCGCGAACGGCGACTACGAGGTCGACCCGGTCGCGGTAGCGGACGCGATGCTCCGCCGGCTGCGCGGCGTCCCGCAGCCGATTGCTCAGAACGAGTGCTCGAATCCTGAGAGCTCGCCGTCCGCGTCGACGAAGACCACGCCCGGTTCTCCCTCGACAACGAAGCCGACCCACGTCAGGTCGGCCCCGAGGCTTCGCGGTCCGCGAGCCTTTTCGAGCTTCTCCGCGCTCCGAGCGGGCACGCAGGCGCACAACTCGTAGTCCTCGCCGGCGGTCGCTGCGAACGACCGCGGGTCGACGCCAAGCTCGCGCGCGACCTCGACGACGCCGTCGGCCAGCGGTAGCGACGACAGCGACAGCTCGATCCTGACGCCGCTGCGGCGGGCGAGATGACCGGCATCGGTGGCTAGCCCGTCGGACAGGTCGATCATCGCGCTGGCGCCATGCTCGGAGAGCGCACGTCCGGTCTCCAGGCGCGGCAGTGGTCGCGCGTAGCGCTCGCGCAGCGCACCCGCCACGCCGGCGTCGAGGCCCGCGCCGGCACGCCCGTCGAGCACGGCGAGGCCCGCGCCTGCCGCCCCAAGGGCGCCGGTGACCGCGACCCGGTCGCCTGCCCGCGCGCCGTCGCGCGCGACAAGCTCCCCGGGATCCTCGGCCCAGCCCACTACCGTGAACGCCACCGTCAGGGCGGGGGCGCGAGTTACGTCGCCGCCGGCGATCGTGATCCCCACCTCGGCGGCGAGCACGTCGGCGCCCCGCACGAGGGCCAGTGCTTGATCGGAGTCGAATCCGCCCGGCATCCCGAGCGCGAGATACGCCTCTCCGGGCCGGGCGCCCATCGCCGCCAGGTCCGACACGGCCGCCGCCAGCGCGCGGTGCCCGATCTCCTCGGGCGCCAGCCGGCCGCTGCGGAAGTGGACGCCGTCGACCATCGCGTCGACCGAGGTCACGGCGTAGGCGTCGGCCCGCACGACTGCGGCGTCGTCGCCGAGCGAGCGCACAACGCGCGGCCCGGGATCGGCGAGCACGGCCTCGAGCGCCTCGATCAGCTCGAGCTCGCGCATCTTTGCCTCAGCGGTCAGCGGTGCCTGTAGACAATGCGCGCACGATCGAGGTCGTACGGCGAGAGCTCGACGCGGACTCGGTCGCCCGGCAGGATGCGAATCCGGAAGCGGCGCATCTTTCCGGCCACGTGACCGAGCACGACGCGGTCCATATTGTCGAGCTTGACGCGGAACATCGCGTTCGGCAGGGCCTCGACAACTTCGCCTTCGAGCTCGACTTTCTCTTCCTTGGGCATGCGTGAAATCCTCGGTTTCCGGGCGGCGCGCGGTGACGCGTCGGGCCCCCGGGTTACCGTAAGAGTAGTGGGTATTCTTGGCCGCTGGCCGATCCAAGCCGCCTGCCGCGATAAAGCAATTCCTCCTGGAGGCCCCGTTGTCCGCACTCAAAGACGCGATGAAGAACGAGTACACGAAGCAGATCCTGCGTGCCACCGGCGTCAGGAAGGCGTCGCTCGAGCAGAAGAAAACGCCGCACTACCGGATGCCGATCCTTGAGCAGGCCGGCGGCTGGATGCGGCTCGACAAGTACAAGGGCCCCGACATCCCCGCCTCGGAGTGGGACGACCTGACGTACACGACTTACTCGAGCGACCCGAGCACGTACTTCGCGCCGATTACCTCCGCCACCGGTGAGATCGAGCTCAAGGGGTTCTGGGAGTACGGCAAGGCCGACCTCGACGGCGTGTGGACCCCGAATGCCGAGAAATGCCCGACGATCGTCAAGTGGGTCGAGTCGATCGGTGCCCGCTTCGGACGCGTTCAGCTGCTGCGTATGTCGGCCAACACGATGCGCGAGTGCCGCTGGGGACTGCATCTGGACAACAACAACCAGGGAAACCCCGAGAACCAGGGCTGGGTCGTGCGGGTCTGGCTCGAGCTGACCGATGACGCGTCGAGCGCGCTGGTCGTCCGTCCGACCGAGTTCGACCGCAAGGGTGAGGTCAAGATCGCGCTGCCGAAGTATCAGCAGGCGGTGGTGGACTCGGAGTACCTGTGGCACGGCGGGCACCACGCCTCCGATCACGTGCGCTACGCCGTGATCGCGAGCGTCGAGAGCGGTCCTGCGCTCGAGCGCTGGATCGAATCTCAGAAGCCATAGGTCGGCATGCGAGCGTCTCGCGGCGGCACCCGCTAACGCGACTGTTAGCGGCGCGTAACTAAGTTCGCGCAAGGTGCCGGCGCGAGACGTCTCGCACGCCCACGGGCCCGCGAGGATCCCGCGGCTCTCGCTTCGGGCAGCATTAGCCGCTTCGCCACGTCAGCAGGGTCCGGTCGCTCTCGCTTCGGGCGGCGTCTAGCCGCCGTGGCGGCGGCCGTGGCCGCCACCGTGGCCGCCACCGCCGTGGGCGCCGCCACCGCCGCCGCCACCGCCGCCGGCTAGGCCTCCGCCGGGGACGGTCGCGCCGCCGGTCTGGGTCGTCGGCGTCCCGTTCGCTCCCGGCTGGGCGGAGAGCGTCGAGTTGTTGTAGGCGCCCGTTTGTCCCGGTTGGGTGGTGGGTGGCGGCGTCTTGGCTGACGAATGCGGGCCGGTGAACGCAGTTCCGGTGAACGGGTCGGTCGGCTGCGGGAATCCGCCGCAATAGCCCTGCGAGGCGGCCAACATGAACTGCCTCCAGATCGGAGCGGCCAGCGTGCCGCCGAAGCCGTTCGCCATCTCGATGTTGCCCTGCGGATAGCCGACCCAGACCGCCGTCGACAGCTTCGGCGTGTAGCCCACGAACCAGGCGTTGTCGTAGTTCTCAGCGGTGCCGGTCTTGCCGGCGGCCGGACACCCGTAGTCGGCGGCGGTTCCGGTTCCGCTTTGGATCACGGTCTTTAGGACCTGGGTGCCCTCGTACGCCTCACCGTCGCTGAACACGCGGTTGCCGGGCGGATTGCCGAGGTTGACGACCTTGCCGTTCGGGAACACGACTTTGCTGATGACCGTGGGCGGGACGTGGGTACCGCCGTTGGCCAGCGTCGCGTAGGCGTCGGCCATCTCGAGCATCGTGCAGCAGTCCTTCAACCCGCCGATCACCTCGGACGGGAAGCCGTCCAGCGGCGAGGTGACGCCCATCGCGTGCGCGGTCGCGTCGAGCTTGCCGTACCCCTCGTCCTCCGCGAGCTGGGCGAATACCGTGTTATCGGACACGGTCGTCGCCTTCGTGATGTTGATCACGCCCTGATACGTCTCCTCCGCCGTATGTACCGACCACGTCGGATCGAGTGGGTTCCATCCGGCCGGCAGGAACTTCGACGTGTAGTAGGTCTGGCTGGGGTCGCCGTCGTAGTCGTGGATCAGCGTCATCAACGCGAACACTTTGAACGCCGATCCGGTTTGCCGCTCGGCCTGGACCGGAAAGTCAAAATTCGTCTGGCCGTAGGTGGCCGACGAGGCGATCGCGACGATGTTGCCGTTGGCAGGGTTGACGGACGCGAGCCCGGCCGCGGGCTGCGCGTTGAGCACCGGCCCGCCCTCGTGGTCGACGACCGCGGTGATCGCTTCCTGCTCGATCCGTGGGTCGATCGTGGTGTAGACCTTTAGGCCTCCGTTCTCGACGGTGTTCGCGCCGAAGTGCTGACGCAGCTGGTGCTCGACGTAATCGAAGATGTAGGGCTCGCTGCGCTGGATGTACCGAGTGTTGGCATGGACCTGGAGCGGCTGCTTCTCGACCGCGGTCGCGAGCCCCTGGGTGATGTAGTGCGACTGGACCATCGCCTGCAGCACGTTGTTACGGCGGGCCTTGGCGAGCTTCGGGTTGACGAGCGGGTCGTACTGAGTCGGCGACTGCGGCAGGCCCGCCAGCAGCGACATCTGCGCCAGGTTGAGCTTCGACACCGGCCGGTTGAAGAACATCAGTGCGGCGGCCCCGACGCCGATCGCCTCCTCGCCGTTCGACGTGCCGTACGGGACCGCGTTCAGGTAGGAGTCCAGGATCCATGACTTCGAGTGCTTAGACTCCAGCTGCTCGGCCAGCTTGGCCTGAACGATCTTGTACTTGAGGTCGCGATGCTGGCGGTAGCTCTCGGGGATGAACATGTTGTTGACGAGCTGCATCGTCAGCGTCGAGGCGCCCTGGAGCGCGTTGCCATCGCCCAGCAGGTCCTTCACTCCGGCTCGCACGATTCCTTGATAATCGAGGGCCCCGTGCTGGTAGAAGCGCCGGTCCTCGATCGCCACCGTCGCCTGCCGGAGCCGCTTGGGGAGCTGGTTCGGGGCGGCGTATTGGAACACCGTGTTGGTGTGCACGTAGCCGAGGGGCGTACCGTCGGCCGCGAATATCTCGGTCGGCGGATTGGCGTGCCTGGGGGTCAGCTGGCTCAGGTTCGGGGCCGAGTCCGCGGTTGCTACCACCCACCCGACCGCGAGCAGAGCCGCGATTGCGACAGCGGATACGCAGAGCACCGCGATCATCAACACCACGCGCCCGACGGGGTGTCCGTGGTTCCGGCGGCGGCGCTGTCGATCGCGTCGTCTCATCGTGGGAGGCTACGGGCGGGTTCGCCGGTGCGCAGGCAGACCGTCTCAGCACCGGAAACGGAATCCCAGTGTAGCTGGAGGCTTTTTCGGCCTCGCCATACGGGCTCCTTCACGTGGCCCTTGCCCGATGCGAGACTCGGCGGACCATGCACGCCACCGCGCCCATGCCAACGGCGATCCTCCTCGACGCGCTCGGCACGCTCGTGGCGCTAGAGCCGCCCGCCCCGCGACTGAGGGCCGAGCTTTCGCAGCGCTTCGGGCTCGAGGTCTCAGACCAGCAGGCCGCTACAGCTATCGCCGCCGAGATCGCTTACTACCGCGCCCACCTCGACGAGGGTCGCGACGAAACCGGCCTGCGAGCGCTCCGCCGCCGCTGCGCGGACGTGCTCCGGCAGGCACTGCCCGCCGCCGACTTCGAACTCGATCCGCTGGTCGAAGCGCTGCTCGCCTCGCTCCAGTTCACCGCGTTCGCGGACGTCCGGCCCGCGCTCGTCGCGGCTCGCTCGCGCGGGCAGCGGCTCGTGGTGGTCAGCAACTGGGACGTGTCGCTGCAAGGCGTGTTGCGGGCGCTCGGGCTCGGGCCGTTGCTCGACGGGGTCCTCACCTCGGCCGGAGCGGGCGCACGCAAGCCGGCGCGCGAGATCTTCGAGCAGGCGCTCGCCCTCGCCGCCGCGGGTCCGGACGAAGTGGTTCACGTAGGCGACAGCCTCGATGAGGATGTCGCCGGCGCTCGCAACGCCGGAATCGAGCCCGTGTTCGTCCGCCGCGACGGAGGACCGGCGGTGTCCGGGGTGCGAACGATCTCGACTCTGGCCGAGTTGGGCGAGGTTGAGCTCCCACGGCCCCCTAAAGTGATCTGACCATGTCGAGCGTCCCTCCCCCACAGATGACGTCGACGGAGGCCGGTCCGCCGGTCCCGCCGCCGTCCGCGTCAGGAGACGATCGGTCCGACGAACCGCCCTGGCCGATCTGGACGGCGCCGGCGGCGATCCTCGTCGGGCTCGTGGTGGGCATCCTCGGGAGCGTCGTCGTCGCCGGAATCGGCGCGGCTGCCGGCTCGAGCCACACGACACCCGCGGTGACCCTGATCGGGGACATCGTGTTTGACCTCGCGTTCGTCGTCACCGCGCTGTACTTCGCGTTGACCACGGGGCGGCAAGCGCGGCCGGCGGACTTCGGCTACCGGCGGATCTCCGTGTGGCTCGGCCTAGGCGCGTTCTGCGCGGCCGGCGCCGGGTATCTGCTGGTGACCGCGGCCTACCAGTCGATCGTCAAGCTGCACGGCACCGACAAGCTGCCCACCGACCTGGGCATCAACACGAGTACGGCGGCACTGGTCGGGGCGGCCCTGTTCGTGTGCGTGATCGCTCCGATCTGCGAGGAGTTCTTCTTCCGCGGATTCATCTTCGGCGCCCTTCGTAAGTGGCACATCAAGGTCCACGGGCGTCAGATCGGAACCTGGATCGCCGCGATTGAGACCGGGATTCTGTTCGGCCTCGCCCACACCGGCTCGGCCGCCGTTCAATACCTGATCCCGCTCGGCTTCCTCGGGTTCGTGCTGTGCATCGTGCGCTGGAAGACGCGCTCGCTTTACCCCTGCATGGCGCTGCATTCGGTCAACAACTCGATCGCGCTCGGCTACAACGAGCTGCACTGGACCGGTGGCGAGATCCTCGCCCTCGTGGTCGGCTCGATCGCGGTGATCGCGGCCGTGACCCTGCCGCTCTCGAGCCCCACGCTCTCGCGCGCGTCCTAGGTCCCGCCGGACCCGAGCCCCCCGCCACCACGACTCCCGCCAAAACCCGCCATTCGCCGCGCCGCGCGCTGACCGTGGTGTCTTCTGCATGCGGGTCGGGGTGTCGGATAACGACCGCTGTTGTTTGAGACACACAACGCCCCGATCCCCGCACGCGAACTTTGGTAATTGAACTGCGGTATGTGTAGCTGCATCGCCAAAGTTCGGCCTCCAGCCGCGCGACCGGGCGCGGTATTTGGTACCGGATCACAATCAGTTTCCGGTGCCTTGGCCTTTGCGCGACACCCTCGGCTGCGTGCGTGATGCGCCACGGTCGACCAACCCGGCCCCGATT